>OIXH01004290.1_pt1 | contig 11732 bp, 12 predicted proteins | sample 1587741 | NCBI WGS metagenome assembly OIXH01 (sample SAMEA3888916, study PRJEB22519) | human gut metagenome | biome: human gut; feature: human-associated habitat; material: faeces | place: Denmark | collected 2011 | reverse complement strand
CTGCTTGAACAATTTGCGCTAAAAATATTTGTCTAACTTTTCGGGGTCACTTCAAAGTGATGCGGGATTGTTTTACCTTGCTTTATGTGCTCAGGGTCTCTCACCGCCGCCGATGATCGTGCCTATCAGGCCGCCGATTGCGCCGCCAAGGTCGCCGTTGCCGGGCTTACGAGACTCGTCGATGATGTCCCTTATGGCATCCCCCAGATCGCTGCCAGTGCCGTTACCCTGATCGGGCGCGGGAGTCGGATCGTAGCCGGGGTTCGGCTCAGTGTCCGGACTGGGCGCGGGGGTCGGCTCCGTGCCGGGTTCGGGCTCGGTGCTCGGTGCGGGATCGGGTTCTGCGCCGGGCGGGGGTGCGGGAGTGGTGCTGCCGGAATTGCCGGGCTTATTACCGATGCTGCTGCCGGTGCCTTTGCCGGTGCTCGCCGGGGTCTTTGTGGCTTCCGGCTCCTCAGGCTGTGCGGTTTCTTCCGGTTCCTCGGTTGCCTCGACCTCAGGCTCCTCAGCCGTCAGTTCATCTTCCGGCTCCACCGGCTCGTCGTTCTTGGAAAACAGGTTGCCACAGGCCGCCAGAGACGCCAGCACCGCGACGACGAGCATCGCCACGACGGCGATTATCCATAGCTTTTTCTTCATTTTCTCTCCTCCGCTTTATCGTGTTGTTAATACGCTTTTATAATTGTAACACGCCGGACAATTTCCTGTCAATGTCGCAAAGCCATTATTTTGCAGTCAAAATCGGCTGAAGCTGCACTCCCGCCATCGCCGAAGCCACGCTTGCGCCCATCAGGCCGAAATCCGCCTGAAGCGAGCAGGGCTTCTTCACCGGATCGTCCTGCCCGAAGGGGACGAAATAGACGTTCTTCCGGTTCAGCAGCCGTGCGATATTTTCCGCGGAGCCTGAAAGCCCGTCGTTCGTAGATATCGCAAGTACGAGTGGCCGCCCGTTGCGAAGATGTGCCTTCGCCGCCATCGTCACGGCGCTGTCCGTTATCCCGTGCGCAAGCTTCGCAAGCGTGTTGCCGGTGCACGGCGCGATCAGCAGCGCATCCATCGGCCTTGCGGGGCCGAGCGGTTCGGCGGCGGCTATCGTCGTCACCACGTCGGTGCGCCCCGTCAGCTCGGCGAGCCTGCGCAGGTTCTCTTCCGCCGTGCCGAAGCGGCTATCCGTCGCGGCGGCGGTGCCGCTCATAATCGGAATCAGCTCGTATTTCTCCGCAAGCGCCCCCGCCGCGGCGAACACCTTGTCATAGCTGCAATACGACCCGCACAGCGCCAGACCGACAATTTTCTTCTCACCCATTGCTACTCCCCCTGCTCGTTCAAAACGTCATATATTGCCTCGCGCATCAGCTCCGCCGCGCCGTAGGGCGCGCATTTTCCGGGCAGTCCCGGCGCATAGATCGTCCTTATCCCGATGTTCTCGGCTAGATTCCGGTCGAAGCCGCCGGGCTGTGAGGCAAGCTCCAGCAGCAGCGCGTCATCGCGGACACAGCAGAGCGCGGCGTCGCTGAGGACGCGCGCCGGTATCGTGTTGATTATGTAGTCGAAGTCGGCGATGCGCCCCTCAAGCTCGTCAAAGCCAAGCCCATGGCAGCCCATCGCGCGCGCCATTGCGCGGTCACGGCTCTTTCTGGCCGCGGCGTATACATCCGCGCCCAGCGCCCTCAGCCGCTGAGCGAGAATGGAGCCTATGCGCCCCCAGCCGAGTACAAGAGCTTTCCGCCGCCAGAGCGTTTTATCGCTGCCGGAGATGAGCAGGCCGAGCGCCCCCTCGGCGGTTATCGCCGCGTTGCCCACGGCAAAATTCTGTCTCAGCATGATGTCCTCCACCTGCGTCCCTGCCTCTATCGCACAGGCAGTGGCGGCGTCGCCCAGCTTCCCCGCGCACAGTATCTGCCCCGGCCACAGCGCGCCGCACACCTCGGCCATCCGATGGGTCTCGGCGGCAAACGGGGCGTTCAGGAAGCCGCCCTTCTCCGCGGGGCACGGCAGTATAACGCAGTCCGCGCCGTATGTACAGCCTTGGATGCACCCGGCCTTCGGCACCTCCGGCGGCAGCTCCGCTTTCTCAAGCGCGAAGCTGTACACCCGGTGTCCGTCGCCCGCCAGCATCGAGCAGAGCAGCGCGGAGCGCAGATCCCCTCCAATTACAGCAAATTTCACAAATAAACCACCTCCTCGCTCCATGGTATTCGGACGGACGGGCAGCGGTTCCTGTGGACATGCGGCGGCAAATGTGTTATTATTAAGTTTAGTTTTTTTAAGGCGGTGCGATATGAGCAGAGCAGACGAAATATTCATCCAGAACTGCCGGGACATTCTTGATAACGGCGTCTGGGACACCGACCGCGAAGTCCGCCCGCACTGGGAGGACGGCGCAAGCGCCCACACGGTCAAGAAATTTGGCATTGTAAACCGCTACGATCTGTCCAACGAATTTCCGATACTCACCATACGGCGCACATATTGGAAGTCCGCCATCGACGAGTTGCTGTGGATATGGCAGGCCAAGAGCAACAACGTGCACGACCTGCGCACCCGCGTCTGGGATGCGTGGGCGGACGAGAACGGCTCCATTGGCAAAGCCTACGGCTATCAGCTGGGCGTTAAGCACCATTACCCGGAGGGTGACATGGATCAGGTCGACAAGGTGCTGTGGGATCTCAAGCACAACCCGGCCTCGCGCCGCATTATGACGAATATCTATAATTTTGCCGACCTGTCGGAAATGGCGCTCTACCCCTGCGCGTACTCCATGACCTTCAACGTCGCCGGCAACAAGCTCAACGCCATACTGAACCAGCGTTCGCAGGACATGCTCGCCGCGAACAACTGGAACGTCGTGCAGTACGCCGTGCTGACAATAATGCTGGCGCAGGTCTCCGGCTTTGAGCCGGGCGAGTTCATACACGTCATTGCCGACGCGCACATATACGACCGGCACGTGCCGATGATAGAGCGTATAATCCAGAACGAGCCGAAGCCCGCGCCGAAGTTCATCGTCGATCCGAGCGTCGACGATTTCTACAAGTTCACGCGCGACAGCTTCCGCATGGAAAATTACGAGTTCACGCCTTTTGACGAAAAAATACCCGTAGCGCTGTAAGGACAGAGGTAACACCATGGACGCAATAGTTGCAGTATATTCCGATTGGGGCATCGGCGACGGCGGCACACAGCCCGTCGTCCTCAAGGCCGACAGACGCCATTTCCGCTGCCTTACCGACGGCTCCGCCGTCATAGTAGGCCGCAAAACGCTTGAGGATTTTCCGGGCGGCAAGCCCTTGGCGAACCGCTTCAACATCGTTGTCTCCCGTCAGGGCATCAACGTAGACGGCGCGCTGGTCGTGCACAGCACCGGCGAGGCGCTGGACGCGGCGGAAGACTTTGAACAGTGCTTCGTCATAGGCGGCGCAAGCGTTTACATGCAGTTTTTCAACTATCTTGAGCGCGTATACGTCACCAAAATAGACATAGAGCCGCCGTCTGACAGCTTCTTCCCGAACCTCGACCGCAACCCCGAATGGGAGTGCATCGCGCAGGAGCCGTGGGAGGAGGAGAACGGCATACGCTACTGCTTCTGTACCTACGAGAGGAAGCTCAGCCTATAAGCTCGCATCCCGGATAATAATGAGCCAGTATCGCCCGATAGTCAGCGCCGTCCTCGGCCATGACCTTCGCGCCGTACTGGCTCATTCCGACGCCGTGGCCGTAGCCCCTGACGGTGAAATGAAAGCCGCCGTCATATTCAAGCTCGAACGCCGTGGAGCGGAGCGAAAACAGGCTCCTGAGCTCCGTCCCCGCCACGCTGACGCCGCCCAGAACGACGCTGGCCACGCGCCCGCTCTCGTCGCGGGAAATCTCGCCCACCCAGCCCGACGCGTCGCCGGTGAAGTCCGCTTCGGGGTGCGCGGAGAGCAGCGTGTCGCGGAAGTCAAGCTCCGAGCAGTCAACGCGGCTAACAAAGTTAGGCACGTCTTCCTCTGTCTCCGGGCTGCTGACGCTTATGAGGTATGGCCGCGCGCTCCATATGCTGCCGCTGGCCTCAGTCGCCCCGGCGGACGAGGAATGGAACGCCGCAAACACCGCTTCCCCGTCGTAGCTGAGATACTGCCCCGCCGTCGCCGCAACTGCAGCGCTTATTTTTTCCAGATACATGTCGTAGTCCGCGCCCCATTTTTCGCGCAGTGCGGCGTCGTTCTGCCACGCCTGACAGCATTTGTAATCGGCGCACACCTGAGCGTCGCCGTGCTTTTCGCCCGCGGCGCAGTTCATCGCGTACGTCCGCGCGGCCACCGCCTGCGCCTTCAACGCCTCATCCGGGAACGTCGCCGGCATCTCCGCCGCGACGACGCCGATCAGATACTCCTGCATGTCCATTTCGAGTATGCCGTCCCCGGTCAGCAGGCTTATCCGCTCCGGCGCGGACAGGGTCTGCGGCGTCGTCTCCGACACGGAGCTTTCCACGGGCGGCGCAGTTTCTTCCGGGGCGCTCTCCGTGCCGCGCCCCGCCGCTGCCGACAGCACAACGGCTACCGCCAGCGCGATATACGACATCAAAATCGTTCGCTTCATCTTGTCCTCCTCATCTTCCGCTTGACGGAATGGCAGAATGAGTATAAAATCCATATATACAAATAATATAAAAGCAGGTAAATTTTTATGCGCAACGAAATGAAACAGCTTGCCCTGAAGCTCGACTGCTACGTGCTGGGTGCAAGCGCTTTCGGTGTTCTTATCCGCTGGCTCCAGCTTCAGATCGCGTTCGACGACAACGGGCTTTGCGGCTCCAGCTCGCTGAACGTCGCGGTGGTGCTGATAGTCCTCGCGGCGGCCGCAGTGTTCTATCGCTTCATCAAGCGTATGAAGGAGCAGCAGTTCGTCCCGCCCGCCGCGCCGCATGAGGCGCTGGCCAACACCGGGCGGCTCTTCTCCATTCTCCGCTGGGTCATTGGTGGGATGATGTGCCTCGGCGCGCTCGTTCTGGCCATGAGCTGTGAGACCGACGATGAGGTCGTGTTTCTGCTCATCCTCGCGGGGCTGGCGCTCCTCTCCGGAGTCGCGTTCCCGCTGCTTATGAAAAAAGTGAACGACCCGCAGGCCAAGATCTCCCCGCTGTGCCTGATGTCCATACTGCCGGTGCTGATGTACGCGCTCTGGCTCGTCGTCTGCTACAAGGCGAACGACATCAACAGCGTCGTCTGGGCTTACGCCGTGGAGATCATCGCGGTCTCGGTTGCAATGATCGGCTTCTTCTATAACGCCGGATACGTGTTCGGCCAGTCCAAACCGTGGCACAGTCTGTTTTTCTCGATGATCGGCGCGATGCTGTGCGTAATGTGCATCGCGGACGAACGCTATTTCGGTATGCAGCTCATCTTCATCTCCACCGCGCTGATGTTCATGTACTACACTTGGGTAATCATTCAGAATATGGGCAAAAAGCCGAAGAAGACTCAGCCCCCCGTGGACGACGGCTTCGACCGGCTCAGATAAAAAATTCCGTGGATTACTCCACGGAATTTTTTCTTATTCTATCAACAAACTTCAAGTTTTTACGCCTGCATCTCGTCATCGGGTTCGTTTTCGACGGCGGCGATATGGCCGGTGCGGTTCATTTCGCTCTCCTTTTTCCACAGGAAGCTCAGCTTCAACTCCTGCCCCGCCGCGATCCTGAGGAAATTCTCCCGGTGCTTATAGAACATGAACGGCGATGGCAGCAGCAATATCAGTGCGCCCAGCCATGAGCCGGTGGTCAGCGCGTAATACAGCGGGAAAACGACCGACATCGACACCGCCGCGATGCAGATATAGCTGCTCGCAAAGCCGATAATTGCCGCGAGCAGAACCATCAGCAAAAATGTCGCGGGGCCGCAGGCAAGCGCCAGCCCGCCGAGACAGGCGAAGCCCTTTCCGCCCCTGAAGCCCAGAAACACGGGAAACATGTGCCCCAGCACACAGGCCGCGCCCGCTATCTGCCCGGCGAATTCAAGCTCCGGGAACAGCGCGGCTGCTATCCACCATGACGCCGCCGCTTTCAGTATATCCAGCACCGCGACCAGCACTCCGGCGAACTTCCCCGCCATGATTATCGTGTTAGACGCACCCGCGTTCTTCGACCCCGTCTCGCGCACGTCGTATCCGCGCCGCTTCCCGATGAGGAACGACGGGCTTATGCAGCCAAGCAGATACCCAATCAGCGCGCTTATCACCGCGCGCACTGCAATCGCTTTATTCATCGCGCATTTCCCCTATCTCCGGCATGAGCCTGTACACCGTCTGCGCAACTCCGGCGCAGTTGTTGTCCGTTTCCGTCACGATGTCCGCCGCGGCCTTGACCTTGTCCGAGGCGTTGAGCATGGCGGCTCCGGTTCCCGCCGCAGAGAGCATCGTCAGGTCGTTCGACCCGTCGCCGAAGGCGAGCGTCTCCTCTAAGCCGACGCCAAGCAGGCCGCACAGCGTCTTCAGCGCCGCGCCCTTGTTCGCGTCGAGGCTGTTCAGCTCTATGTTGCTGCTTATCGACGAGGTCACGGATATATCCGGCCACAGCGCGGGCAGCGCATCCAGCCAGTACAGCCGCTGTGCCGGGTCGTTGAAATGCATCTGCATTTTCTGCACAGGCGTTCCGCGCTCGCGCAGTGTCGCTTTCAGGTCGTCCACCGCCGTGCGGGTCTTTTTCGTCAGCAGCGCGACGCCGGGGTCGCTTATATATTCGTCGATCTTTGCATACATATCGGCGCTCATCCAGCCCCAGTCGTCCTGATAGCAGTCGTAAATCGCGGGCAGGCCGTCCATGAATTCCGCAAGCTCCAGCGCCCGCGCCGCCGGTATCTCCGCCCGACAGATCACCTTTTTCTCCCACGCATCGTAGACCTGCGCGCCGTTTATGCATATGCAGTAGCGCACAAACGGCAGCGCGCGCAATTGCTCCGGCAGGCCGGGATATATCCGCCCCGTCGCCGGGACGAGCTGCACGCCGCACTCCGCCGCGCGGCGCAGCATACGCAGGTTCTCCTCCGGGATCTCCTTCGTGTCGTTCAAAAGCGTACCGTCAAGGTCAAATGCAATAATTTTGTATTTCAATCAAATCACTCCGCTGATATTAAACAGCATTTATCGACTTTTTTCAAGAGCTTTATATGTTGAAATCTTGTTCGCGGTAATGTATAATTATAGATGTCGCTCCGCGGGACGGAATTCCCGCTCGATTGGCTACAAACCTGAATGGAGGAATAAAGAATGACGCTTCAGAAGAAAGCGGCTCAGCTCAGAATTGATATTATCGAAGAGCTGTACAAGGCGCAGTCCGGTCATCCGGGCGGCTCCCTGTCCTGCATCGACGAGCTGGTCGCGCTGTATTATAACGTGATGAACGTTGACCCTGCCGATCCGCAGATGCCGGATCGTGACCGTTTCGTCCTGAGCAAGGGTCATTGCTGCCCCGCGCTCTACGCGGTGCTGGCGGACAAGGGCTTCTTCCCGAAGGAGGAGCTTATGACTCTGCGCCAGCTCGGAAGCCACCTGCAGGGGCATCCCGACAAGAACAAGACCCCCGGCGTTGACGCCTGCACCGGCTCCCTCGGTCAGGGCGCGTCCATCGCCGTAGGCATGGCCATGGCCGCGAAGCACGCCGGCAAGAGCTATCAGGTGTACACCATGGTCGGCGACGGCGAGTGTCAGGAGGGGCAGATATGGGAGGCCGCGATGTCCGCCGCCCATTATAAGCTCGATAATCTCACCGTTATTCTCGACCATAACGGCCTTCAGATAGACGGCAAGAACGACGACGTCATGTCTCTCGGCAACATCTGCGCGAAGTTTGCCGCCTTCGGCTTTGACACCGTCACCGTGGACGGGCACGATATCGACGCCGTCACCGCGGCGCTCCGCCTGCCGCACAATCCCGGCAAGCCGAAGTTCATCTGCTGCGAGACCGTCAAGGGCAAGGGCGTTTCCTTCATGGAGAACAACCCCGGCTGGCACGGCACCACTATAAAGACCGCCGACTACGAGGCGGCCATGAAAGAATTGGAGGCTGCGTTAAATGGCTAAATCCACAAGAGAAGCATACGGCGAAGCTCTTGCAGAGCTTGGCAAAACCAATGAGCGCATAGTCGTTATGGACGCGGATCTCTCCGGCTCCACAAAGACCAGCACCTTCAAAAAGGCTTTTCCCGACAGGTTCTATGATTTCGGCATCGCCGAGGCAAACATGATAGACGCGGCGGCGGGCTTCGCCTTCTCCGGCTATATCCCCTTCGCCAGCACCTTCGCCATGTTCGGCGCAGGCCGCGCATATGAGCAGATCCGCAACAGTGTCGCCTATGCCAAGGCAAACGTCAAGCTCGCGTTCACTCACGCGGGACTCAGCGTCGGTGAGGACGGCGGCTCCCATCAGGCGCTTGAGGATATAAGCCTCATGCGCGGCATCCCCGGCATGACCGTGTTCGTCCCCTGTGACGCCGAGGAGGCCAAGAAGGCCGTTGCGGCGGCCGTGGAGATAGACGGCCCCGTCTATCTGCGCCTGTCCCGTCCGAATACCGACGCCGTCACCGACGCGGATACGCCGTTCATCCCCGGCAAGGCCAACGTCATCCGCGACGGCAGCGATGCCGCGATCTTCGCCACCGGACTCATGGTGACCCGCGCCATTAAGGCGGCGGAGCTGCTTGAGGCCGAGGGTATCAGCGCGGCGGTCGTGAATTTCCACACCATCAAGCCCCTTGATAAAGAGACCATTCTCGCCTATAACAGCAAGGTGAAGGCCATCGTCACTGCCGAGGAGCACTTCGTCACCGGTGGTCTCGGCTCCGCCGTCGCGGAGGTTCTGGCCGGTCATGCCGGCGCTGGCTTCGGCCGCGTTGGCGTCGAGGATCGCTTCGGTCAGTCCGGCAAGCCCGACGCGCTGTTCGAGGAGTACGGCCTGACCGCGGAAAATATCGCCGCCAAGGTCAAAGCGCTCCGGTAAGGCACGGATCGACATCCCGATATATAAGAACCAAGCGGCTCCATCATGGAGTCGCTTGATTTGCTTTACCCCGTTGACAAGGGTGGTGCTCCGCCGCAACATTTGCGGCACTTCAGGAAACGTATTATCTCCTCACCAGCCGGCCGTGACGTGCGAGGCTATGTCAGCACCGGCAAGAATATTTCGGGTCGTTTATGCATAGAAGTTGACGGGAATGGAAGACTATGCTATACTGATTGTTAATTCTATAAACAAAAGGAGTTGTATATCCTAAATGGATGATGGCAGTCGATTGCCGGAGATAGCGGCTCAGGCGTCGCCCGAACTTACCCCCTGGATAATCGCGGTTGCGCTGCTCTTCTGCGCAATGTTCTTCGCCGTAACGGAGACGGCTTTCGCCTCTGCGTCACGCAACAAGATAAAGGTCGCCGCCGAGCGCGGTGAGCCCGGCGCGAAAAGAGCAATGTATGTTCTAGACAATTTTGACATGGCGATCAGCACTCTGCTGATATGTACTAACATCGTACATATTGCCACGGCTTCTCTTGTGACCGTCGCGGTCACGAGAATATGGGGTCTCAGCGCCGTCTCGCTGAGCACTATCGTCACTACGATAGTGGTGTTTTTCGCAGGCGAAATGCTCCCCAAGAGCATCGCCAAAAAGTACAGCGAACGCTTTGCAAAAAGCTGCTCCGGCGTACTGGTATTCTTTATGAAGCTTTTTGCCCCGCTTTCCAAGCTTCTGACGAAGATCGGTCAGGCGGCGGCAAGACTCACCCCCGGTGACGGCGAGACGTCGATGACCGAGGATGAGATATACGATATCATCGAGGACATGACCGAAGAGGGCAGCCTCGACGAGGAGCAGGGCGACCTGATTTCTTCTGCGCTTCAGTTCGGCGAGGTCACGGTTGAAAGCGTGCTTACGCCGCGCGTAGATCTGGCCGCAGTGGATATTGCGAGCAGTCACGAGGAGATACTCGCGTATATCAAGAATCAGCCCCACAGCCGCCTGCCGGTGTATGAGGGCAGCATAGATAATATTATCGGCATCCTCCAGATACGCCGGTTTATAAAGGCGTACCTTCGACAGGGCAACGATCTGGATATCCGCCCGCTGCTTGACGAGGCGTTCTTTATCCACCAGAGCATGAACATCGACGAGCTGCTGCCGGTCATGTCCAAGCGTAAGCTCAACATGGCCGTCGTCACGGATAACTACGGCGGAACGCTCGGCATCGTCACGGTCGAGGACATTCTCGAAGAGCTTGTCGGCGAGATCTGGGACGAGGAGGACGTTGTGGAAGAGCCGGTTGTCGAGCTGCCGGACGGCAGCTATCAGGTCGACGCGGATCAGTCCGTAAGCGACGTTTTTGAGCTGTTCGGCTTCGAGGATCCGGAGGAGAACGAGGAGCTTATAAATACGCTCATGGGCGAATGGGCCTATGAGCAGTTCGCCGCGATACCCAAGACCGGCGCAAGCTTTGAATACCATGGCCTGAAGGTCACGGTCACAGAGATGGAGCACAACCGCATACTTAAGCTCAATGTCTCGCTTGCACCTCAGGAGAAGGAGGGCGGGGAACAATGAGTACAGTTCTGGTATTTGTGGGCATTTTCCTCTGCCTGTGCCTGTCCAATTTCTGCTCCGCGTCCGAGATGGCGTTCTCGTCGTGCAATGTCATGCGCCTTGAAAACGCGCGGGACGACGGGTCGAAGCGCGCGAAGATCGCGGTATATATTACCGAGCATTTTGACGATGCGCTCAGCGCGATTCTGATCGGCAACAACCTTGCCAACATCGGCGCGTCGTCGCTGGCCTCCGTCGCCGTCATTCTGGTGACGGGCGGGGACGAATACGCGTGGCTTGCCACGGTTATTCTGACAGTGCTTGTCATAATCTTCGGAGAGACGATGCCGAAGATCAGCGCCAAAAAGAACGCAAACCGTACATCGCTGAAAAACGTGTATGTTGTTCGCGCGATGATGATAATCTTCTATCCGCTTGTCTGGCTGGTGGTTTCGCTGATAAAGTTGCTGACAATGAGCATGAAGCCGGAAGCCACTGACGCCGATTCCGACGAAGCGGTGGAAGAGCTTCAGTCGATAATCGAGACGGCGGAAGACGAGGACGTGCTGGACGAGGATCAGTCGGAGCTGGTTCAGGCGGCGATAGACTTCTCGGAGACTTCCGCCCTTGAAGTTATGACCGCACGCGTTGACGTTCAGGCAATCGATATCGAGGACGACTGGGACGATATCCTCGCCATCATTGAGGATGCGCCGTTTACGCGCCTGCCGGTGTACGAGGGCAGCATAGACAATGTCATCGGCATTCTGTATCTGAACCACTTCCTCAAGGCCATGGCAGACGACGGCCGCGCGGACATTAGGAAGCTTCTGATGCCCCCCTGCTATGTGTATAAAACCATGAAGCTGCCCGCGGTGCTCAATACTCTGCGCAAGGCGAAACAGCATCTCGCCATCGTGTCCGACGAATACGGCGGAACGCTGGGCGTCGTGTCGATGGAAGATGTGCTGGAGCAGATCGTCGGCGACATCTGGGATGAAAGCGACATTGTTGAGCACGAGGTCGTACAGCGCGAGAAGAGCGAATACGAACTTGACGGCGCGATGATACTCTCGGACTTTCTGGAGCTTGTGGGGCTCAACGAGGACGATGTCGACGCCGAGAGCAATACTGTCGGCGGCTGGACGCTTGAGATGTTCGGCGGCTTCCCGCAGGAGGGCGACAGCT
>OIXH01004287.1_pt1 | contig 11733 bp, 6 predicted proteins | sample 1587741 | NCBI WGS metagenome assembly OIXH01 (sample SAMEA3888916, study PRJEB22519) | human gut metagenome | biome: human gut; feature: human-associated habitat; material: faeces | place: Denmark | collected 2011 | reverse complement strand
GCCGCCGCACAGGCGCAGGATGCGGTACGGAAGCTCCAGCTTCCGTACGATGCTCTCCACATGGGCGATCATCCCGTCGAGCGCTTCGTACGAGCGGTCGGGATGCGCGATCTGCACGATTTCGACCTTGTCGAACTGGTGCAGGCGGTTCAATCCCCGCACGTCCTTGCCGTAGGAGCCGGCCTCGCGGCGGAAGCAGGGGGTATAGGCGGTCATCTTGACCGGAAAGTCCGACTCGCTGAGAATCATGTCGCGGTAAATGTTCGTCACGGGAACTTCGGCCGTCGGGATCAGGTAGAAATTGTCCGCTGTCACGTGGTACATCTGGCCTTCCTTGTCGGGGAGTTGGCCGGTTCCGAAGCCCGAGGCTTCGTTGACCATCAGCGGGGGCATGATTTCGGTATATCCCGCCGCCGTGTTGCAGTCGAGAAAGAACGAGATCAGCGCGCGCTGCAGGGCCGATCCCTGTCCCTTGTACACGGGGAAGCCCGCTCCGGTCAGCTTCACGCCCAGCTCGAAATCGATGATGTCGTATTTGCGGGCCAGCTCCCAGTGCGGGAGCGCGTCGGAGGGCAGCTCGGGCGTCGCTCCTCCCGTCCGCACGACGACGTTGTCGGCGGCGGTCAGGCCGTGCGGCACGTCCTTGTTCGGAAAGTTGGGCAACTTGACGATTTCGGCGTTGAGCTCCGCCTCCACGTCGCGCAGCCGCCCGTCGAGCTCTTTGGATGCTTCTTTCAGCGCGGCCGTGCGTGCCTTGGCCGCTTCGGCTTCGTCCTTTTTGCCCTGCTTGAAAAGCATGCCTATTTCTTTCGCTATGGCGTTCTGTTCGGCCAGATTGCCGTCCAGCCGCGCTTGAATCGACTTGCGTTCGTCGTCCAGCTTCTCGATTCGGTCGACGGCCTCGGCGGCGTCTACGCCCTTGACGGCCAGACGCTCGATCGTGTAGGCCCTGTTTTCCCGGATTTGCTTTATCGTCAGCATTATTCGTTAAAATTTTATTGTGTTGTTTCGTTTTCGCGTCTTTTCGCTCGAACCCATTGTTTTGACAATCTGTCGGTTGTTTGAGTTTCGCGCAGCGGGCGGGAACTTGTCTCCTCACCGCCGTTTTCGCCGCCGGTGAGGCAAAGATACTAATTTTTCGTACCTTTGTAACCTAAAGGAATGCCTATTTTATGAACGTGAGCAAAAGCGTGTTGACCGTTGCCGCGACGCTTTGCGGCCTGTTGTGCGGCTGCGGCGGTTCGAGTGCCGGAGAACGCAGCGCCCCCGCGGAGAGGGCGACGCGGAAAAATATCTCGCTTATCGAAGGCGTCTCGCCTCTGTATGGCGCGACCGTGCCTCAGGGAAGCGTCCAGCGGATCGGTTTCCGGCTCCGTGCCGGAGCCGAGGCCGACAGCGTCGTGCTCTACATGGGCGAGCGGCGCGTGGCCGCTCTCGACACGGCGGGATACCCGTACGAAGTCTCTGCGGCGCATCCTACCGGAAAGGTCTTGTATAAGGTGGTCGCGTACCGGGAAGGACGGAGCGACTCGCGTAGCGGGGAGTTCGCCGTGCTGGCCGGCAAGGCGCCCGTGCTGTACGGGCATCGCGTGAGGAATGTCTACCCGCACGACCGGACCGCCTATACGCAAGGCTTGCTCTGGCACGACGGATACCTGTACGAAAGCACGGGACTTGAGGGAGGATCGACGCTTCGTCAGGTCGATCTTACGGACGGGCGGGTCGTACGGAGCGTCCCGCTCGACGACAGCTATTTCGGCGAGGGGCTCGCGCTGCTCGGCGGCAAGCTCTATCAGCTGACGTGGCGCAGCAACAAGGGATTCGTCTACGACCTGAAGACGTTCGAACGCGTCGGCGAGTTCGGTTACGGGGGCGAGGGTTGGGGACTCGCTACGGACGGGACCTCTCTCTACCAGAGCGACGGCACGGAGAAGATCCGCGTGATCGATCCCGAGACGTTCCGTACGGTTCGCACGATCGAAGTCTGCACCGACCGGAGCAGAGTCCCCTATATCAACGAACTGGAGTGGATCGACGGAGAACTTTGGGCTAACGTCTATACGACCGATACGGTGATCCGGATCGATCCGCGTACCGGGGCCGTCGTCGGGGTAATCGATCTGGCGGGGCTGCTCTCTCCCGCCGACGTGACGGCGCAGACCGATGTGCTGAACGGGATCGCCTACGACGCGAAGACCGGACGCATCTTCGTGACGGGCAAGAACTGGAACAAGCTTTTCGAGATCGTGCCCGTCAGGCAGTAACGCCGGACCGGAGAACGCTCCGGGGCCGTTCGGGAACGATCAGAACCTTATTTACCGCGCATGTTGAAATTTTCTATATACGATCAGCTCTCGCGCCGCATCCTGGTGCTGGACGGCGGGCTGGGGACGATGATACAGGGCTACGGCCTCGGAGAGGAGGATTATCGGGGCGAGCGCTTCGCCGGCTCGGAGGTGCTGCTCAAGGGGTGTAACGACTTGCTCGTGCTGACCAAGCCCGAGGCGATCCGCAGCATCCATGAGGCCTATTTGCAGGCGGGGGCCGACATCATATCGACCGATTCGTTCAATGCGAACGCCGTGTCGATGGCCGATTACGCGTTGCAGGAGTACGTGTACGAGATCAACCGGGCCGCCGCCGCGCTGGCCCGCAGCGAGGCCGACCGCTTCACGCTGCGCAATCCGTCGAAGCCCCGCTTCGTCGCCGGCTCGATGGGCCCGACGAACCGGACGGCCTCCATCTCGCCCGACGTGAACGATCCGGGCTACCGGGCGGTGACTTTCGACGAGCTCGCCGAAGCCTATTACGAGCAGGCGCGGGGCCTCGTCGACGGCGGGGCCGACGTCCTGCTCGTCGAGACCGTGTTCGACACGCTGAACGCGAAGGCGGCCCTGTTTGCGATCGAGCGGCTGCGCGCCGAGCGCGGCGTTCCGATCCCGGTCATGGTTTCGGGGACGATTACCGACGCGAGCGGACGCACGCTTTCGGGGCAGACGATCGAGGCTTTCTATACGTCCGTCTCGCATGCGGGCTTGCTGTCGGTCGGACTCAATTGCGGCTTCGGGGCCGAGCAGATGCAGCCTTACGTGGCCCGGCTCGCCTCCGTGGCCGAATGCGCCGTGTCGGCGCATCCGAATGCCGGGCTCCCGAACGGCTTCGGCGGCTACGACGAGACGCCGCAACGGATGGCCGAGACGATCGACGGCTATCTGCGGGAGGGATTGCTCAATATCGTCGGGGGGTGCTGCGGCACGACGCCCGTCCATATCGCCGAGATCGCCCGCGTGGCGGACGGCCGCGCTCCGCGAAAGGTCCCCGCTCCGTCGCATGTGACGACGCTGAGCGGGCTGGAGACGTTGCGCGTGACGCCCGAGGCCAATTTCGTCAACGTCGGCGAGCGCACCAACGTCGCAGGCTCGGCCAAATTCGCCCGCCTGATCCGCGAGGGCAATTACGAAGAGGCTCTGTCGGTAGCCCGTGCGCAGGTCGATGCGGGGGCGCAGATCGTCGACGTCTGCATGGACGACGGCATGATCGACGGCGTCGAAGCCATGCGCACGTTCCTCAACCTGATGGCCTCGGAGCCGGAAATCGCCCGCGTGCCGACGATGATCGACTCCTCGAAGTGGGAGGTGCTCGCGGCGGGTCTGGAAGTCACGCAGGGCAAGGCCGTGGTCAATTCGATCTCGCTCAAGGAGGGCGAAGCCGAATTCCTGCGCCGCGCACGGGAGATACACCGCTACGGAGCCGCCGCGGTGGTGATGCTCTTCGACGAGCAGGGACAGGCCGACACCTGCGAGCGCAAGATCGAGGTGGCCTCACGCGCCTACCGCCTGCTGACCGACGCGGGATTCCCCGCCGAAGACATCATCTTCGACCCCAACATACTGGCCGTGGCGACGGGAATTCCCGAACACGACGGCTACGCCAAAGCCTTTATCGACGCGACGCGCTGGATCAAGGAAAACCTGCCTTACGCAAAGGTGTCGGGCGGCGTGTCGAACCTCTCGTTCGCCTTCCGCGGCAACAACGCCGTGCGCGAGGCGATGCACTCGGCGTTCCTCTACCACGCCATCCGCGCGGGCATGGACATGGGCATCGTCAACCCGCAAATGGTGAAGATATACAGCGAGATCGAACCCGAACTGCTCCAACGCGTCGAGGACGTGATCCTCTGCCGCCGGGCCGACGCCGCCGAACGGCTCACCGAATATGCGCAGCAGGTGCGCGCCACGGCCGAAACCCAGCCACAGGTCCCCGACGCATGGCGCACGGGAACGCTCGCCGAACGGATCGGCCACGCCATGCTCAAGGGCGTAGCGGACTACATCGAGCAGGACGCGCTGGAGGGCTACGAAGCCCTCAGAACGCCGATGGCCGTGATCGACACCCTGCTGATGCCCGCCATGGAGCGGGTCGGCACGCTCTTCGGCGAGGGCAAGATGTTTCTGCCGCAGGTCGTGAAGACCGCCCGCGTGATGAAGCGCGCCGTGGCGGCCCTGACCCCCTACATCGAGCAAGGCGGCGCCCAGACCCCTCACAACGCGGGCAAGGTGCTGATCGCCACGGTCAAAGGCGACGTACACGACATTGGCAAGAATATCGTGGCGGTCGTGATGGCCTGCAACGGATACGAGATAAAGGACCTCGGCGTGATGGTCGAGTCGCAGCGGATCGTCGAAGAGGCCGTGGCGTGGGGCGCCGACTGCATCTGCCTGAGCGGCCTGATCACCCCGTCGCTCGACGAGATGGCCCACGTCTGCGAGGAGCTGGAACGCCGCGCACTGCGCCTTCCGGTCATCATCGGCGGCGCGACGACCTCGGACCTGCATACCGCCGTGAAGATTGCCCCGGTCTATTCGGGATTGGTGATACACTCGCCCAACGCCAGCCGCAACAGCCAGATTCTGGCGCAGCTGCTCGGTCCCGACGGCCAGCTGTACGCCGACAAGGTCCGCGCCGACCAGCAGGCGCTGCGCAGCGACTACCTGCGCGCCGAACGCACCCGGAACCTGATTCCGATCGTCGAGGTCCGCAAGGCCCGCAAAGGCGCCGCCCCGCACCTGCCCGTCGAGCCGCTGCACCCCGGCCGCATGGTCTTCCCCGACTTCGACGTCGCCGACGCCGAACCCTATATCGACTGGAGCTTCTTCTTCGCGGCATGGGGTCTCAAGGGACGCTATCCCGAAATCCTCGACCACCCCGAAAAAGGCGCCGAAGCGCGCAAGGTCTTCGCCGACGCCGAGGCCCTGCTGGCCCGCATCCGCGACGAACGGCTGCTCACGCTGCAGGCCGCCGTGGGGATCTTCCCGGCGCGCGCGGAGGGCGACGACATCTGGATCACCGACCAGAAAGGCCGCGAACGCCGGCTGGCGATGCTCCGCAACCAGACGCGCGGGGAGGAGAACCGCTCGCTGGCGGACTGCATCGCACCGCACAGCGACTGGATCGGCTGTTTCGCCGTCACCGCCGGCATCGGACTCAGGGAACTCTGCGAAAAATTCCGCGCCGAGGGCGACGACTACGGCGCCATCATGGCCAAACTGCTGGCCGACCGGCTGACCGAAGCCTTCGCCGAAGCCGTGCACACGTTCGTGCGGCGGCAGATGTGGGGTTACGAAACGGGCGAGCCGCTCACGCCGCAGCAGACCGTCCGCGGCCAGTACCGCGGCCGCCGCATGGCCTTCGGCTATCCCGCGTCGCCCGACCATTCGCTCAAGCGCGAGGTCTTCGACCTGCTGTCGGTCGAAATGACGACGGGCATGAAGCTCACCGAGAATTACATGATCGATCCCGGCGAAGCGCTCTGCGGACTGATGTTCGCCGACGCCGACTACTTCTCCGTAGGCACGATCGACACCAAGCAGCTGCTCGACTACGCCCGGCGGCGCGGCATGGAGGTCGAAGAGATCAAGAAACTGATACCCAATAATATTTAACGCGCGGGAACGCCCCGGCGGCCCCGCCCGCCGAACCAAAGCAACAACAGACCGAACCATGAATGTTCTGGACATAATCAATACGGCCATCGCCGAACACCGCACGCGCTTCGCGTTCGAACTGCTCCCGCCCCTCAAGGGCGACGGCATGGGCGGCGTATTCGCGGCCATCGACCGGCTCATCGGATTCGACCCGGCCTACATCAACGTCACCTTCCACCGCGAGGGTATCAAGCAGTCCGTGCGTCCGGACGGAGGCATCGACTGGCACGTGGTGCGCCGCCGTCCCGGCACGGTGGGCATCTCGGCCGCCATTCAGAAGAAGTACGGCGTCGAAGTCGTGCCGCACCTGATCTGCGGCGGACAGTCGAAATACGACATCGAGGACGCGCTGATCGACCTCGACTTCCTCGGCCTGCACAACGTGCTGGCTCTCAGGGGCGACAAATCGCAGAACGAGAAGTTCTTCATGCCCCACCCGCAGGGACATTCGCACGCCGTGGACCTCGTGCGGCAGATCGCGGCCATGAACCGCGGCGAATTCGTGGACGGCGAGGTCGAGGAGTGCCACCACTCGAAATTCTCGATCGGCGTGGCCGGTTATCCCGAAGGGCACGAAGAGTCCCCCTCGCCCGAAGCCGACATCGCCGCCCTCAAGGCGAAGATCGACGCCGGAGCCGGATACATCGTCACGCAGCTCTTCTACGACAACGCCCGCTTTTTCGACTTCGTGCGCCGCTGCCGCGAAGCGGGCATCGCGGTGCCGATCATCCCCGGCATCAAGCCCCTCTCGACGCTGCGCCACCTGACGCTGCTGCCGCAGACCTTCGGCTGCCGCATTCCCGAAGAGTTGGAACGCGAAGTCCTGCGCCACAGGGAGGACCCCAAGGCGATCCGCGAAGTCGGCACCGAATGGGCCGTCGCCCAGAGCCGGGAGCTGAAACAGGCCGGAGTCCCCGTACTGCACTACTACCCGATGGGCAAGGCCGACAATATCATCAAGATAGCAAAAGCGATATTTTAACTCAAATGAATCCCATCCAATTCCGCCGTCACCTGCACATGCATCCCGAACTGTCGTTCAGGGAGCACGACACGGCGGCCTTTATCTCCGCCCGGCTCTCGGAGCTGGGCATCGAGCACCGTCCCATAGCCGGAACGGGCGTGCTGGCGAAGATCGAAGGCCGCGGCAAAGCCGACCCCAAACGCCGGGCCGTGGTACTGCGCGCCGACATCGACGCCCTGCCGATCGACGAGCGGAACGACGCAGACTGGAGTTCCCGCAACCAAGGGGTCATGCACGCCTGCGGCCACGACATGCACGCCGCGGTGCTGTTCGGCGTGTTGCAGCAGCTGGCCGCTGAGCCGGATTTCCGCGGCACGATCTTCGGGCTGTTCCAGCCGGGCGAGGAGTGCAATCCGGGCGGTGCGTCGCTGGTGCTGGCCGAAAATCCGTTCGAAGGCTACGACGTCCGGGCCGTGGTCGGCGAACACGTCGAGCCGCAGCTCGAAGTCGGGACGCTCGGATTCCGCGCCGGCAAATACATGGCCGCAAGCGACGAACTGCGCTTCACGGTGCACGGGACGGGCGGTCACGGGGCCATGCGCCCGCAGCTCAAGGATCCGGTGGCGGCCGCCGCGGAGTTCGTGACGCGGCTCGTGGCGCTCAACCACGAAGAGTGCGTGCTCTCGATCGGCCGCGTGGAGGCCGGGGGCGCCACGAACATCGTGCCCGATCAGGTCTATCTCGAAGGCACGCTCCGCACCTTCGACGAACGCGAGCGCGAAATCATCCACAAACGCATCCGCAACTTCGCCGCGGACATCGACAAGCGCCACGGCGTGCGGACCGACGTCGATATCAGCCGGGGCTACCCCTGCGTGGTGAACGACGCCGCGCTGGTCAAGCATGCGGCGGCGCTGGCTGCGGAAGCCGGGCTGCGGGTCGAAATGCTGCCGCTGCGCACCACGGCGGAGGATTTCGGCTTCTACTGTACCAAATATCCGTCGCTGTTCTACCGGCTGGGCGTGGGCGCCGCGGCCGGACGGCCCCATACGGCGACATTCAACCCCGACGAAGGGGCCATCGACACGGGCATGGACTATATGAAACGTCTTGCCCTCCAAATTCTGAAGAAATGAAAAAGCAATCACAAAAGAACCGTCCCGCAAGGGGCGCGAAAAACACGGACCGGGCGGCAGTCATCCTGAGTCTCTTCCGTGAATTCCCCAATAATAAATTCTCGCTCAAACACCTCGCGTCGGCTTCGGGCGGCGCGACGAAAGAGGGACGCCGCGAGACGTTCGAAATACTGGGACGCCTGCACGACGAAGGCATCGTCGAGGAGTGCGCCCGCGAGAAATACAGGCTCACGCACAAACACCTGCCCCACTTCGAAGGCATCGCCGACATGACGGCGAGCGGTTCGGTATACGTGCGGGTCGAGGGCGAGGAGAACGATATTTTCGTCAATCAGCGCAACACGGCCAACGCCCTGAACGGCGACCGCGTGGAGGTGGTGGCCATCCACCGCGGCCGCGACGGGAAATTCGAAGGCGAAATCACGCGCATCGTCGAGCGCAGCCGCAAACCCTACGTCGGCGTGGCCGAGGTGGGCGCGCACCAGATCTTCGTGCGGGCCGACTCGCGCCGCATGCCGATGGACATCTACCTCTCGAAAAAGCAATACCCCGACGTGAAAGACGGCGAAAAGGTCGTGGTCCGCATCGCCGACTGGGCCGAAGGCAGCAAAAGCCCCGTGGGCGAGCTGGTCGAACGGCTCGGCATGGCGGGCAACAACGACACGGAGATGCACGCCATTCTGGCCGAATACGAGCTGCCCTACCGTTTCGACCCCGAAATCGAGCAGGCCGCGGAGGCCATCGACGGCAGCATCACCGCCAAGGAGATCGCCGCACGCCGCGACTTCAGGCAGGTGACGACCTTCACGGTGGACCCGGCCGACGCCAAGGACTTCGACGACGCACTTTCGGTGCGCAGGGTCCGGGACGGCGTCTGGGAGATCGGCGTGCATATCGCCGACGTGACGCACTACGTGCGCCCCCAATCGACGATCGACGACGAAGCCGTCGAACGCGGCACCTCGGTCTATCTGGTGGACCGCACCGTGCCGATGCTGCCCGAACGGCTTTCGAACGAGCTTTGTTCGCTCCGCCCGCACGAAACGAGTCTCTGTTTCTCGGCGGTCTTCACCCTCAATGAGAACCTCGACATCCTCGAAGAGTGGTTCGGCCGCACGGTGATCTACTCCGACCGCCGCTTCACCTATGCCGAGGCGCAGGAGGTGATCGAGACGGGCCGCGGCGACTACGCCGAAGAGATACTGACGCTCAACCGGCTGGCGCAGGCGCTTCGCCGGCAGCGGTTCAAGAACGGCGCGATCAGCTTCGACCGCGAAGAGGTGAAATTCAAACTCGACGAGACAGGCAAACCGCTGGGCGTCTATTTCAAGGAGCAGAAGGAATCGAACCAGATGATCGAGGAGTTCATGCTGCTGGCCAACCGCCGCGTCGCGGAGTTCTGCGGCAAACGCAAGACCGACAAGGGCCGCACCGTCGAACGTCCGATGGTTTACCGCGTCCACGACTCGCCGAGCGAGGAGAAGCTGGACCGCTTCCGGCAGTTCATCCTCCGCTTCGGGCATATCTTCAAGGCCACCAAGGGCCGTGCCGTGGCCAAGGAGCTGAACAAGCTTTTCGCCCAGATCAAGGGCACGACCGAGGAGAACGCCGTATCGACGATGGCCGTACGGTCGATGGCCAAGGCGTATTACACGACCGACAACATCGGCCACTACGGACTGGCATTCCCCTATTACACGCACTTCACCTCGCCCATCCGCCGCTACCCCGACATGATGGTCCACCGTCTGCTGGCGCGCTATCTCGCCGACGGCAAGGCGGCCGACAAGACGATGCTCGAAGATTTGTGCTTCCGCGCTTCGGAACGCGAAGTCATCGCCGCCGAAGCCGAGCGCGCGTCGATCAAGTACAAGATGGTCGAATTCATGAAGGAGCACATCGGCGAAGAGTTCGAAGGACATATTTCGGGACTCACCGAGTGGGGAATCTATGTCGAACTGGACGAAACCCACATCGAGGGCATGTCGTTCCTGCGCGACATCGACGGCGACTTCTTCCAGTTCGACGAGGCCAACTACCAGATCATCGGCCGCTCGACGGGCCGACGCATGACGCTGGGCGACGCCGTGCGCATCCGCGTCAAACGCGCCGACCTGCAGAAACGCCAGCTCGATTTCGAGGTGCTGCTCGACGGACTCCGCACCCCTGCGCCCGCCGAAGGGCAGGGGCCGCAGGTGCGCCGCAGCAACCGACGCAAAAACCGATAGGCCGTGCAGCGCATCTACGACAAATGCCGGCGGCGGGAGCCGCTCTCGCGCGAAGAAGCCTACCGGCTCTACGACGAAGCCCCGCTGCAGGAGCTGGCGCTGGTGGCCGACGAGGTGCGCCGCACCGTGGTTCCCGATCCTCAGGTCGTGACGTGGCAGATCGACCGCAACGTCAACATCACTAACGTCTGCATTTCGGGCTGCAAGTTCTGCAACTTCCACTGCAAACCCCACCAGACCGACCGGGCGTTCATCACCACGATGGAGCAGTACTGCGAGAAAATCGACCGCACGCTCCGTCTGGGCGGCGACCAGCTGCTGTTGCAGGGCGGCCTGCACCCCGGACTGAAAATCGACTTCTACGAACGGCTGTTCAGCGGGTTGAAATCGCGCTACCCTTCGCTGCGGCTGCATGCGCTGGGCGCGCCCGAAGTGGCGCATATCGCCCGCATAAGCGGGCTGACGACGCTCGAAACCCTGCGCCGCCTGATGGCCGCGGGACTGGATTCGCTGCCGGGCGCAGGAGCCGAGATACTCGATTCAGACGTGCGCCGGGCCATCTCCCCCGCCAAACCCTCGGTCGAGAAGTGGCTCGACGTGATGCACGAAGCCCACTGCCTGAATCTGCCGACCTCGGCGACGATGATGTACGGGCACGTCGAGACGCCGCACCAGCGCATCGACCACCTGTTGCGCATCCGCGACCTGCAGACCCGCTGTCCCGAAGGCAATTACGGCTTCATCGCCTTCATTCCGTGGATTTTCCGTTCGACGGGCACCGAGCTGGAACGGCAGGGCGTGGAAACCCGCTTTTCGCCGCTCGAATACCTGCGCATCATCGCCGTGAGCCGGCTGATGCTGCACAATATCCCCAACATTCAGGCTTCGTGGCTCACCGTGGGCAAAGCCACGGCGCAGGCGGCCCTGCACAGCGGGGCCAACGACATGGGGTCGATCATGATCGAAGAGAACGTCGTATCGTCGGCCGGGGCGCACAACAGTTTCGACGCCGAAGGCATTCAGTCCGCCATCCGCGAAGCGGGCTTCATCCCGCGCCTGCGGGACCAGCTCTACCGGATGCGGAAGTATGCGCCGCAAACCGGGGAGCTTGCGACATCGCTTCAAGACGCCTAACGGCGCATCACGCCGCAGTGCCCAAGCACCTGCCGCGGCGCAGTATACACCACCGCAACGGCAACAGCCGCACTATTATACGACCACGGCCGCTACACAATGCGGCCGTATCCGGTATGCGCCCGCAGCATCTGCAAGTCGCCGCAAAATGCGTCCCGCGGCAACGCACGCCGGCAAAACGAATCGCCGCAGAACGCGCACACGCTGCAAAGTAAAAGGAGATGCCCTTACGGGCACACCCTTTTTTCGGACACAACTTTTGTGATTAGGGAAAATAGTTGATTGAT
>OIXH01004286.1_pt1 | contig 11736 bp, 13 predicted proteins | sample 1587741 | NCBI WGS metagenome assembly OIXH01 (sample SAMEA3888916, study PRJEB22519) | human gut metagenome | biome: human gut; feature: human-associated habitat; material: faeces | place: Denmark | collected 2011 | reverse complement strand
GATTCCAAAGACCGCAACCCGCGCTCCGGCGAGTTTCTCCATCGCTTCTTTTCCAAATAAAAGTTCTGTTCTTGAGAACTGATTTAACATCTGACTGCCTCCGAATCTCTAGTGATTTTCTATTTATGATGTTTTACCACAATTCTTTGTACATTTTCTCAACATCAGACTGAGTGATGTCTCTCTTGGTATTCTGAGGGCTTCCGCTGTCCATCGCATCATGGGCCATCTTCTCGATCACACCAAAGAAGGTCTCTTTATCAATACCATATTCTTCCAGCGTTGGTGTCTCTAATTCTTTGGTCAGGGCTACCACCGCTTCTAGGAATTTCTCGCTTGCCGCTTTATCAGAATCCTCTGCAGCTGCAACGCCGATGGCTCTTCCCAAAGTTGCAAAACGATCATAAGCGCCTTCCAGGGCAAAGCTTAAGCAAACCTTCATCAGCATGGCATTGGATAAACCATGAGCTACATGGAACAGTGCACCGATCGGGCGGCTCATGCCATGGATCAGGGTTACCGATGCATTATTAAATGCAATCCCTGCCTCCAATGCTGCTACAGACATTTCCACTCTCGCTTCCTCGTTCTTTCCATCATGAAAAGCCACCGGAAGATATTGGAAAATTCTCTTTACTGCGGACAGAGCAAAGGTATCAGACATGGTCTGCGCTTTTCTGGAGGTATACGCCTCTACCGCATGGCACAACGCATCCAGTCCGGTTGCTGCGGTGATCTTAGGTGGTGCTGTCATGGTGAACTGTGGATCGATGATCGCCAATGTTGGCATCAGAACCTGTCCCTTTAACAGCATCTTAATGTCTTTTTCGGTATTGGTAATAATGGTAAACTGGGTTGCCTCAGAGCCAGTACCTGCTGTGGTTGGGATTGCTGCCATCGGAGGCATCTTTACATCGATGACTTTCCCCATGTAATCATTGATACTTCCACCATTCACAACCAGGGAACCAATCGCTTTCATAGAATCAATGGGGCTTCCGCCGCCTAGCGCTACCAGGAAATCGCAATGCTCATCCTGATACTGTTTTAATCCTGTGTGAATCATCACATCCGTTGGCTCACCCGTGATTCCTGCGAAAATAGTATAGTCCACGCCCTGATTTTTCAGAGCGGATTTTTAGTTACACTTCGCTGAGCAGGAAGTCCAGCGCCTTTACGATTTTGATACCGTCCACGTCGCTGATAAGGTCGCAGTCCATGGCAATCACGATCTTCTCGTAATTGTCCTGCACAGCTTGCAGCGGCGCAAGCTCCCGTGCGCGGGTTTCGGGGGCGTTCATGTTGTCAGTGACTTGGATATACTTTTTCTCGTTCATCTTCGTTGCGATGAAGTCGATCTCCTTTTCACCGACCTTGCCGATAGCCACCTCATAACCACGCCGCAGCAGTTCAAAATAAACGATGTTTTCCAGAATGTGTCCCACATCGCCGCCCCGGTTTCCTAACAGATAGGTGCGGAGGCCGGGATCGACGATATAGTATTTGCCCAGCGTCCGCAGATAGTCCTTCCCCTTGATGTCAAAACGCTTGACCTCATAAAAGATATAGGACTCCAACAGTGCGTCGATATAGGCAGAGATGGTCTGCACCGCAGGCTTGGCCTTTCTGCCATCATCCAACAGGCCCTCGCTGACAAGGGTGCGCCCGATGGACGCAGCCGAGGTGTTGTTGCCGATGTTATCAGCCAGAAACAGGATAATTTTGCGGAGCAGCAGCGCGTCGGTAACGGCCCGCTGTTCTTTCCGTTTGCCGCGTTCCAGAATATCCCGCACAACAACAGCGGAATAAATGCCGTCCAGCAGCATATTGGCGCGCTCCTGATCCAGCTCCGCCTCGGCCAGTGCGGGCATACCGCCAAACTGTGCGTAGGCTTCAAACAGGTCGCGCAGCTCATACGCTTCGCCGTCTTTTCCCTTGGCGCGCTGTTTCATAGTGCCGTTGGGGGCTTTGTACTCCTCCAGCAGATAGCCGTGGAAGTCCAAGAATTCGCGGAAGGACAGCGGCAGCATCTTGATCTCCACATAGCGTCCGGACAGATACGTGGACAGTTCGGAGGACAGCAGGTAGGCATTGGAGCCGGTCACATAAATGTCGCAATCCAGATCCACACGGAAGGAATTCACGGCATCCTGCCAGTCCCGAACCTTCTGCACCTCATCTAAAAACAGGTAGAGCCGCTTTTCCTTGGGTGCACGCTCCATCACATACTGATAAAGCCGCTTGCTGTCCATATCGGCAAACTGCATGGACTCAAAGTTCATCGAGAGGATCTGTTCCTCCATGACGCCCTGTTCCCGCAGATGTGCCATCATCAATTTCAGCAGGCTGGATTTGCCGCAGCGCCGGATTCCGGTCACGACCTTGATGACCTCCATATCCTGAACGGAAATGAGCTTATCAAGGTACTGCGATCTGTTTTTTAACTCCATGATTCTGTCACCACCTTTGTCAGCCATTATATCACCCCCTTTGCGTCAAGTAAAGTTTTTAACATCAATGTGAATAACTTTTTTCTTGTCGGAATTATTCACATCAATACTACTTCTGTCGAGCCTGCACACACCAGCGGTAATCCGGCTGATTCATCACGCAGGTGACAAGGGTGATGATGTTCTCCGTACTGTCGCTCAAAACGCTGGTATCGTCCACGCCGATCTTACTGACAGAGTACACTTCATAGCTGCGTGTGCCGAGCTGGGTGGTCAGCTTGATGGTGTCCCCAATGTCAAGGGTGTGAATTTTGCCAAAGTGATTGTTGACGCCCCGATTATGGCCCGCAATCGCCACATTGCCTTCCCAAATGGAGGTGCTGGCAAAATGGCCCGCGCCCTTGCGGAGTGCGTCCGCGTCCGTCCCCTGATACACCTTGACAGACAGACCGAGGGTAGGGATTTTCAGTGTACCGAGGTAGCCGCCGCTGTAATAGAGGTCTTTTGTGACCGTCGTGTATTTCACCGGCGTATAGGAGCCTGTAACTCCACCACCGGTGCTGCCGGAAGCGAAGGGAGGCAGGACGGTCACACCGCCTGTGCCGCTGACCGTTCCCATGGCCGAACCGCTCACAAGGTTTGGCGTCAGCAGCTCCCCGGCATTCAGCGTATAAGAGGTAGGCGAACCAAAAGCAGGCGGGATGTAGGCGGCGTTTTTGCTCCGGTCGGTGTTTGCAGGCTTATCCATCGTGACATAAATGGCATCGTCCGAAGTGGGGCGTCCGAACAGTCCTGCGTCCGGGCCGTCAAAGTGATACTCCAATGCCGATGCAGGCATGGAAAAAGCCGCCAGCATACAGCAGGCGGCCAGCAGCGTAGTCAGATATTTTTTCATGCGGCGTACCCTCTTTTTTTATTGATGTAGTGGCGATAGCCCTTATAACCAGCGTAACCGCAGCCGCCCAGCGCCGCAGCGCCCACGGGGATCAGCAGCCACAGCCAGTTAAAATTACTGCGTCCGGTTTTCACTGCCGTATTCCCAGCACTGGAAAAGACAGCGGTATAGACCACCGTATCACAGCTTGTGCGGGTGACGTCACCCTTATAGTCCGCCGTGACGGTGTAGCCGGTGGCGTATTTGCTGGTGGCGGTGCCGGTGTAGCTTGCCACAGCGGTATAGCGAATGGGAATGTCATAGCCGTCCGTGGGATCGACCGCCGCCTCCTGCCAGCTCACATCGGCAAGAGTCAGGGTGCGGCCATTTTCGTTCACAGACTTGGGGACAAGGGACACATCCGCGTCAGAGAGGTTGGGATAGGTGCGCTCCGCCGTCACCGTGCGGCTGCTGGTCCCGTAGCCCGCTGCCTCCACCTGAATGGTAGTATGGTCAAGGGACAGGACGCCCTCATAGCCGTCCTCGGTCTTGACCTCCAGCTTCGGCTCCAGCATTTTCAGAATTTCCGCCATGTCCTTGGTCTTGCTCTCCAGCGTGACCACCTCGATATGTTCCCGCGTGTCCGTTTCTGTCTGGTCATTTTTCAGCAAATCAAGGAGCGTATAGGTGCGGCCCTCGCGCTCAAAGTCAGCGGTGGGGATCGTGGCGGGATCGTCCTTTGCGGTCAGGTAGTAGACCTTTTCTAATCGGTACACACCGTTTTCCTCGCTGGCTCTGACCTCGGCGGGATAGGCGGAAATGCCGGGGAGCGTATCTGCGGCAGAGATCATCGTAGATACCGTATCGGCTTCTGTCATGGGCTCTGCGGCCAGCGCTGCAACGCTCACGCTGCACAGCATCAGCGCCGTGCAGAGTGCAAACGCAACTTTCTTTTTCACATTACGCCTCTCTTTCTTAACGAACGGACCGATTCTGCTCCGGCTGCTTGCGCTCCTGCGGAGAGATCTCACGCTGGATATCATTTTGCAGCTTACGAAAATACTTTTGCAGGCTGTCCACCACGCCGCGGCGATCCTGCACCTCCATACCGTCAAACACCTGCCCCACGCGGCTCACATCGGGCTGCGGGGTCTCCACGCCGAAATTGTGGCAGAGCATATAGCTGACGCTCTCGGCGTCCATGGCGCAGTCCTCACGGGTATAGTAGGGATAGCGTCCGTGGTCATGGATACCGGCGTGGACGATCTCGCGGGAGAGCGCCGCAAAGATCTTGCTGTCGATCAGGCGGCTGGATACCGTAATGCTCTGCGTCTTAGGATCATAAACGGCGTCCTGATACATGGTGCTGCTGGTGACCACGGGAACGGGGGAGCTGTCCAGCAATCGGCGCAGAGCGGCATCCATTTCCGGCGTATTGTCTTTCAGGCTCAGCGCCGGAACACCGGCCTTGCCGTGGGTCTGCGTCACATCAAAAACACGCCCGATCTTATAGCCGTGATACTCCCTTCCGTCCTTCATATAAGTGTCTGACACGCGGATCTTCATGCCGTTCTCGTCACGGTTGACACTGCGCCCCAGCCGGTTCCACACCTCCAGGCTGTTGATGTAAGTGATCTCCGGGTTCTGCGCCATCGCCAGCATCACATTAGATGCGCTGTATCGCGGGTTGATGGCCTGCGTATCCAGATAATGCAGATATGCGCCGGGTTCACTGGTAACGTGCATGACCGCATCGTCGGATAGCTGCCCCAATTCCTCGCGCTCCGCTGTTTTCTTTGCCTTCCAGTCCTCGTCCCTCTGCTGCTTCTGCTGGATCAAATCGTCTAACTTTGCCATGTTCGTTTCTCCTTCTCAAAATCAATTTATTCCCGCGTGGGCATAGCCTTTTGAATGGCCTCCCGCACGGTGTCCTTGGTGGGGGCCGTGCCATCCCGTTCTGCCGCGGCTTGCAGCGCCATCAGGCGGCTGCGGACAGAGGGGCGGGCATCAGCCTTCTCCGCAGCCGGTTCCGTAGACGCTCTCGCACCAGTCCCGCGCTCCTTGGAGCTGTTCTCGGACGGAGCGCGGGCGTTCTCTTTTTTTGCGGCAGTATCCTCCTTCACCGGGGCGGGATAACCCATGCGCTCAAAAATGCGGTTGATCTGCTTGGCATCTTTGGCTTTTGCCATAATTTCTACCGTCCCGGTCTTTTCTACCTTGTTGACGATGGGATAAAAGAGGACGCCATAGCGTTTGGCCTCCATCTGAAAGCCCTTCAAGTCCTCCTGCTTGACGGAAAAGATCGTCAGCTCCTCGCCGTCGTGGATCAGGCGCTTGAGGTTGGTTTTACCGGCGAGCTTCTGATTGTCGTTGGCAAGGGCAATCAGAAGGGCGGCAAGATTTTTCGCCCCCAGCCCTGCCAGCTTGAGGGCGCTCTCGGTGATCTGGATGCCCTCACGCACCATCAGGTCAGCGGTTTCACCGTTGGTACTCATGCTCGTGTTCCTCCTTCTTCTTTAGATTTTCCTGCCGTTCAGCCTGCGCCTGCTGGCACTGTTGGGATACCTGTGGGATGTCTGATTGTATCCTGCGGCACAGACGCAGCTCCCCGCGCTTTTCACGCAGGGTGGCAGTCTGCTGTTGGATCTCCGCGCTGTACTTGGCTTGTGCTTCTTCATCGTTGGTATTCCTCCTTTCCTGATAAAGTGGTTTTCTCTGTTCCTCCAGCAAGCGGATGTCCCACTCCAGCACACGGATGCGCTGCTCCAGCTCCGTTTCGGTAGTGATTCCGCTTGATAAAAGGTATTTGAATTGCTGCTCATACCGCTCCAAATGAATGACCTCCCGCTTGACGGAGAAGGGCAGCTTGGGCGGCAGTTTTTTCCGCCTGTTTCCCCGCAGCAGATAGAGGTAGCGGAGATATAGGGCGTGAAAGCCAGTGATTTTCTTTTTTCGGACGGTGGCCAGCTTGCCCTTTATTCGGTAACGCTTGACGGCATGGGTGACGGTCGGCGGGGCCATGCCGCCATGCCGCTGGCGGGAAAGCCGCGCCATAATATCCGCTTCGGTGTAGCCCTCGCCCAAGCTGTCCAGGCGAATCGCCCGCTTTGCGCCGGGTGGCTTGACCGTGGTGTATTTCCGATTGGGGCCGCGCCGCACCTCGTAGCCGTTTCGTCGCAGGAGCATGAGAAAGGAATCGTAGGTGTAGGCTTGCCCAATGATCGTGTCAATGTCGGCGCGGATGATGCCGCGCACGGTGGGCTTGCCGCCCTGCTCCGCCTTCCACTCGGCGTAATGCTTGCCCTTACCCTGCGGGGTGATGACGGATAAATCATTCTCCCGGCATAGCGCGTCCGAAGTGCCGCGCACATCGTTGTAGTAGCTCTCCGGGCTGGAATGATACTTGTGGCCGTCCGTGCGGGAGACAGAATTGACCACGATGTGATTATGCGGGTGGGCCTTGTCTAAATGGGTCCCGATGACGGCTTCAAAATCCTCACCGAATAATCGCCGCGCAAACTCGCACCCGATCTCATGGGCCTGCTCCGGTGTCACCTCGCCGGGGGCAAAGGATTGGATGAAATGATAGCCGAGGACGCCGCCCGTCTTACCGAACTTCTCCTTGGTGCGGCGCATAGCCTCAAAGGCGGTTTCAGCAGACTTGCAGTTCAGAGCGGTTACAAAGCGGACAGAGCTGGTTTTCACAAGATCTGCCGCATAACCGATTTTCTCGTTCAGCTCTGTCTTTTCTCCGTTGACGGCATATTTCACTCGGTCATCCAGCCTTGCACGAATGGCAAAAACTTTCGTGTACGCCATATCAAAGCCGCTCCGTAATGTTCCAGATCGTCTCCTGCGCCGCCGTGATCGCGGCGATGTCCTCACCGCTGGCAAAGCCGCGGGCGTTGACCGCGCGGGCGATCTGATTGATGTTATTGCCGATGGCGGCGAGTTGGCGGCGTATTTCAGCGTATTCATCGGGCGGTCGGGGATACAGGTTCACACCCATAATGAGGGTACGGATGGCAGGTTCCATTTTCAATCCGCTGTCCTTGGAAAGCTGTTTGACATGGGCATATTCATCAGCGGTCAGGCGAATGGTAATTTGCTTGACATTGTTGCGTTTCATCGGAAGCTCCTTTCCTGTTAAAGTGGGGATATTAAGGGGTTTACCCCTTAACAAGCGCATTTTGATGTCAAAATGCTATGCTTGCGACTGCAAAGCAGCCGCAGGCCGCTTGCAGTCCTAAACCAGCCGAAAAAGATAATCAGCGCGCCTCGCCGCCACGGGTCTTTACCCTGCCGCTGATCCCTTTCACAAGCCGGAGCTGGTCGTTGTAGTCCTTTCCACTGCGGGGCGGGTTGTCGATGACCTCATACTCGGAAAGTCTCTTTTGAATGGCCGCAGACGCCGTCCGTCCCGGCCCGTCGTTATCCAGGCACAGCACGATCCGCGCCACGCCAGGGTTGTCCTTCAGGTATTGCTCCAGCGCCGAGGGGAATCGGATGGAGCCATCCTTCCGGGGCTGATAGATGCCGGAGAGGGACAGTGTATTGGCGGCGCGCCAATCCTGCCCGCGCAGCTTCAGCAGCGTCAGGTAAGAAAGGGCGTCTATGGCGGATTCAAACACGCAGAGGGTTTTGCCACCGGCGCGGAGTGGGACCGCGAATGAGAATCGCTTGTCACTGCCGGGGACTTCACCGGCAAAGGTGGTATCCGAAAGTGTTCCGCGCAACGCGCCATAAGCGGGCTTTCCATGTTCATAACCCACAAATACGCAGTTATGATGCGCGGTGTCCTCATAGAGCTGCCCGTGCTTGATGCAGTGATTGATGATCTCCGCGTCAATGCCGCGGCTCCGCAGATATGCAAAAACACGCCGGTTGTCGGCGTGTTTGGGTGGGAGGGTAAATTCAGTTTTCGGGAGCGGTGCGGTTGGCTCTGATTTGGTCGGCATACGGGGCAATTCTCCGAGGATGCGCTGAACGGCATCCAGAAAGGAAAGCCCCTCCACGCGGGTCAGATAGTCCAGCGCAGTTGTGCCGCCGATGTTCCGCGACCACCAGCACCATTTTCCATTGGAGATTTTCAGGCTGTCATGGGTGCGGGTGGCATAGGTATCTCCGCCGATATGTACCAGCTCCTCCGGCTCAAACCGCCGCAGATAGGTCAGCAGATCCATCTCGCGGGCGGCAGCGATTTGGTCCTTAGATAGGTAGGGCATGGGAAATCACCTCCGGGCATCAGAAAAGCCGTCTGCATTTCTGCAAACGGCTTCTGAGTAATATGAATCGCTTATTGATCGCTCTTTTTCAGCAATTTTTGCTCAGCGCTTTCCAGTGCGGCGATGTAGTCTTTTTCACCTCTGGATAATTCGACAGACTGAAGTTCTTTGTATTTTCGGTATTCTTCCTTGGCTTTTCTCTCCGCTGCGGCTGCGCTGATTTTTCCTGCATGAGTCAATATCTCATGTTTAGAGAGCTTGAGAAAGCCGTCCAGGGTGTCGATCCAATCGGACATATACATGGGAATGCGGCGTCGTGCCTGCATCTCTGCGAGATCAAGATAAGCCGACACAATGTCATTAAGCGCCAGCAGCTCGTCCTCCGTGCAGTAGTTTTTAGCAATAAGGGCATCGCTCTGGGTCGGGTGGCTTCCGGAAAATGAGAGCAGGCCCATGTTGGGTTTGCTGCTGTCTGCACTGTAAAAAATCTTTTCCGCCGCTGTCTGACCGTGAGCGGCCCAGTGCATTTTATTCTGGACGGTTTTGAAGAAAAGGACGGAGGCTTCTGTCCGCGGGTCATAATCCACGCTGGTGGCGTAAATGTCCAGGACTTTGCGCCAGAACACTTTTTCAGACGAGCGAATATCGCGGATGCGATCCATCAACTCATCAAAATAGTTGCCGCCGCCAGCTTGCTTCAGAAGCTCATCATTCATGGCAAAGCCCTTGATGAGGTATTCTTTCAGCACGGAATTGGCCCAAATTCGGAATTGAGTACCGCGCAACGACTTCACGCGATAGCCCACAGAGATGATGACATCTAAGCTGTAGTATGCGACGGGTTTGTCCGAATTTGCAATGTGAACATTTTTCACATTGCTTTTTTCATCTACCTCACCTTCAGCAAATACATTTTTTATATGTTTCGTGATACCGCTGCGCTCTCGTTGAAACAGTTCCGCCATCTGCGCCTGCGTCAGCCAAACGGTTTCATTTTCCATGCGGACATCGATTTTTGTCAAACCATCCTCGGTCTGATACATAATGATCTCCGTCTGTTCAGGATGGATGCTGTTTCCGCTGATTGCTAAATCATCCATGCATCGGTTCCTCCTATTGTTCTTGACTAAACATAGTTTCATGAGCAGAATGCTCCTGCGCTGCCAACCTGTAATGGGAGGCCAGCAGAGCCTCTTTCATCTGCTCACCAGTCAAATCGCCGTTTGCCCAGCACTGTGAGAGCATCTTGGCATATTTAGAAACGGGAACGCCTTCAATGGCATTCAAAGCATCTGCCAGCTTTACCGCCTGAATTCTGCGTTCTTTTGCTCCATCCGTCATGATAACATACTCCACCGGACTTTTTCAGTATTATACCATGCTGGGGCCATTTTAGAAAGCTCCTTTAGAATTGAAATTACGCAATGTCCAACAATTACCGCTCCGGCGTGTTCTTTTTCACTGTCTTTTGCTCCACGCTGCGCTCCGGCTTAGCCAGTTCTTCCATTGCCGCATTGATCACGCAGGAGTGATTGTCCACAGCGTAAACAACTGCTTGCCGCTGCCAAAATCACCCCGCAGGTGTCCCACGCAACCTACGGTCTTGTCCTGTTCCTCACTGCGGGAGAAATAGAGAGCGTGCAGCGCAGGCTCATTGACGCTGTAAAAGTCAATGACATCCTTATCGCTGGCGGGATATTTCTCCTGAAATTCCGCAAGGGTACGGCATCCGCCATCTTGAAAGGAAAGGCTGCCGCTCTCCAGCGGAATCCACCCATCAATGGGAAGCTGGAACGGCTCGCGGGTGAGGACGGTGCCATAGAAGTTGACCATGAGGTTTCGGGCCAACTCCCTCGGTTCTCCCCAATCCTCATCCCCGTGGCGCAGCTCGTAGCGATATACGTCCTCCGGCACGGTGGCTCGGTCAATGCGGCATTCCGTAAACAACGCCGGTCGGTCAAAAATCGTGACCTCCTGGTAGGTCACCTTCTGTGCGTCATAGCTCATCTGGCTTCACCTCGTTCTTTGTGTTTCTTTTGCGCTCTCTGTTGTTCTAAAAACTCCGGGGCCACCTTGAAGCCGATGGTATCTGCGTAGTAGGCGGTTTTCCTTCCACCCTGCGTCAGTACCACCACATCGCTTACGGACAGGGAACGCATCCGACGGGCAAAGGGGCGGTGGTCGCTGTTGTGCTTTGTCCAAAGATGCTCCAGCGAATTTTCCTTTGCGTACATACCGGCGTAAGAACGCTGATAATCAGCGCTCTGGAGTTTTCCCTTCGCCGCTTCATAAGACCGGAAACAGTAGTCTACATCAGCGATTGCAGGGATTTGGTAGATTTCATAGGTGCCGATCTCGTCGCTGATTTTCGACGCAGCAGGAACATAGATATTGCCATTGCGCTCCTGCATTTCTGCAAACTCACAAATATGATAGGCAGAATTACCGATGCAGACATGGCAATCGTCAATGTACTTGCAAGGGAAAACCATCTTTTCACCGTCAAAGCGGGTAATGACGATGCTTTCCCCATCTTTGATAGTAAAGAGCGTGCGGTATTCACTGTCGATGACCATTACCCGTCCGCTGTAGATATTGGACAATTGGGTAAGTTCGCCCTTGATTACTTCAGATGTAATCCCGTCTGAATAGTCTAATGTTCTCAGCTGATTACAAAGAATAGTGCACTGATTCTGTATCTCTGCCGTCTGCACTTCCACGGCTCTTTTTTCATAACTATTAAGAATCACCGCTCTCATCAGTGCGCCCGAACAAAATCCTACGACAATGACAAGCAGCGCGATCCGAAAACGGAGACTCTTTAACATATCTGCTTTGATATACTTACTAACCTTTGAAATAATAACCCACTCCCCACTTCGTGTATACATACTTCGGATCACTTGGATTGGTTTCAATCTTTTCACGAAGTCTTCGAATATGTACATCCACGGTTCTGGCATCTCCCGGATACTCGTATCCCCATACAATATTCAGAAGATTCTCTCTGCTGTATACTTTATTGGGATTAAATACCAGAAGTTCCAGTACATCGAATTCTTTCGCAGTCAGATTGATCTCTCTGGTACCGATAAAGACTCTGCGTCCTTCACAGTCCAGTCGTAATTCTCCGACCTCTACCACTTTTGCTTTTGTCTCCTGTGTGGCATTCTTACCGGCACGGCGC
>OIXH01004285.1_pt1 | contig 11740 bp, 11 predicted proteins | sample 1587741 | NCBI WGS metagenome assembly OIXH01 (sample SAMEA3888916, study PRJEB22519) | human gut metagenome | biome: human gut; feature: human-associated habitat; material: faeces | place: Denmark | collected 2011 | reverse complement strand
AGCGAAGGACCGAGCAATACGTCCAGCGAAGGACCGAGCAATACGTCCAGCGAAGGACCGAGCAATCCATCGAGCAATACTTCTTCAGTCGTAGAAACTAAGACTGTTCAGGAGAAACTCGATGCAGGCGAAATTGTTAAGTTCGATAAGTTTGACAATAAGAACTTCATCGGTGATACCGACAAGATCGGCACTAATGGTTTGCTTTATGCTAACGGCAAAGAGGTAAACACCATTTCTCTTGCAGATAAGCTTAATCTTGGTAACCAGTTCCAGGTAACTGCTACTTTTGCCAGAACTAATAAGGATCATAATGCAACAAAGAACTGCTTGGGCGAGAAGTACGAACTTGTTGCCGGCGATGTAGTCCTGAAGGTAGGTAACCTCCAGGAGGGCGTTGCTCAGAATGTTGCAGAGCTTTATGTTAAGGGTCAGAAGATTGGCTATGTACAGCTTGGCGATGATATCAGCGGTACATACGCTATCCGTTACTCTCGTGGTGACGGCACCGATATCGGTAAGCTCTATGTTGTTAGAAACAACGAGACCATGACATGGAACGTAGTTGATTCTACTCTTGTTTCCGTTGACTCTGCTAACGGCGTTACAACTTACTTTAATGTGCCGGTAGCTAATGCTGAATTCAGCAACGCTGAAGTATCTGTTACCGCTGCGGGCAACAACTCTACTGATAAGAGTAACTACGCATACGGTCTGTGGCTTGCTAAAAAGTTCCATTCTACCACTACTACCGGTAGCGGATCTACTGGCTCAAATACCGGCTCAACAACTTCCGGAAACGGCGGTTCAGGAAAGACCGGCGATGACTCAATTAACATCTTGTTCATTGTAATTGCTTTCCTTGCAGCAGGTGCTTGCATTGCCTTTACTGCCAAGAAATCTCGTAAGGCTGAGTAATAGTTTGCTCTCTCATAAATAGATATAGATCAATTCTGATCATTACAATGTTTTCAAGTCTCGGCTGACATTTTTATCAGCCGAGACTTTTGCTATGCAACGCAATTATAGGAGCGGCTCTATATTTTCACTAATATCTTTATAACTGCACCGCTTTTGACATTAGATATCCAATGGTATTATTAATGCCCGTAATTCTTTATAATTTTGATAAATTTAGCTGCAATAATATTGGATGATACTCAATAATTATCGACGGTATAGTGCCCTAAAAAACAATATGTTAACTGCAAAATGGTTTATTGTTTATTTGAATTATTTCATGTAGTTTAATGCAGCACTAATGACACAAATGCAATGATTAAAAGTACCCCTTAACAATGTGGCACATAAGCTTATAAATTAACTGTTTTTATACTCAATGTCAAACTTGCAAAATTAGAAAAATAAAAGCGATTATTAATACTTGTGATGAATACTAAATTCGAAATTTTAATCAAATGGGTTAACTTTAGACTGTGATTATACAAAATTTTTGAAGCTTTAAAAATATATTTAGTTTGCGTATTGCTATAAATATTATTGTTCGCATATTAAGTGATATTAAATTCAAACATTCATGTGAATTGCTGATTTTAATAATGAAAACCTGCTTAAGTTGGAATTTAAGTCAACCTAAATAAATGTAGCTTTTTTAATGTGGATTGCGCCTATTTATCGAACACAGTTTATTACCGTTTAGCTAAAAAAATATCCCTATGCAGGATTGTTGCTCCTGCATAGGGATATATCAGTTTTATTTATACCGTTACGAGTTAATATAGTGAGTTGAATTCAGCATTTTGTTAAACAAATATGATGTAAATTGCTTACTTTATAACTCTAATGCGAATAACTCCCTCGATAGCTTTAATGTCAGCGATCAGCTTGTCATCTGCACTGTCAACATCGAGCATTGTGTAGGCGAAATCCTTTTTCGATTGGTTATTTAGCTTTTCAATGTTAATATTGCAGGCAGAAAATACTCCGGAAATCTGAGTCAGCATATTCGGAACATTTTTGTGAATAACGCAAACACGAATGGCGGTTGAGCGCGGCATTGCAACATTCGGCATATTGACCGAGTTTATGATATTGCCGTTTTCAAGATATTCCTTGATCTCGTCGGCAGCCATAACGGCGCAATTTTCCTCGCTTTCGGCAGTGGAAGCACCGAGGTGCGGAATTGCAATTACGCCATCGACGCCGATCAGATCATCGTTCGGGAAATCGGTAACATATGCGGCAATTTTGCCGTTAGCCAGTGCGTCAATCACAGCACCGCTGTCTACCAAATCACCGCGGGCAAAATTTAAAATGCGAACGCCGTCTTTCATCGTTGCAATTGACTCCGCATTGATGAAACCTTTAGTGTCCGGAGTGAGCGGCACATGAATTGTTATATAATCACATTCTTTGAATATTTCAGTCATATCAGCCGAATGTTTAATGTGACGGGACAACTTCCAAGCGGAGTCGACCGACAAATACGGATCATAACCGTAAACAGTCATACCGAGGGCGTTGGCGGCGTTAGCAACCAAAATGCCGATAGCACCGAGACCGATGACGCCGAGCTTTTTACCCATAATTTCGGGGCCTGCAAAAGCACTCTTGCCTTTTTCAACCATTTTGCCGACTTCAGCGCCGTTGCCCTTGAGCGTTTTTGCCCACTCAATAGCAGGAATGACCTTGCGACTGCACATCAGCATACTGGCAAGAACAAGTTCCTTAACGGCGTTTGCGTTTGCGCCCGGAGTATTGAAAACGACAATACCGTCTTCCGCACATTTGTCGCACGGAATGTTATTTACACCAGCGCCTGCACGAGCGATTGCGAGCAGAGAAGCGGGCATTTCCATGTCGTGCATGGACGCTGAGCGGACCATTATGGCGTCGGGCGCGTCAAAATCGTCGGCACAGGTGTATTTATCGTCAAAGCGTTCAAGACCGATCTTTGAAATTTTATTAAGAGTTTTGATCTGATACATATGAATATCTCCTCAAATTATTTATTAGCTGCTTCAAAATTTTTCATGAACTCGACCAGCTTTTCAACGCCCTCAATAGGCATAGCGTTGTATATGGAGGCTCTCATGCCGCCGACGGTACGATGCCCCTTGATGTTCACAAAGCCTGCGGCGGTTGCTTCCTTGACAAATTTAGCATCAAGATCGGTGTCGCCGGTAATGAACGGCACGTTCATCAGCGAACGGTCTTCGGGAACAACGGTACCCTTGAACATTTCGCTTGAATCGAGGAAATCATAAAGTATCTTAGCCTTTTTCTCGTTGATTTCCTTCATCTTTTCAAGACCGCCGATGTCGTTTTTGATCCACTCGAGCACGAGCTTTGCAATGTAAATGCACCAGCAGGGCGGAGTGTTGAACATCGAACCGTTTTCGGCGTGTGTCGAGTAGTTGAGCATGGTCGGGCAAATATCCATAGCGTTGCCGATCAGATCCTCACGGATAATGACGACTGTGACGCCCGCAGGAGCCATATTTTTCTGTGCACCGGCGTAAAGCATACCGAACTTGGTAACGTCGATCGGCTCGGACAGAATGCAGCTTGAAATATCGGCGACAAGCGGAACATTGCCGGTCTCGGGCAGGGTGTGCCACTTTGTACCGTAAATGGTGTTGTTCATGCAAATGTGGAAGTAATCCGCGTCGGGAGTAAAGGTGGACTTGTCGAGCTTCGGAATGTAGGTAAACACCTTATCCTCAGAAGAAGCGACGATGTTCGCTTTGCCGTAACGGGCAGATTCCTTATAGGCTTTCTTTGCCCACTGACCGGTAATTACGAAGTCGGCCTTGTTGCTTTTGTTCATCAGGTTAAGCGGGATCATGGCAAACTGAGTTGATGCGCCACCCTGTAAGAATAGAACCTTGTAGTTATCGGGAATGTTCATTACTTCGCGGAGCAGTGCCTCAGCCTCGTCGAAAATAGCCTGATATGTTTTAGAGCGATGGGACATCTCCATTACCGACTGACCGGAACCCTTGTAGTCGAGCATTTCCTCGGCTGCGGTTTTGAGTACCTTTTCGGGCAGCATGGACGGGCCCGCGCTGAAATTATAAACTCTGGACATTAATTCTTCCTCCTAAATTATAGTGAAACTTGTATTACATTATATGCCATACAAAATAAAAAGTCAATGGGATTGACATAAAATTAACAAACTTTAATCAAGATATTTTGTTTTATTCTTACATATTGTTAAATTATTAACAATATGCTGTTGTGTAGACTTTTTTTAGGTGCAATGATATAATTAGAAGTAAGTTAACGCAAAATATTTTTTCAATTACAGGAGCGATATGCAGTATGGATAAAAGTGTAAAATCTGTGCTTGATAAACGCATTGATAAGGTCATTTCAAATTTGGAAAAGCGCAATATTAAGGGATATCATGTTACCGACAGAGAGCAATTGTTTGAACTGTTGGACAGGCTTGTTCCTGTCGGCTCGACCGTTTCAAACGGAGGCTCAATGACTCTTGATGAGCTGGGCGTTTTTGACTGGCTGCGTGCACGCGAAGTGAAATACTACGACCGCGCAAACGACGAGCCGCGTAAATGCATGATTGCCGCGTTTGATGCCGACGTTTACCTTACCGGCACAAATGCGATTACTGAAGAAGGAGAACTGTACAACGTCGACGGCAACGGAAACCGTGTTGCCGCGATGATATACGGACCGAAAAGCGTTGTCGTCGTTATCGGTGTGAATAAGATTGTAAAAGATGTCGCCGCTGCCGTAGAACGGGTGAAGAAAATTGCCGCACCGGCTAATACTGTCCGTCTGAATTGTGCTACTCCATGCGCAAAAACGGGCGAGTGCATGAATTGCAATTCACCTGCACGAGTGTGCTGTAACTATGTGGTTATGTCCAATCAGCGTGTGAAAGACCGCCTGAAGGTCATTATCATGGACGAAAGCCTCGGTTATTAAACGGCGGAGAAATAGAATGAAACGATTATTATCGGTTTTGCTGTGCTTTGCAGCGTTGCTTTTCGTATGTTCGTGTGAAGCACAGCCGCAGCCGCCTCAGAGCACAGCCGTAACATCGATGTCAACCGATTTGCCGTCCGAAAACGATCTGAAAGTACATTTCATTAATGTTGGTCAGGGAGACTCATCGTTTATCGAATTTCCCGACGGCTCAACTATGTTGATTGACGCAGGTGAGCGTGAATACGGTTCGGTTGTGCTTTCGTATATTAGGTCGCTGGGATACGATCACATAGATTATCTTGTTGCGACTCATCCTCATTCCGACCACATCGGCGGTATGCACGAGGTGGTCGAGGGGACAAATATCGGTGCGGTATATATGCCTCGCGCTCAGTCGAATACGGCGACATTTGAAAAACTCCTGACTGCAATAAAATCCAAAGGATTAAAGATAGGTCAGGCAAAGGCAGGCGTGAGCATAAAAAAGACTGACAATGTCTCGGTGGATATCCTTTCACCTGTGTCGGATCAATACGACAACCTGAACAATTGGTCAGCGGTAATAATGATAACATACGGCAAAACAAAATATTTATTTATGGGAGATGCCGAGCGTGAGGTAGAGAAACAGCTTTACGATTGCCGTGCTGATGTGGTCAAGGTCGGCCATCACGGCAGCAGCACATCGTCATCGCCTGATTTCATTGCGCGCACCGATGCAAAATATGCGGTGGTGTCTGTAGGCGAGGGAAACAGCTACGGCCATCCTCATAAGGAAACACTGACAGCGTGGCAAAATGCCGGTGCAACTGTTCTGCGGACCGATCAACTCGGAACGATCGTTATCGGGTCAAACGGCACTTTGGTCACGGCGCTCGGCGGCGGGGGCGTGATCAGTTCCGACGCGGTAACCTCGTCAAAGGATGAGCCTGACAACCAATCGAGTAAAGCCCAATACAAGTATGTGCTCAATATAAGCTCTAAAAAGATTCATTTGCCGTCATGCTCGGCGGTTACCGACATGAACGCTGAAAACAGACAGTACACATCAAAAACGCTTAATGAATTGCTTGCAGAGGGCTATTCGGCCTGTGGAAACTGCAAGCCGAGTTAAGGAGATATATATGAAGATAATAATTGACCGGTTCGAGGGTGATTTTGCTGTGGCAGAACTGCCGAACGGAAATATGGTGAATTTGCCGTCGATACTGCTTGAAAACGCATCTGAGGGCGATGTGGTTGAAATAACGGTGCAAAAAGGCGAGACGAAAGCACGCGCCGAACGTATTTCGTCGCTTATGGACGATTTGTTTAATTGAAAAATGCAGCGTAATGGGTGCGGCGTTGCTAAAAAATATATGCGTATTAGCGGTGTGGTCGAATGGCTATGCCGCTCTTTTGTATTTATTATAATGGTATCGCTGTTATTGCGCCTGCTTTAATATGACTGTTGATAAATTCAGCCGAGCTGCAGGTGCCTTCGGCGACAAGTCAATGTACTGTTATATAAAAAGGGTCGGAACAAACCGAAAAACGGTTGGCTCCGACCCTTTTTAGTAAATGTGCGATGTATATAAGGTGTCAGTTTTCGTTTGAATAAAGAATTTGCATTTGCAGCAGTAATATATCCGAAGCGGATATGGCGTTATCACCGTCAAGATCGGCTAAGGTTATATCGACATTATCTGTAATGTTCAAAATATATTGCGACATAATGAGCATATCTAAAGAGTCTACCGTGCCATCGCTGTTCAAATCTCCCGTTTTGAACGGGATGAGCGTTATGGTTTTTCTGACTGAGAATGTGAAACCATCCGCTGTTTCTGCGTGGACAAAGATGTCAAATGCAGTATCGTTCGTGTCGTACCAGTCGGTCTTTATCGTGACGCTGTAAACACCGTTTTCTTCATTTGCAAACGCTTCGCTGCCCATCATAGGAAACTCATATGTGGAGGCCAAATATTTAACTCCTTCGGGAAGCGTAAAAGTAAAGGTGTAATCCTGCTTAGTGCTAACCTTATCGGCACCGATAATGTCGATTTCAGGAATGTCTTTATGTGCAGTTTCGTGGCCGCAGTGCTGACATTTCTGCCAATACTGGCCGTTTTCGCTCTGCCACTCATAGATGTGATCTTCGTTGGTTTCGGTGCCGTAGCGATAGTAACCGTCTTGTACGAAATCATCCGCCCCGATGTAATACTTATTACCGAATATGCCTTCGGCATTCGCTGTAACCGGCATCAGGGCTACTACCATGCAAATCGTGAGTAGAATGCTGAATATGCGTTTTTTCATGCTGTTACCTCCGTTTTTGTAAGTGTAAAATCAAATTTCATTTCAAGTGCCGCAAACAGCTTTTGCATTACGCCGTTTGCTACTGTACGGATATCAATGCTTTTTATGTATGCCAAAACCTTTGCCTGTTCGTCTTCCGGGATTTTATATGCCCGCATGGAAAGAGTCAGAAAACGCTCCAGCTTTCTTTCAAGCGGAAAATGAATACTGCATTTCTTTGCCATATATGCGCGCATGATTCCTGCTGTACCGATTTCCAGCTCGTAAAAGTCGCTCTCGGTATAATCGGGGAAGTACGAACCGAATATATTATGCAGTTCAACCGCTGTGTGCTGATGGATATATTCCGAAGTGTCCTGCAAAGAGTACGCTTCAAGATAAATGTCACGCATATTTTCGTTCAGCTCCGTCAGAACAAGTTGAATTGCCGTTTCTGCCGCGTATGTATATATCGGCGGAAGTTCATTTCCGACAACGCTGCGTGCAGCACCGAACTGTCCGCTGAACATAAATTCAATCAGCTCGCTCAAAACTCCGTCCTTGGTATGAAAAATGTTTTGAAAGGTGCTTACCGAAACTTCTGCTTCGCTGGCAATCTGACTGATCGGCGTCGAATGATATCCCTGCTCCAGAAACAGGCAAACGCAAACCGACAGAATCCGATTTTTTGTTTCAAGACTGCTTTTTCTTAATGTCACTTACTGCCTCCTTGATAAATACTTGATATGCATATCAAGTATAACATATTTTGCAAAACATGCAAGTGTTATTTAAAATCAACCCTTACAATTTTGCAAACATATTCGCACGACTGGATAAAGCACCATAATTCCTGAATAATATTGAAAACGGTGAAGAAATCACAGGCAATAGCCGTTTTTTGGTAGCTATCGCCCGTGGTTCGTGTGTAAATGATTTTATTTAAGTTTCACCCAAATTTCGATACGATTTTCAAAGTGTTTTGCAATACACCGTACAAATTGTGTTTGCCGCTTGTTTTCGAAAACATTTGGCGCGGTATCTCATCGTTTTTGCGGCGCGTTTGGTATTATTGCATAATGTAATTACAATAATATAACGGAGGTGAATTTTAAAATGAAAAAATATGTTTGTGAAGCGTGTGGATGGGTCTACGACGAAGCAAAGGGCGATCCCGACAACGGTATTGCGCCGGGAACCAAATTTGAAGATCTGCCGGATGATTTTAAGTGTCCGTTGTGCGGTGTAGGCAAAGATATGTTCTCCGAGCAATAAAAATCAAAATGATAATTAAATGTAACATGATAACAAAAAAACAACCACTGTAAAAAACAGCGGTTGTTTGTGTCGGCGTCGCCCTATCTTTCCGTGGCATCACTACCAAAGTATTTTCGGCACAGATGAGCTTAACTTCCGTGTTCGGTATGGGAACGGGTGTACCCTCATCGCCATAGACACCGACTTACGACAGGCATTATAATACCATATCGTCGGGCGTATGTCAAGCATTATTTTTATTGTTTTACAAAAATAATTATTTCAGCGGTGATTTGACGGCGTCTGGATGCATTGCGGAGGCCATAATCTCAACTCCAAGCGCGATGTTTTCTCCGTACCGTTCAAAATAAAGAGGGCTAAGTGCGGTAACATTGCCGTTCTTGACAGCTTTGGTGGAGGCAAGTATCTTATCGTTTTTTACGGTGTCCACCATGTCGGCAGGGCAGAATATATATTCGGGATCAGCCTTTGCCACGGCTGTAAAATCCATGGCATATTGATCACCGGCTGCATTTTTGCCGCCGGCAAATGTCAGCATTTGATCGGCGAATGTGCCTTTTGCAGCGGCAATGCCTGCGTCAAGCAGTATCACAGCGTCGGCGGCCTTGTCACCGACTTTTTTCCTTACCGACTGCACTCGTTCATCTATGCGTGCAAATGTGTTTTCGGCGTTGCTTTTTCCTGTCGAATAACCGCTGAATATCGATGCTACCGACTCGTAAAATGTTTCAAGTTCGCTGTAATCGGTTACAACGGGAGTTATAATAAGAGTTTTCTTTTCATCGGAAAGTAGTTTTCTTGCACTGTCCGGCATTGAACCGTCGGTCAGTACATATTCGGCGTCACTGGCGATTATCTTATCAACGTCGGGCATGGCGCTGCTGCCGTATGTCGCGAGTCCGCGGGAATTATTGCAGTTTTCAGACACGCCGCAAAGCTGTGCATCGGAACCGAGCGTATAAATCACATCGGTGACTGCCGGGGAGAGAGAAATGACCTTTTGCGGACATTTCGCAATCTCAACGCCCCATACCGTTACCGGATAGTCGCCGCCTGTGACATTGTTGATGGCGTTTTCATCGCAGGAGCCGAGCGTTATCAGCAGCGTTGCCGCTGCTATGACAGACAAAAGCTTTCGCATAAACCTTTTGACCGTTCCTTTCATATCATTTTGTTAAAAATGGCGATTATTTTGTGCTTTTCTCCGTTGTCATTTATGCCTTCAATACGCGCACCGTTGCCGCTCATCAGCAGGCTTGCACGTAGGCTGTTGACCGTGCAGCGAAAGGTTTCGGTGCCGTTGGAGATGATGGAGACGTGGTCGTCGTATGTGAAATTCGCACAGCCTCCGCGCCCGAGCAGCTTTTCCGTGCCATCGGGCAGTATCTCCGTTACGGTGGAAAAACTCTTTCCCTCAATGTCGCGTATTGTTGCGATCGAATCGGGATCGGCCTTTATTTTCGGCGTGCGTTCTTTTCTTTTGAAAAACATGATTATTTATCCTCTTGAGATTTGTTTTTCTTACGGCGGAGCGACTTTTTAAGCTTTTCCGTGCCGTTCGGATTGTCAACATAGGCAGCGATCGCTTTATTCCAGTCCTCATTAGACATGATGTAGTCTGCATCACCTTTGTTTTGTTCGTAAATAGCGGTTACAATGTCGTCGTATTTTTTGTTTATGGCTTTTTTCTCGCCGCGGATGACGCACATAATGTATATAATTGACAGCAGCGAGACCAGCGACGGTAAAAGGTAAATCAAAAAGTATTTTATCGGGCTGGCGAAAAGCTCAACGGCGCTTTTGCCGGCGATAAACATTATAGTCATCGGTACAGTGGCAAAAGCGGTCGCGGCGAAAGAGAAAAGATAGCAGTTATCCTTGCCCGGCTTGTACACCGTTATCAGTATTGCCGCCGCGAGCAGTACTATTGCGATCACCGACATATTGCGAAACTGAGTTTTCATGCCTACGTCGATGACCGCTGTCTTTATCTCCAGCGCCTGCTGACAAGCAAAGAAATTTATCAGATATAACATAATATTTACGCCTGCTCCGATGTAGAACAGGACATGCGATGCGGAATAAAATCCGCTCGGTCTGCGTCGAAAAGCGCCGACGGTATTCCTTCTGTTTTCGCAAGCGAGATCACGCGCCCGTTTTAACAGCACTTCGTTTTGTATGTTATATCGGTTTTTCATGGCCTTTATCCTTTCGTCAGCACTGATGATTTTATCGGATAGTCACACGCTGCACGGCATTATTTGTACAGCGGGTATTTCGCGCAGATGTCTGCAACTCCGCTTTTAATACTCTCGGCGGATGCGTCATAGTCGTATACCGCTTTTGAAATAAATTCGCCGATCTTCGTAAAGTCGTCGGCTTCCAGTCCGCGTGATGTTGCGGCAGGCGTTCCGACGCGCAGTCCGCTGGTTACGAACGGCTTTTCGGGATCGTTCGGAATGGCGTTTTTATTGGCGGTAATGTTGACCTCGTCGAGGCGATGCTCCAGCTCCTTGCCGGTCACACCTGTGCCGCGCAGGTCGAGCAGAATGAGGTGATTGTCCGTGCCGCCCGATACCATATTGATGTTGTTGGCTTTCAGCGACTCGGCGAGAGCCTGTGCGTTGGTAATAATGCGCTTCTGATACACTTTGAACTCGTCGGTCAGCGCTTCACCGAGGCAAACCGCCTTTGCAGCTATGGTATGCATCAGCGGACCGCCCTGCGTGCCGGGGAATATGGCTTTGTCGATCGCCTTTGCATACTCCTCCTTGCACAGGATCATACCGCCGCGCGGACCGCGGAGAGTTTTATGAGTGGTGGTTGTAACGATATCTGCGTACTCGACGGGATTCATGTGCAGTCCGGCTGCGATAAGTCCGGCAATGTGAGCCATATCGACCATCATGATGGCGCCGACCTCGTCGCATATGTCGCGGATGATATCGAAACGAATCGCGCGCGGATATGCGGAAGCACCCGAAACGATCAGCTTCGGCTTGTTTTCCTTTGCAATACGGCGCATTTCGTCGTAATCAATGTATCCGTCGTCTCCGACGCCGTAGGGAACGAAATTGTAGCTCTTTCCCGAGTAGTTGACGGGCGAGCCGTGGGTCAGGTGACCGCCGTGGGCAAGATTCATGCCCATTACCGTGTCACCGTGCTCAAGCAGTGCAAAATAAACTGCGGTGTTAGCCTGTGCGCCCGAATGAGGCTGTACATTGGCGTGTTCGGCGCCGAACAGCTTTTTGGCACGGTCTCTTGCGATATC
>OIXH01004284.1_pt1 | contig 11741 bp, 13 predicted proteins | sample 1587741 | NCBI WGS metagenome assembly OIXH01 (sample SAMEA3888916, study PRJEB22519) | human gut metagenome | biome: human gut; feature: human-associated habitat; material: faeces | place: Denmark | collected 2011 | reverse complement strand
TTACCTCTTACTTCTAACCAGCCTCTTACCTCTTAAATTCTAACATCTAACAGGAGGGATCGTAAAAATGAAAGTTATAATTGCCGCAAAAAAACTCAATATTTCGCAGGCGTTCAACGAGTATGCAGAACAGAAGCTCGGCGCAAAGCTGGACAGGTTTTTCCCCGAAGAAGCCGAGGCTAAGATTACGCTGGCGGAGCGCCGCGACATGATAATTCTGGAGCTTACCGTAAAATATAACGGAATGATTTACCGTGCAGAACAAACGGCAAAGGACAAAAACGATGCGCTTGACGTGACTATCGACCGCATTATCCGTCAAATCAGAAAGCAGAAAACAAAGGTTGAAAAGAGCCTTCGCGCAAACGCGTTCGAGGGGCTTGCCCCCGAACAGGAGGAAGCCGAGTACGAGGTCATTCGCGAAAAGAAGTTTCAGCTTCGCCCGATGAGCGTAGACGAGGCTATCCTGCAAATGAATCTGCTTGATCACAGTTTCTTTATGTTTAAAAACGCGGAAACGGGCGCGGTAAATGTGGTTTACAAGCGCGATGAGGGCAACTACGCGGTGCTTGTTCCCGAGGAATAACGATTTTATTCCCTCGCTCACGGGGCTGTGAGCGAGGGAATTTTGCAAAGCGAGGTGGGAAAATGAACTCCGAACAAAACGCGCTTGGGCGTGTGCTTTGGATATCCAAAGAGGCTTACTCGGCGATCTCTAAGGGAGAGCTTGTGCAAAACAGCACAGCGCTGCTCGACTGCCTTTCGGCAACCCTTTCACACCTGAATGATGAAAAACAGCCGATCTCGAAAATCTTAGGGAAACTCAAACGCGAGATAAAATCGAAAAACGGAGCGTTTTATCCGCGCGTCAAGCAGTATTTCTCAAAGCTCTGTCCCGTACTCGATTATGACTTTGAAAAAGCCGCGCGGCACATTCCCGCGATCATTTTCGGAAATGACAGGATATGTGCGCGGTTTGTTATGGGTGAGCGCGACAACGCTCTGGCGATGTGCGAGGCTATGAAAAGCTATCCGGGATTCTTGTTCGGGGAATACGAGGCGCTTTCGGACAAACAGTTTTACGACCTCGTTTTCGGGTACTATCCCAAGCTCTACGAAAAAGACGACTTCATGGGCGAGATGAAATATCTTTTTGAAAGCTGACAAATAACGCCGCTGCGCGGGAGCTCCCAAACGCAACGGCGATTTTTATACGAAAGTCCCCCCGCCGTCGGCGGGGGGACTTGTTGCCAAAACATCTTATTTCTTCTTTTTCTTAACAATCACCACAGTCACGACCGCCGCAACGACCGCCGCAGCCGCAGCCGCAATAATTATCGGCATCAATGAGATATTTTCCGAATGGCTTGCCGAATCGCTAACCGAAGACACCAACGAAATATCCTCGGGAACGCTGTCCGAAGCGTTAGCCGAGGTATAGCCGGAAGAGTTGTCCGAAACATTTTCCGAAGCGTCCCTCGAACTTTCCGAGGGCGCTGCCGCCGAATTCCGACTCACTACGAATTCCGTGACGGAAAGCGGTTGCAGCGAATAGGTAAGCTTGTTGCCGTCTATGCTTGCGGCGGGCATAGCCCTTATCTCGGGACTGTCGCCGTAAAGCGAATATACCTCGGCGCTTTTATACTCGCCGTCCGAGGACAAGCTTATCTCCAACGGCGTTTCCTCGTGCAGAGAACGGTTCGTGACGATTATCTTCACTGTGTCCTCGTTTTCACCTTCAATGGAGGAATACACGGAGACGTCCTTGTTTTCGTATTCGCTTTTTACAAGAGTATCTCCGAAACCGCTGCCCTTTCCGTCATAATTCGTGAACATATTTATCGCGGCGAACTGATACTGACTGTTCTCGAACGCCCAAATAGTCGCGAAATAAACGTCGTTTTCCGCGAATATGCCCAGCGTGTCCGCCTGAGCGACCGCTCCCGAAATGTGGTCACCGCCTCCGAAATTGTACTCGGTGAACGAGATTTTAGTTCCGGGATAATATTTGTCGATGGACTGCTTTATGTTCGGAAGCAGCGGGAAGAACTGCGCACCCGTACTTTGTATCCAGCTGTTTTCGCGGTATCTTTCGTCATATAGCGCCCTTACGCTGTTCAGACGCGCCTTCACGCAGCCGTCATTGTCGTAGTGATTGCACGAGCGCTCGCCGCACGGTCCCTTAGCCTCGGTATAGAAATGCAGATCGAGCACGTCCAGAAGACGTTTGCCGCTGCTGTCGCTTGCCTTTTTCATCTCGTCCAGATAGTAATCGACAAACCAGCGATAGCCGTTGGCGGCTTTCAGCTCCTCCCAATCGGGAGCGCCCTGAAAGCTTGTGTACGCCGCGTAACCGTAAAGCGACGGTCCGAAAACATCCGCGCCCTCGTCGGCTTCCTTAATGACCGTTGCCAAATCTATCGACTTGGTCAGAAGCTCCTTGCAAGAAAGCGGCTCGCGCTGCACAAGGCTGTGAGTGCTGCTCCAGAGAGCAGGCTCATTGTCAAGCTCGTAGCCCCTTATCCCCGTGCCGCTGTCGGACTTGCCGAGCTTGTTTGTGAGGTAGTTCAGGTACTCGTCCATATAGACCTTGCCGTCGTTCAGGTCGGGCGTTTCGGAGAACGCGCCGCCCTTGCGGTTTACCACCTGTGCCCAGCGGTCGGATGGCGCGGCGCTGCTCTCGGGAACTTCGCCGTTCTGGTCGGCGCTTACATAACCCAGCATCTGGAGCGCCAGCAGCGTGTACGGTATGTTGTGCGACTTTGCCGCTCCCACAACTCCCTGTGCAAGCCCCGCGGGCGCGGTTTTGAGGTCGTCGGAAAGGTTTCTTACAACATACATATCCGAGTTATGGTGCCAATCCGAACCCGCGTTTGACATATTCGTTTCCCAATTGTACGCGGACATTCTGTTGCCGCCCATGCGTATGGACTTGGGGGCTACCGTGTTAAGGTCAGCCTCGAAGTTCACTCCGTATATGTACGGGGAAATGCTTTTAAGGCGCTCCGAAGGCGTTACCGTCACCTTGGCAGGTGACGCGCTTTCGGCAAAGCCCACAGCCTGCCCCGACGCGATCACCGCAAGAGCGGCTATTCCGCACAATACTTTTTTCAATTTCACTTTATGGCTCCTTTCAACCGACAAGCCGAGTTTGTTTTCTCTATTATATCACACTTTGTTCGGAAAATCAAGGGCGTTTTTCAAGCGGTGCGGCGGCAAGGTTCACAAAAAACCAAAATATATCGGAAAAGCACTTGACATTTCCCCAATAATTTAATAAAATAGTATTATGCGGTATTATACAGCCGGGAGGTGTTGCAATGGAATGGAGATACGTTTCGGACGATTGGGAAAGCGTGTCGCTGCACGATTACGACATAACGGATATTGAAATAAACGAAGACGTAACGTTGAATTTTGACGACGGCTTTGACGTTTGCGCCGAAAATCCGCTGAACGATACGGAGCGGCATAAGCACACGGGAAAAGCGGCGGTCATTCTCAAAAACGGCGCGTTTCACTCGGCGGAGTACCCGTCCTATGAGGACGGAAAACTCGGCACTGTTCGCGCCCAAAACATCGGTTTAGAGGAGCTTTTAACGCTCGATTTGGAAGTTTACAGCTTCGACTTAAAAAACGGCATATTCACGCTTGAATGTAACGTGTGGCAAAACGAAAAGTCGTTTTTGACGGCGCGTTTCAAGTGCGAAAAGCCGCTGTTTTGTTGGAACGAATTCACCGAGGACGCTTGGTTTCAGGAGTGATAAAATGGCAATTACAAAGCAAAAAGCAAAAAGCGCGTTTTTGAAATGTCTGCCGATGCTGATAGTATTGGTGAGCACGGGCATTTTCATTTTCGCGATAAAGTTCGTTAACGGCATTTTTTACGAGCCGAAGGACACGGTCTACACAAAGGAATACGGCGAGGAGAAGTTCACGGTGGTGCATTGCTATCAAAACCCCGCGAGCCACTACTACCTTATGCCGGGCGATTTTGAGTTCGACGAGAGCAAATACAAAAAAGTCGCTTCGGAGCACGACAGAATACATGTCGCTGACAAGCCGCTTGCTATATTCACGCTGAACGAAACGGCGCTTAATATGGATAACACCACCGTAAAAACTCTGTTGAATAAAACGGGGCTTAACGTTTATCAGTTCGGCGAGTTCATAATATACAAGCTGGAGGGCGAATACGGAGTTTGCGCGCCGCTGCGGGATTTCAAGGAATCCACGACAAATCGGAAAAACGACCTGTATGTTGTGCGGCAACTGCTGAAAAACGACAACTGGAAAGCGTTCGACCTGCCCGACTGGGAATCGGAGGACGAATTCTTGGACAAGCTCGAACGGCTTGAACACTATCTTGATAACGAATATGACGAGGATCACTGAATGAACCGAACTATTCAAGACATTACGGATTTTATTTTCGTTGAGGACAAACCGCGCAAAGCCGACTTGATAATCGCGGTGGGCGGCAGTTATCCGCAAATACCGGAACGAGCGGCGGAACTGTTTCGCGAGGGTTTTGCGCCGTATATACTTACAACCGGGCGGTTTACTCACAGCTTGGGGCATTTTCGAGGCGTGTCGCACAAGCGCGATACCTACTCCGCCCCGTACGTTACCGAGTGCGATTTCTACCGCGATGTTCTGACAAGGAACGGCGTTCCCGAATCGGCGATAATACGCGAGGACAAGGCGGAATATACTCGTGCTAACGCGGAGCTTTCACGGGCGGTCGCCGATGAAAAGGGCTTAAAAACTGATACCATTCTTGTGGTGTGCAAATCGTTTCACGCGAGACGATGCATGATATTCTTTCAATCGGCGTTCGACAAAAGCGAGGTACTTATGATACCAACAGATATAGGCACGGGCGAGAACAGCGGCGACTGGTTCAAAACGGAAAAAGGGATAACGCGCATATTGGGCGAGCTTAAACGCTGCGGAGAGCAAACGAACGCCGCCGATATCGAGCATTTTACGAAACAAGGAGAAGAGTTATGAAAGATCAAAAGCTTATGCTTGCGATGATAATTTCAATAGGCGTGCTGGCTCTTATTCTTTTTATCGGTATTATAATTTTTATATGCACTTATCATACGAGAATTTACAAGCACTTAAAAAAGCCCGTTAAAGTAACGGGCATAATCAACAAGACGGAATATGTCCGCGGCAGCAATGATTATTCTGGAGGGTATGAAGTGCCCGATTACTATATAGTAACCTACTCATATACTGATAACACCGGGCAGCGCCGCACCGCCTCGTTTCAATGGTCGAAAAATATCGGCAAGGCGGGCGACAAAATCGCGCTGCATTACGACAGTCAAGACCCGCAAGACAGTATCGCGGACTGTCAGCTTAAATACGGTAAAAATCTTTGGTGGAAAGTGCTGATAGCTCTTGCCGTTATATTGGTACCCTCAATTTTTATCGCATTTTATTTCGGAAAATAAACGGAGGTATTTCTTTTGGATTATCAGAACAAAATACGCAATTTTTGCATTATAGCGCATATCGACCACGGAAAATCCACGCTCGCGGACAGAATTCTTGAGCAGACGGAGACCGTGGCGAAGCGTGATATGGAGGAGCAGCTGCTCGACAATATGGATATCGAGCGCGAACGCGGAATTACCATCAAAGCGCGCGCTGTGCGTCTGAAATACCACGCCGACGACGGCGAGGATTACATTTTCAACCTTATCGACACTCCCGGTCACGTTGACTTTAACTATGAGGTGTCGCGCTCGCTCGTTGCCTGCGAGGGCGCTATACTTATCGTTGACGCTTCTCAGGGGATTGAAGCGCAAACACTCGCCAACACCTATCTTGCGGTGGAGAACGACCTTGAAGTAGTTCCCGTGGTAAACAAGATAGACCTGCCCTCCGCACACCCGCAGGAGGTCAAGGAAGAGATCGAAAACGTGATTGGCATAGAAGCTATGGACGCCCCCGAAATATCCGCGAAAATGGGAACGAACATTCATGCGGTCATGGAAGAGATCGTTCATAAAATACCCGCTCCCAAGGGCGATTTTAACGCGCCGCTAAAAGCGCTGATATTCGACAGCTACTACGACAGCTACAAGGGAGTTATCGTATATGTGCGCGTGAAAGAGGGCAGTATAAAGCCGGGCGACAAGATACGAATGATGGCAAGCGGCGCGGAGTTTACCACCGTTGAGGTGGGATATATGGGCGCTACCGAGCTTGTGCCCTGCTCCGAGCTGAAAGCGGGCGAGGTCGGATATATCGCGGCTTCAATCAAATCAATCGGCGACACCAAGGTCGGCGATACCGTGACGAGCGCGACAACCCCGGCGGACGAGCCACTCAGCGGCTACCGTGAAGTAAACCCCATGGTGTTCAGCGGTATTTACCCCGCCGACGGCGCGAAATATCCCGATCTGCGAGAGGCTCTGGATAAGCTCCAACTCAACGACGCGTCATTGTCGTTCGAGCCGGAAAGCTCCGTAGCGCTGGGCTTCGGTTTCCGCTGCGGATTTCTGGGTCTGCTGCACATGGATGTTGTTCAGGAGCGCATAGAGCGCGAGTACGACCTCGACATAATCACAACAGCACCGTCCGTTGTCTACAAAATAGAGCTTACGGACGGAGAAGTCAAGATGATAGACAACCCGTTCAATTACCCCGACACCACGCTTATCAAACAGGCATACGAGCCTATGGTGAACGCTCACGTTTACGCTCCGAGCGACTATGTGGGTAACATCATGGAGCTTTGCCAGAACAGACGCGGAGTGTTCAAGGATATGAAGTATATCGACCAAAGCCGCGTTGATCTGCATTACGAGCTGCCTCTGAACGAGATAGTCTACGACTTTTTCGACGCGCTTAAATCGAGAACCCGCGGTTACGCAAGCTACGACTATGAGATGATGGGCTTTGCGCCGAGCAAGCTCGTTAAGCTCGATATAATGCTGAACGGCGAGGTGATAGACGCTTTGTCGTTTATCGTACACGCGGACAGCGCCTACGCCCGTGCCCGCAAAATGGCGGAGAAGCTTAAAGAGCATATTCCGCGCCAGCTTTTCGAGATACCGATACAGGCATGCGTCGGCGGCAAGATAATAGCCCGCGAAACGATAAAGGCTCTGCGAAAGGACGTTCTGGCAAAGTGCTACGGCGGCGACATCACGCGTAAGAAAAAGCTCCTCGAAAAGCAGAAAGAGGGCAAAAAGCGTATGCGGCGGTTCGGCACGGTGGAAGTGCCGCAGGAGGCGTTTATGGCGGTGCTGAAGCTGGACGATGAGTAACCCCGGACTGTATATTCACGTTCCGTTCTGTCGCAAAAAATGCCCCTACTGCGACTTTTACTCGGTGGGATACCGCGAGGAACTGGCGGAGCGATACGCGGACGCTGTTATCCGTAACCTGCGGTATTATAACGAAGATTATGATACGGTATATTTCGGCGGCGGTACGCCGAGCCTTATGGCGCGGCAAATACCCCGAATACTCGACGAGGTTCACAGAACGGCAAGCGCCGAGGTAACGGTGGAGTGCAACCCTCTCGAAATGGACAAGGAAACGCTGAAAATTCTGCGCGGCTGCGGAGTAAACAGGCTGTCCGTCGGAATACAGTCGGCTGTTGACGGGGAGCTTGCCGCGCTCGGAAGAACTCACACGTTTGAACAGGCTCGGCAGGCTGTACTCACGGCAAACAAGGTCGGGTTTTACGATATTTCGGCGGATATTATGATTGGAACGCCGGGGCAGACCGCCGAAACGCTGACCCGTACTATCGGCGAGCTTGGCGATCTGCCGCTGACGCACATTTCGGCATATATGCTGAAAATCGAGCCGAACACCGTGTTCGGGAAAAAGCCGCCCGCTCTCCCCGACGAGGACGAAACAGCGGAGCTGTACCTTTCGGCGGTGCGTTTACTTGAAAACGCGCGATTTATGCAGTATGAGGTAAGCAATTTCGCTCGACGCAGTATGACGAGCCGCCACAATCTCAAGTACTGGCGGCGCGAAGAGTATCTCGGCATAGGCGCGGCGGCGCACTCGTTCTATAAAGGAAAGCGCTTTGCGGTCACCCGCAATCTGCGAGAATTTATCGCAAGCGAACATCAGACAGAGCTTGTGACAGATGAGAACCCGAACGGGATCGAAGAGAAAATAATGCTTGGTCTGCGGCTTGCGGAGGGCATTCCGAAAGAGCTTTGGGAGCTTGTCCAAAGCGGTCTGCCGCTTATCCCGAAGCAATATTACAAGATCGAAAACGACAGGCTGTCGCTGACGGCGGATGGGTTTCTTGTGTCGAATGAGATAATCGCCACGCTGCTGACGTATTTAAATTAGGGAACTGCTGATTTAATGGCTTTCTCCCCGCCTACGGCGGGGGGGAAGCTGATGAAACTGTGCATAACGATTTAATCGGCACCTCATTAAAAAAATAATCTAAAACGAACCATACTAAACATAAAGGAGACATAATAATGAGCTATGAACTACCCGAAGGCAAAAAGCTGATAACCCCCGAAAACCCCGCCCTCGAATATATGGGCAGGATTGATTTCGACGACCCCTCGCGCCCCGTTCTTGTGTGGCCCGGCACGATGATTGACGTAAACTTCACGGGCACGTCCTGCGCGCTTGTCATCAAGAATATCAATCATCAGGAGCTTACGCATTTCGGAGCGCTTGTGGACGGAGTTATGCAGAAATTTTTCCTGAAAAACACCCGCGAGGACGAGCTGTATGTACTCGCCGAGGGTCTTGAAAACACCGCGCATACGCTGAAGCTCGTGAAAACGCTCGCGTCGCATAATTATGTGGAGTTTGTCGGTATCGTCATCGACGAAAACGCCGAGGTCTCCCGCCCGAACCACAAATACGACCTTAGGCTCGAGGTCTACGGCGACAGCGTTTCGGCGGGAGAAAACGTTGAGGACATTTACTACGAGGGGCAGCAGGATCACCCAGAGCACCACTGCAACAACTCCGCGGACAACGCTTACTTTTCTTATCCGCTTATGCTCGCGAGACGGCTCAACGCCGAGGTTTACGATGTGGCGCAGGGCGGCATAGCGCTGCTGGACGGCACGGGCTATTTTACGTCGGACTGTCTGCTTGGAATGGTGAGCTGCTACGATAAGCTGAGTTATTCGCCGTATGAAAAGCGAACCGAGTGGGATTTTTCGCTCTATACTCCCGATATCGTCATAACAGCTATCGGGCAGAACGATCACAACCCCGACCCCGAGGCGATAAAGCGCCCCGAATACCGCAGAATGTGGAAGGACAAGTACATTGAAATGCTCCGCGACCTTATGGAGAAATATCCGAACGCCGTGTTTATTCTTATGCTCACCGTACTTAAACACGACCCGACATGGGACGATGCGATCCGCGAGGTTGCCGAGGAAGTAAACGAAAAGCGCGTCCGCTACTTTAAATTTGTGCGCGGCGGAGCGGCTACCGACGGACACCCCCGCGCTACCGAACAGGCGGAAATGGCAACGGAACTGTACGCTTATATAAAGGGTATTCAAAATGAAAAATAAAAAAGAGCTTCTTAAAACCCGCGAGGAAAAGCTGTTGGAGCTGCTTGGAGAGATGAACTCCGACAGCCGCCCCGATGACGGCAGGATAATCTGCGAAACAGAAATAACAATGGCAAGAGTAAAGGCGTACTCGGATTTTATGTACGCCCTGAAAATGAAACCGTGGCAGACCGCGAGTTATTATGCGGCGGCGTTCTTCTTTTTGCTGACGGGTTCGGCTGTATGGACGCGCGAGTGGGTGCTTGCCGTTATATTCGCGCTTATCTTCCTTATGCTCGCGACTTTGCCGCACAATATGCGGACGCGCTATTTCGTGAAGAACGCCGACGCTCTTGAAGAACGCAGCGGTAAAGACCTCAACATCGAGTTCGCCGATGATAGGCTTATTATCAGCGAGTTTACTCCACGTTCCCCAGAAAACGCCGACGACAAAACTCCGCGCACCCCCGAAAGCACAGCGGAGATGCCCTACGACAAGCTTACGGCAGTAGAGTGCGTTCACAGCTTTTACCTCTTCCCCGAAAACGCTCCCGCGCTGATATGCGACAAGACGGAATTTCTTTGCGGAACTCCTATGGGACTGCGGGATCATCTTGCGCGAAAGCTGGGGCGCAAGCTGAAGATCAAGACGAAAATCAAGTAAAGCGTCGTTAAACTTACGCTTTCCGAATTGTATAAAAACTCTCCCTCGCTTCGCGGGGGAGAGAGCTGTCATAACGAACAGACCGCCGTATTGAAAAAGGTTTACAGCCTATCCCCTCCCGATTTTCAGGAGGGGATACAAATGCGGATCAAAATACACAATATCTGCAATAACTAGTGACTGTTCTCTGCCAAACTATTTTATTCGTTCGTTGATGTCAAACGGCGTGGTCTGATAAACGAAGTAGTTTAACCAGTTGGTGTAGATAAGTGTGGAATGCGCCCGCCATTTCAGTATCGGCGGATTGGATGGATCGTCGTTCGGATAGTAGTGACGCGGCATCTGCGGCTCCAAGCCTTTAGCGAGATCGCGGCGGTACTCGGCATCAAGAGTTCCCGCGTCATACTCCGAGTGCCCCATGATAAAGAAACGGTTGCCGCCCGCGTCGCCGACAGCATACACCCCCGCCTCGTCGGAGACCGCCATAAGCCGCAGCTCAGGTATCTTCAAAATGTCCTCGGCACGAACCTCCGTGTGGCGCGAATGAGGAGCGTAAAACTCGCTGTCAAAGCCGTGAAACAGCCGCGATTTCGGCGTCAGCAGCTTGTGCGTAAACACGCCCGACACCTTTTGCTCCAACTGATACTTGGGCACTCCGTAATGGTGATAAAGAGCCGCCTGAGCACCCCAGCATATATGAAACGTAGAATGAACGTGAGTGGTAGTCCAATCCATAATGCGGCAAAGCTCGTCCCAATAATCGACCTCCTCAAACTCCATTTGCTCTACGGGAGCGCCGGTTATTATAAAGCCGTCGTAGTTGAAATCCTTGATATCATCAAACGTTTTATAGAATGCGATAAGGTGCTCTTGCGGCGTGTTTTTGCCTTGATGAGTAGCGGTTTGAATAAAATCCACCTCGATTTGCAGCGGAGTGTTGGATAAGCACCGCAGTATCTGCGTTTCCGTCACTATCTTCGTGGGCATAAGGTTCAATATTCCTATTTTCAGCGGGCGAATATCCTGGTGCAAAGCGCGGTGCTCTGTCATCAGGAAGATATGTTCGTCCTCCAAAATACTTTGCGCGGGCAGTCCGTCCGGTATTTTTATCGGCATTGCCGGTCATTTCCTTTCTGTTTCATACTAAAGCGTAATTATTTACAACATCATAATTGGTATTATACCACAATCTGCAAAAAAAGTCAATATTGTTTGTCCTCCCAAACGGCAACAGCATTTACTTTTTTGAGAAGAAGTGGTATAATAAAGAAATGAAGATACAAAGTTTAAAAGAAAAGCTGTCAGAACTGACAGATCCGAGGAGACAGTACGGAAACATAAGGCACAAGTTAGAAGATATAATAGTAATAGGGCTGTGTACGGTAATATGCGGAGGTGAAGACTTTGTCGATATGGAGGATTTCGACAAAGAACACGAAGAATTATTGCGGAATTTTCTTGAACTTCCGAATGGGATACCGGATAGCGAAGAGAAGATGCTTTAAGAGCTCGTAAGGATAATTCCCCGCTTAATTTGAATGTCTTGCGTAAAT
>OIXH01004279.1_pt1 | contig 11747 bp, 10 predicted proteins | sample 1587741 | NCBI WGS metagenome assembly OIXH01 (sample SAMEA3888916, study PRJEB22519) | human gut metagenome | biome: human gut; feature: human-associated habitat; material: faeces | place: Denmark | collected 2011 | reverse complement strand
GGTAGAAGCGCTTATAAACAATTCTGCGGCACTGTATGATATAAAGACCGACCTTGCGAAAGTCTATGACCTTGAACGTCTTATGACAAGGATAATCTACAAGGCGGCAAACGCAAAGGATGTAAAGGCGCTCGGCGCTACCTGCAGGATACTTCCTCAGCTTAAAAGCGACCTGTCGCAGATAAGCACACAGCTTACAAGAAGCCTTGATAAGAAGATAAGCCCTCTTGATGATATTGCGGATTTAGTAGAAAGAGCGATAGCCGATGAACCGCCCGCACTGATGAAGGACGGCGGTTATATAAAGAACGGCTTCAATGAGGAGCTTGACCGCCTGAGAAATATCACAGGCGGCGGCAAGGACTTGCTCGCTCAGATAGAACAGCAGGAAAAAGAGGCTACCGGCATAAAGAATCTGCGTGTCGGCTATAACCGTGTGTTCGGCTATTATATCGAGGTTTCAAAGGGCAACGTGTCGATGGTGCCCGACAGATATGTAAGAAAGCAGACGCTCACAAACGGCGAGAGATACATTACCGATGAACTTAAGAAGATAGAAAACGAGATACTCGGCGCAAACGATAAGATACTTGCACTCGAGGCGGCGATATTTGCCGAGGGGCGTGAATTTATCGCACAGCGGCTCGACCTTATCCAGCAGACCGCCGAATCCGTAGCGGCGCTTGACGTGCTGTGCAGTTACGCCGTTGTATCCATAGAAAACAACTACTGCCGTCCGATGATGGCAAATGACAGCGTCATAGAGATAAAGGACGGAAGACACCCCGTTGTCGAGAAGATGGTCAACGAGATACTTTTCACCCCGAATGACGTTTACCTTGATGTTAAAAGCAACCGCCTTATGATAATCACAGGCCCGAATATGTCGGGTAAATCCACGTTTATGCGGCAGGTAGCCGTGATAGTCCTTATGGCGCAGATAGGCTGCTTTGTGCCTGCAAGCTACGCAAGGCTCGGAGTAGTGGACAGGATATTCACCCGTGTCGGTGCAAGCGATGATTTGTCCGCAGGTCAGTCCACCTTTATGGTCGAGATGACCGAGGTTGCAACTATCCTTAACGAAGCGACCAGAAACTCACTCGTTATCCTTGACGAGATAGGCAGAGGAACATCGACCTACGACGGCGTATCAATAGCAAAAGCGGTAGCCGAGTACATAAGCTCAAAGGCTATCGGATGCAAGACGCTTTTCGCAACGCATTACCACGAGCTTATTTCGCTTGAAAACGAGCTTGACGGTGTGCGCAACTACAGCGTAAAGGTAAAGCGAAGCGGCGAGGATATAAAGTTCCTGCACAAGATAGTCGAGGGCGGCACGGACGACAGCTACGGCATAGAGGTCGCACGTCTTGCAGGACTTCCGAAGAAGGTCACCGACAGAGCAAAACAGCTTCTTGCCGAACTTGAAAAAGCACCGAAAATACAGCGTGAGCTTGAACTGAGAGCCGAGGAGGAATCCGAAAGCCAGATAGACTTTGAGGCAACAGGCAGGCAGAATGTCATAGCCGAGATAAAAAACCTCGACCTTGACGATATGACGCCGAGAGAGGCTTACGCAAAGCTTGAAGAACTAAAAGCAATGTTATAAAGAAAAGGAAAACCAATGCCCGAAATCAGACTGCTTGATAAAAGCGTAGCGGAGCTTATTGCGGCAGGCGAGGTCATAGAGCGCCCGTCCTCCGTAATAAAGGAGCTTGTGGAAAATTCAATAGACGCAGGCGCACGGCATATCACCGTTGAGATAAAGCACGGCGGTATCAGCTATATGCGTATAACGGACGACGGTTGCGGCATAGCTTACGAACAGATGCCGACAGCCTTTCTCCGTCATGCCACAAGCAAGATTCGCACAGGCGATGACCTTACAGGCATTATGACGATGGGCTTCAGAGGAGAAGCGCTGGCGTCCGTTGCGGCGGTCGCAAAGATAGAGATGATGTCACGGCAGGACGGCGATGAACTCGGCGGACGTTACATTATCGAAGGCGGCGAGGAAAAGGAACACGAATCCTGCGGCTGTCCCACAGGCACGACTATCGTGATAAAGGAGCTTTTCTACAACACCCCCGCACGACTTAAATTCCTCAAAAAAGACATATCCGAGGGCAATTTCATAGCGGCGACGGTAGACAGACTTGCTCTTTCCCACCCCGATATTTCCTTCAGATTCATAAGAGATAACAAAAGCGTCAGAATGACATCGGGCGACGGCTCGCTCTTATCTGCGGCAAAGGCGGTATCCGGCAGACAGTTTGCCGACAGCCTTATTCCCGTTGACTTTTCCCTTAATGTAAGCGGTTATGTTTCATCTCCGCTTTTCTGCCGTAACAGCAGAAGCATGCAGACGTTTTTCGTGAACACAAGATACATAAAAAGCACCACCTGTATGGCGGCGCTTGAGGAAGCGTACCGTAACAGTATGATGGTCGGAAAATTCCCTGCCTGCATACTGAACATATCGCTTTCTCCCGAAACTGTCGATGTAAACGTACACCCGGCAAAGACCGAGATACGCTTCGCTTATGAAAAGCCTGTGTTCGATGCGGTGTATTTTGCGGTAAAGAACGCACTGGTGAATGCCGCAGACGATAAACGGCAGATAGAGCTTGAAAAACCGAAGAAATACGATAACGCAGACGATTATTTCAGGCACAACCCCGAAATAATAAAGCGTGAACAGCAGACACTCGCACATATCCCCGTAACGCTTCCGCTTTTGTCTGAGGAACGTGCGGTCGTTGATATAAAGCCCGAAGAACCGCCCAAAACGGTAAAAGCCGAAAAAATATACGGCGACAGCACAATAAAGTCCGTTTCACTTCACAGCACACGCTCGGACTACAGCGCAAAGCCCGAAGAAAACACGGGTGAAGCTATTGACGAAATACCTTTGCCAAAAGAACCACACATCCCGTCATATAAGGCGGTAAGCAGCAGTGTTGTTGTCACCGTTGACGATGATACGGACGATATTCCCGTAACAGCACCGCAAACTGACGAAGGCTTCAGATTTATAAATGCAAAGCCGGTAACGGTTGAAAGGATAGACGAGCCGAAGCCCGAAAAAACAAGTGTTCGTGTTATCGGAGAATTTTTAAAGACCTATATACTGTGCGAGGCGGACGAGGAGCTTATAATAATCGACAAGCACGCCGCCCACGAACGCATAAGGTTTGAAAAGCTGAAAGAGGAGTTTGTGACCACCTCACAGCTTCTTATCGACAAAACCGAGCTTAAGCTGTCGCCCGAAGAATACGAGGCACTGCACGAGTATTACGAATATGTGGAGCAAAGCGGTATAGAGCTTGTTTTCTGCGATGACAGCACAGTGCAGATAACCGCAATGCCGTCCGTAGTGAAATGCTCGCCGCAGGAAATAGTATCCGATGTCGCACAACGGCTTATGAACACTGCCACCGACCAGAAAGGCGCTCTCTTTGACGATATGCTTCATACGATGGCTTGCAAGTCGGCGATAAAGGCGCACGATGATACGGATATTCTCGAATTGCAGGCGCTTGCCGACAGAGTGATGAATGACAGGACAATACGTTTTTGTCCGCACGGCAGGCCGGTTATGACCTCGCTTTCAAAATACAGGATAGAACGCTTCTTCAACAGGAGTTGAGTTATGGATAAACAGTTTATCGTAGTGGTATGCGGACCTACAGCATCGGGCAAGACCGCTCTTTCGGTCGAGCTTGCAAAAAGGCTTTCCGGCGAGATAATCTCAGCCGATTCAATGCAGATATACAGAGGTATGAACATAGCCACCGCAAAGCCCACAGAGGAGGAAAAGCAGGGCATACCGCATTACCTTATGGATTTTCTCGACCCTCATGACAGCTTTTCGGTAGCCGACTATGTTAAGGCGGCACACGGTATTATCGCAGATATAGCGGCACGAGGAAAGCTCCCGATAATAACCGGCGGCACAGGACTTTATATAAGCTCTCTTATCGACAATCTCAGCTTTGAGGAAACCGAGTGCGACTACGCATACCGTGACGAACTGCGTAAGCTTGCACAGGAAAAGGGCAACGGCTTTCTGCTCGGAATGCTCCGTGAAATTGATCCCGAAACGGCGGATAAGCTTCACGAGAATAATCTCAACAGGATAATAAGAGCGCTTGAGGTCTACAAGACTACGGGAAAGACAATGAGCGAGCAACAGCGCCTTTCAAGGCTTGCCCCTTCGCCGTATGAGCCGTGTATGATACAGCTTGACTATGACAGGGAAACGCTGTACGACCGCATAAACAGACGTGTTGACATAATGCTTGCCGAAGGACTTATAGACGAGGCAAGGCAGTTTATTGATATTGACGATTATCCTACGGCGGCGCAGGCGATAGGCTATAAGGAGATTATGCCGTATCTTAAAGGCGAAAGCCCTCTTACACCTTGCGTAGAGCGGCTCAAGCAGGAAACCAGAAAATACGCAAAGCGTCAGCTTACATGGTTCCGCCGTGACGAAAGAATCCATTATATCAAGGCTGACGGAGGAAAGAACTTTTCACAGATTGTTGACGAGGCAATAGATTATATCGGCAGTGTAAGAAACAAAAGCAAGTGAAATTCTCACTTGTCGAAAAAATCTCCCCAAACTGTCACAAAGCTATGGAATTTTCAATCAATATGTGTTACAATATAAGTTAAGCTATCTGTAGCTGTGATTTATCACAAAAACAGTTATGATTTTATTTTATTTTATGTTCCGCAAAAAAAGCGGAGAAAAGAAAGGACGTAATCAAAATGGCAAAGGAACTCAATTTACAGGACGTATTTTTAAATCAGGCGAGAAAAGAGAAGATACCTGTAACTATCTACATTACAAACGGCTTTCAGTTCAAGGGACTTGTAAGAGGCTTTGACAATTACACTGTCATCCTTGATACAGACGGAAAGCAGAACCTGATATACAAGCACGCTATCTCGACAATAACACCTCTCAGAGCTGTATCCATCCTTGACGCATTCGACAGGACGGACAGCGAAGACGTAAAAGAATAAGGGTATATGGACAGGACGTTAACAACAAAGCTCGTAACGGTGGTTCTTGCCGTATTCCTGCTCCTGACCATCGCAGGTCAGTTTTTTGCGGGAAACGACCACTCCTATAAAACAGAGGTGGCGCTGAAGTACGATTCTCAGGATACTATCGAGTTTTACGGCGTGTTCGCACGAAACGAGCATACCGTCAGCCGTAAGATAAACGGCACGATACAGTATGAGCATGAGGACGGCTCAAAGGTCGGCAAGAACAGCGTTATAGCCAATGCTTACGGCTCGGCGGCCGACATATCGCTTACTGCGGATATAAATAAGCTGAAAACGAGGATAGACACGCTGACGGACGCACAGAGCCTTGTCGGTACGGATAATTCTCAGATAGAGGCTTTCGACAAGCTGATAACCGAAAAGCACAGCAAGCTGATAACAGCAATAAACAACGGCGATTATACTGCCGTTTCACAGCTTAAATACGAAATGCTCAACCTGCAGAGCAAGCGTGATATGGTCAAGGGCAAGGTGAATGATTATTCATCGGTGATTTCATCGCTCAACTCAAAGATAAAGACGCTTGAGGGCAGGATTTCGGCTTCGCCCGTTCAGGTCACGGCTGATGAAACAGGCTATTTCGTAAGCAGCATCGACGGGTACGAGAGCAAGATAACATACGATAACATCGACAGTATAACGCCTGCGGAAATTTCCGAAACGGTAAAGACACCCGAGCTTACAACAGCTTCCGGCGACATAATCGGCAAGATGATAGACGATTATAAGTGGAAGCTGGCGGCGACCTTTACAGAAGGTCAGGCGGCTGTACTTACGGAAAATACAAAGGTACGGCTGATACTCGGCGCAGACCAGACGGAGATAACCGCAAAGGTCGAAAATGTCGAAAAGTACGACAACGATTATGTTGCGATATTCTCTGCAGATGATCTGAATTCGGTTATCGCCTCGTCAAGAGTCGGCAGGTTCAAGCTGCTTGTAGACAGCTATAACGGTATACGCATAGCTTCGTCCGCTATCCATTTTGACAAGGAAAACAACATCGGAGTCTATGTAAAAAAAGGCTCTCAGGCTTACTTCGTACAGGTAGACCGCATATATTCAAGCGAGGATTATGTCATTGTCCGTGATACTTCGGGACAGTCGGGCTATCTGTCGCTTTACGATGATGTTATAGTTGAAGGGAAGGATCTTTATGACGGAAAGAATCTCTAAATCCGCCGAAGAAACAACGCTTGAGGATATAAAGCTAAATTATACGGCTATAAAACAGAACATAGCCGAAGCTATGGATAAAGCAGGACGATGTGATACGGTTCGCATTATGGCGGTCACAAAAACAGTACCCTGCGAAAAGATAAATTATGCCGAAAGTCTTGGCATAGACCTGCTTGGTGAAAACAGAGTACAGGAATTTCTCGGAAAATACGAAAATTATTCGGAAAAATCCGAAATTCACTTCATCGGGGGCTTGCAAAAAAACAAAGTAAAGTATATAATTGATAAGGTGAGTATGATACATTCGGTCGACAGTGTCGATCTTGCGGCTGAGATAGACCGCAGAGCAGGAAGTCACGGACTTGTAAAGGACATACTCCTTGAGATCAATATAGGCGGCGAGGAGTCAAAGGGCGGTATTGCACCATCTGAGCTTATTGAAACGGCAAAAGCTGTATCCGGGCTTGAAAACGTCAGGATAAGAGGGCTTATGACCATTCCGCCTGTGAATTGCGACGAAAAGTATTTTGCGTCAATGCAGGAGCTTTTTGAAAATTCAAAGCAGAAATATTCTTTTCTGTCCGGCATGGATACGCTGTCAATGGGTATGTCGGGCGATTATGCAACAGCCGTAAAGTACGGCTCAACGTTAGTCAGGATAGGCAGCGGTCTTTTCGGCTACAGAAATTATTCGAAAATATAAAAACGGAGGAACAAACAATGAGCGCATTAGAAGGACTTAAAAATTCAATCAGAAGATGGGGCGGATCGGATGACGATGAGAGCTACTCAAACGAGCTTGAATCCGCAAAGGAAGAACCTGTGCAGGAGGCTCCTTCACGCAGCTCGTCACAGGCATCAAACGCAAATAAGATATACACTTATAATGCAAGCACAACTCTGCACCTTGTTGTAAACAGACCCAAGAAGCTGTCCGATACAGCCGAGATAGCAGAGCTTTACAAGAACAAGACAACGGTTATCCTTATGCTCAACAACACAAATAAGGATATAGCTACCCGTATCATCGACTTCTTAGGCGGTGTAAGCTACATAACGGGCGGCGAGATAAAGAGGATCGCAGATACAACATACGTTCTCGCACCTTACAACGTTGATATTTCAGGCGAATTCATAGACGAAATCAGCAGCATTTCTGGCGAGGATATTTTCGACGATCTGGACTGATATGGCAGACCGTGAACTTGTCAAAGATATACAAAATGCGGCGAGGGACTGCCTTGACAGATCCCGCCCGTATTTTACCCGTTTCCTGTCCGAAAGCGAACTTGCACAGATAAAAGCTGTCGGTATCCCGAAAGGGCTTACGGCATTGCTTTGTGCAGGCGCAGGAAATGCAGATCCCCTCAGATGCTGTCTTGGGCTTTTCCCGTCATATTATTTTGACGGCAGTGCGATTTCCGATGCATCCTACGCCGTTGTGTCCGATGAAAACACGGCTGAACTGTTCCCGATAAAAGCGGTGACGTTCACCTTCAGAAAAGAGGACAGTGTGACCCACAGAGATGTGCTGGGTTCGCTTATGGCGCTCGGTATTGAGCGTGACACTGTCGGGGATATTTTCGTTACCGACGGGAAGGCGGCAGTGTTTGTCTACGAAAAGGTAGCACCGCTTATTTCAGACAGTATAACGAAAATAGGCAGGGTAGGAGTGCAGATGGATATTGGCATTACCGCAGGTTTTACTTTGCCCGCAAGAAAATATGAGGAGATGCGGTTTTCGGTAGCTTCAATGCGCCTTGACAATATTGTCAGATGCGTCGCCTGTACGTCAAGGACAGGCGCTGTGGAAAAGTATATTACGCCACAGCTTGTGACGCTGAACGGCACGGTATGTACCGATGTGTCAAAGCAGCTAAGCGAGGGCGATGTGTTTTCCGTCAGAGGAAAAGGCAAGTTCGTATTGCAGTGTATCGGTGAAACAGGCAGAAAAGGTAATATACATATTACGATTAAAAAATATATTTAGAGTACATTTAGGAGGACTTTCCCGTGAATGCTAAAGATATAGTATCCAAAGAATTTGATACGGTTAAGCGTGGCGGTTACGATGCCGCCGAGGTAGATACTTTCTTAAAGGACGTATCTATCGAATACAAGAAACTGCAGAATGAAAACGAGGAGCTTGAAAAGAAGCTGGAGGTTCTTGCGGAAAAAATAAGAGAGTACCGTAAGGATGAGGACGCTCTGAGAGATGCTCTGCTCATTGCGAAAAAGCAGGGTATAGCTGTAGTGAACGAGGCTAAGGAAGATGCCGAAAAGATAAGAAAAGACGCTCAGGAAAAGGCTGAAAAGACTATCAAGGATGCGGACGCTCTTGCGGCAAAGAAGAAGGAGCTCGGTGAGAAGAATCTTGCCGAAGCAAACGCAAAAGCAAAGCAGACCGTTGACGATGCCAATGCAAAGGCTGCCGAGATCCATACAATTATGATGCAGCAGACCGAAAGAGAACAGATCGTTCTCCAGAGAACAAGAAAAGAAGTGCAGGACTACACAAACAAGATTCTTGCCGCATACAGCGCACATATCGAGAATATAAAGGCTATGCCCAAGGCTTGCGAGAATGAGTTCGTGATAAATACCGTTAAGGAAGTTGAGGCGAGAAAGCCTGAGGACAGCGCATTTGCAAAGAAGCCTGCTCCTGAAGCTAAGCCTGCTCCTGCTCCGGCAAAGCCTGCGCCCGAAGCTAAGCCTGCACCTGCTCCGGCGAAGCCCGCTCCCGAAGCAAAGCCTGCTCCCGCTCCCGAAAAGAAGGCGGAAGAAAAGGTAACGGGTGAATCTGTGCTTTTCAGCCTTAAAAACGAGAAGGAAGAAAAGAACGCTCCCACATCCGAGCTTGAGTTCGGAAAGAACAAGTAATTATAATAACTGAAATAACGTCAGAAAAATACCGGACAACGAAAGGAATCGGAATTAATGCTATATATCGCTCTTGCGGCAGCCGCAGGACTTATCGGGCTTGACCAGCTGACAAAGATACTGATAGACAGTAATATGCAGCTTCACCAGTCGATACCGATAATATCATTCGGAGATACAAATGTACTGAATATCACCTACGAGAGAAATCCCGGAGCCGCTTTCAGTATCCTTGAGGGAAAACAGCTGTTTCTTATACTGTTTACGGCTGTGGTTATCGTTGTTATGCTGTATCTGATGCTTTCAAAAAGAGTGAAGAAGCCGACGTATATATGGTCCATGTCGCTTATAGTGGCAGGCGGTATCGGCAACCTTATCGACAGAGTGATAAGAGGCGAGGTAGTTGATTTTATCGATGTAAGGATAATCAACTTCGCCGTGTTCAATGTTGCGGATATATGCGCCGTTCTCGGAGCACTTGGATTACTGCTTTTTGTTGTTGCAGATGAGATAAAAGAGCAGAAGAACAAACGCTCGGCAAAGAAAAGTACAGCAGCCGGGGAAATAGAGAAATCAACAAACGAAGATAAATAACACCGCTATGGAGGGTAACGTTGCATTACGAATTTACCTGTAAAACAGGCGGCGATAGAACAGACAAGTTTCTTGCATTGCAGGATACGGGAATAACCAGATCAGCAGCCGCCGCTCTTATTGAGCAGGGCTGCTGTCTTGTAAACGGGAAAATTGCCGCCAAGAATCAGAAACTCAAAACGGGAGATACAGTGACGCTTGATGTGCCGGAGGCTCAGCCTGCGGATATTCTGCCCGAAAATATACCTCTTGATATAGTCTATGAGGACAGCGACCTGCTGGTAGTGAACAAGCCGAAGGGTATGGTGGTGCATCCTGCGCCGGGTCACTACAGCGGAACGCTTGTAAATGCGCTTATGTACCACTGCGGCGACAGCCTGTCGGGGATAAACGGGGTTATAAGGCCCGGTATCGTTCACAGGATAGACAGGGATACGAGCGGACTTCTTATCGTAGCAAAGAACGATACCGCACACAATTTACTTGCCGAACAGATAAAGGTACACAGCTTTACAAGGGAATATATGGCGGTCGTTCAGGGCGTTATAAAAGAGAACGGGACGGTCGATGCGCCGATAGGCAGACACAAGATCGACCGCAAGAAGATGTGCGTTACGACCGAGAATTCAAGAGAGGCGGTAACCCACTATTTTGTCGAGCAGACTTACAGGAACAATACGCTTGTAAGGCTGCGTCTTGAAACGGGAAGAACGCATCAGATAAGGGTGCATATGGCATATATCGGGCATCCGGTGACGGGTGACGAGGTGTACGGAAACGGCAGTCCGAAGTGGCTATGCGGACAGTGCCTTCACGCAAAAAAGATAGGATTTATCCACCCTGACGGGCGGTATATGGAATTTGACAGCGAGCTGCCCGACTACTTCAAAAAGCTGCTCGCAAACCTCGAAACGCAGAAGACAGAGATATAAACGGCTTGAACAAAGGAAAGAAACTATGGACTTCAAAAATGTAATAATAATGAGCGATCTTGACGGCACGCTCCTTGACGATAAGAAAGAGATTTCTCCAAAGGATATGGAATCTATAAACGAATTCTGCGACAAGGGCGGAATGTTCACGATAGCTACCGGCAGAGGCTATTCAATGGCACGGCCGGTTGCACAAAAGCTGAAGCTGAGGATACCTGCGGTCATCTTCAACGGGTCGGCGGTGTACGACTTTGACAAGGACGAATTCCTGTGGCAGAGCGAGGTTACGCAGAAAGCAAGAGATTACATAAAGCTGGTCATGGACAGGTTCCCCGATGTAGGCATAGAGGTGCTTCACAAGCACACGGTATATGTGCCGGCACTGAACGATGTTGAGAGGGCTCATATGGCGCTTGAGAACGTACACGGAGATGTATGCAGCCTTGACGATATTCCGCATGAGGGCTGGCTTAAGGTGCTGTTCGCCTACCCTGAGGACAAGATGCCTGAGCTTGCGAGGTTCATAGATGAGCATTGCGCCGAGGGGACGAACAGGGTGTTGTCTGCACCGTTCTTCTACGAGCTTCTGCCCGAGGGCGTGAGCAAGGCTTATGGATATAAGCAGCTTCTGAGGGTGACGGGAAGCGAGGACAGGTTCACGGTGGCGGCAGGAGATTATCCGAATGATGCTGAAATGGTACGCAGTGCCAATCTGGGAGTTGCTGTAAGTAATGCGCACGATGAAGTAAAATCATCAGCTGATGTAATAATAGGATCAAACAACGAGAATCCGATGTCGCAGATAATAGATATAATCAGGAAAAAGTGAGAAATCACACCTTGAGCGACAAGTGATGAATTTCGATGAATTATAACGCTGATTTTATCTGAATATTGCAATAAAAGTAATAAACTGTAAGCAAAAAATCGTTGAAGTCTGAATGTAATTATATGGGATTTCGAAGGAGCTTAGGAGTAACGAAAAGTCAGACAAGCGGAACAAGGCATTAAGAGAATTTTTTATATTTACATATTTTAAGACGAAAGAATGCGAAAACAATCATAATGACTTAATACAGA
>OIXH01004276.1_pt1 | contig 11752 bp, 7 predicted proteins | sample 1587741 | NCBI WGS metagenome assembly OIXH01 (sample SAMEA3888916, study PRJEB22519) | human gut metagenome | biome: human gut; feature: human-associated habitat; material: faeces | place: Denmark | collected 2011 | reverse complement strand
GTGCTTTTCCGGACAAAGGATTGCAGTCCGGGGCGGTGGGCTGCCGTTCGGGACAGCGGCGTTTTTCGGGGCGGAAAAGCGGGGTTCCCGGGCCGATTCCATGGCCGGAAATGGGACTTTGGTTGGTCATTCCGTGGCAGTGGATTCCGAGCGGTGGCTCTAGAGACGACGGTACGGTGTGGGGGCGGCCATTCTCCGGGGATTGGCGGTTCCGGGGGTGCTTTTCCGGACAAAGAGTTGCAGGTCGGCGGTGGGTTCGCCATTTGGGACAGCGGCGTTTCCTGGGCGGAAAAGTGGAGTTTCCGGGGCGATTTCATGGCCGGAAGGGGAGATTTTTGCTGTTCAGGGGCAGTGGGTTCCGGGCGGGAGGGCGCTTTAGGGATGGTGTGGGGGCGGCTCTTTGGCGCTGTGGGGATAAGCGGGGTCTAGCGGACAAGGAGGTGCGGTCTTGCCGGGGTTTGGCGGTCCCGGGGGTGACGGGGTGAGAAACGGCTGTCCGTTGGAAGGCGTTTCGGTGTACGGACGGTGGGTGACTCCTGGCGCCATGGAAATCGGTAGGGTTCCCCATTGGGACGGCCGGCTTTTCCCGGTTGGAAAGCGTCCATAAAAAGCCATAAGGTGCATCATTGAAACCGCCTGGGGTTGACCGGGGATGACGGCAGAGGGCCAGGGTCGTTTGCCTGGAGATGGCGTCCGGGGGCGTATCCCGGCCCAAACGGAGAGGCGGAGACGCATGGAGCTGGGAAGTCATGGCCGGGAAAGGGGCCTGCTCCCCGGCGAAAAGCGGGAGGGGCCGCGCCCTCACTTGAACATCTTGAACCTGATCAGCAGCACCAGGGCCGCCAGGGCCAGAATCCCGGAGACCAGAGTGGGGAACCACCACACCGGCACCTGGAGCCCGGAGACGTTCATGCCGTAGTAGCTGAACACCATGGTGGGGATGGTCATGAGGACCGTCACCGATGTCAGGACCTTCATGACGATATTCAAGTTGTTGGAGATGATGGAGGCGTAGGCGTCCATGGTGCTGGACAGGATGTTGGTGTAGATTTCGGCCATCTCCATGGCCTGGCGGATTTCGATGAGGACGTCCTGCATTAGGTCCTCATCCTCCTTGTAGAGGGTGACCAGGTTCCCCCGGGAAATCCGTTTCAGGGTGGCCTCATTGGACCGCAGGGAGGTGGAGATATAGACCAGGGACTTCTGCAGGCCCATGAGCTGGATCAGGGCCTCGTTTTTCATGGAGCCGTGCATCTGGGCCTCCATGCTGCTGGAAATCCGCTCGATCATCCGCAGGTGGACCAGGAACCGCTGGGCGATGCGGAACAGAAGGGTCAGCAGGAACCGGGTCCGCATCCGGGTCTGGACCCCCCGGACCGTTCCGGCGGCGAAGCTGTCCAGAAGGGCGCTCTGCTTGGAGCTGATGGTGACGAAGTACTCCGGGGTGATGATGATGCCCAGGGGGATGGTGGTGAAGACCACCGAGGGGTCCTCCTCGGCCTCCTCGTCGTCCTTCTCCACCTGGTAGGGGACGTCCACGACCACGAAGGTCTGGTCCTCCTCCTTTTCGGTACGGGAGGTCTCCTCCTCGTCCAGGGAGGCGCTGAGGAAGCCCGGGTCCAGGCGCATCTCGTCCCGGAGGTAGGAAAGTTCCTCCTCCGTGGGGCGCACGGCCATGGCCCAGCAGCCGGGTTCCTCCTTCGGCAGCTGGACCATTTTGTTGTCGATGGTCTTATAGAAATTCAGCATATCCCCACTCCCAACGTTTCAAAAAGGCCGCGAGAGTTCCCGCGGCCTTACTGTCATGCGTCCTGTTCCTTGTCGCCGGAAAGCGCCTCCCGGTGCTTTTCCAGGTCGATGGGCAGCTCCCCGATGACGCCTTCGGTGCTGTCGGATTTGAAGAGGACCTTCACCGTCTGGAGCATCAGCTTCAGGTCCACCCAGATGCTGTACTGCTCGATGTAGATCAGGTCCAGGACCAGCTTGTCCCGGGGGGTGGTGTTGTATTTCCCCAGAATCTGGGCCAGGCCGGTGAGCCCCGCCTTGACCTTCAGGCGGTAGCGGAACTCCGGCAGGACCTCCACGTATTTCTCGGTGATCTCCGCCTGCTCGGGGCGGGGGCCCACCACGCTCATCTCGCCTTTCAGGATGTTGATGAACTGGGGCAGCTCGTCGATGCGGAGCTTCCGGGCGATCCGGCCCACCTTGGTGATCCGGTCGTCGTCCTGGGAGGCCAGGCGCTTCTTTTTCTTGTCGGCGTCCACGATCATGGTGCGGAATTTCAGCACCTGGAAGATGGCGCCGTCTTTCGTGACCCGGGGCTGTTTGAAGAAGACGGGGCCGCCGTCCTCCAGCTTGATGGCCAGGGCCTCGATGAGCATGATGGGGCTGAACACGATCAGCGCCACCACGGACACCAGGATGTCGCAGGCCCGTTTCAGGACGCTCTGCTCGAAGGTCAGGCCCGTGACCCGGGAGGACAGCACCGTCACGTCGTCCACCAGGACGTGGTGGGAGTGCTTGACGATGATGTCCGCCAGCTCCGGGGTGAAGCAGACGTTTTTGTTGTGCTTGTAGCAGTACTCCAGGAGCCGGGCCTTGTCGGCCTCCTTCAGGGCGTACATGAAGATGGTCTGGTGGTCCCGGATGGTCTGCTTGATATTCTCGTCGGTGACGGCGCAGAGGGTCCGGATGTCGTACTGCTTCTTATACTTGTTGATCTTGGAAACGAAGCTAACCAGGCCGTCCTTGTCGCCGTAGATCACGGCCACGCTTTCCGGGGGGTTGATCTGGAAGTAGAGGAAGTTCCCCAGGTAGGCCGCCAGGTTGATGACGATGATCTGCAGAAGCACCACGCCCACAAAGGTGAAGAAATCCTCGGTGAGGGTGGCCCGCTTTTCGTAGTTGAAAAGCATGATGGCGATCTGGAAATAGGTGATCAGGTCGGTGATCACCGTGGCGATGAGAACGGAATAGACGATCTCCCGGCTTTTCTTGACGCCGATGGCGAAGCCGCCGTAAATCTTGATAAAGCAGACCCCGGCCACGGCAAAGGTGGACATGGAAATGGCCGCCGTCCGGGACGCCCGCCAGAGCTCCCGCTCGTTGAGGCCGAAAAGGCCGAAGAAAATCGCGAAAAGCACCACAAAGAACAGCCCCTTGAATCCCAGGAGGAACGTCCTTTGGAGCTTTTTAACAAACTGTTTAACCATAAATCCGGGTACCCCTTCCTTCACGACTCCCAAAGATTTCCGGAAATCCGGCAAAATCTTTAAAGAACGCAAGATAAAAACTAAGGTCGAAACCTGTCGTCCGTCTATTATACCACACGGGGAAGAAAATTTCCAGTACTACGGATCATTTTTCCGGGGGAAGGGCCGATTCTTCCGGGGACTCCTCCGGTTCTGCGGGTTCCGGCGGGGTCCCGGGCTCCTGGGGGAGAGCTTCCTCTAAAAGCTCCAGGACCTCCTGGGCCAGGGGCTCCTCCGGGGCTTCTGCGGGGAGGGGTCCCTCCGGAGGGGCTTCGGCGGGAATATCCTCCGGGGGTTCTTCGGCAGGAGCGTCCTCCGGGGTCTCCTCCGGCTCCTCCAGGGGGATGGGCTCCTCCTCGGAGAGGATGCCGTCCTCTTTTAAGGATTCCATGAAGCTCACCGGCATTTCGTGAATCCCGGCGGCGGAGGCGGGGGTCTGCAGGGGCTCAAAGACGCTGGGGCGGCGGCGCTCCATTTCCAGGGCCTTGCTGTGGGCTTCCCGGCGCTGGGCGGCGATATCCTCGGGGGTCTGACCGGAAAGGAGGGCCAGGGTCTCGGCGAAGCCGGCGCAGTTGCTTTCCGCGTCGAACTTTTCCTGCCAGCTCCGGAAGGCCCGGCGGCCCTTAGCGGCGATCTGGGCCTTGGGAATCCGGGCGAAGGCGTCGATGGCCCGGCTCAGCTGCTCCGCCGTGGCGCTGGACGGAAAGAGGACGCCGTTTTCGTTATCCACCACGTCGGAGACGCCGTCCACGTTGACCGCGGCCACGAAAATCCGGTTGGCCATGGCCTCCATCATGGCGGTGGGGACGTTTTCCGACAGGCTGACGCTTAAAAACAAATCCACGTAGTTTTCCCGGTAGTAGCGGTAAATCTCCTCCCGGGACATCTTGCCGAAGAACTTATAGCGGACGCCGTTTTTGTCCCCCAGCTGCTTCTGGGCGTAGTCCTGGATTTCCTGGCGCCTGGAACCGGAGCCGATGTGAATCCACTCCACGCCGCCGCTGCGGACCATGCTCAGGGCGTCGATGAGGAAGGGCAGCCGCTTGCTGTCCTCCATGGGGCAGCAGGTGACGATGCGGAGGTAGAAGTCCGGCAGCGGAGCCAGGCCCTCCCGCTCCTGGCCGGGGACCCCCAGCCGGGCCACCCGGAGCTTGTCCGGGTCGATGTCATGGTCGGAAAAGTTTTCCAGATAGAGCTGCCGGGCGTGCTCGCTGGCGAAATAGAGGGCGTCCACCGACTGGTTGACAATGTGGTTCAGGGTGTCCCGGCGGCGGCCGCTGCGGGGATTGAACATATTGGCGTTGTGGCACCGGGCCACCACCCGGATGTCGTCGGAGTAGCTTTTCAGGCAGCAGAGGCCGTAAAGGTAGTCGTTGAGGTTGGCGGAGTAGATGAGCAGCGGCTCCTCCCGCTGGAAGAAGTCCAGATTGCGGATATAGTCGTAGAGCAGCCGGCTTTTCACCAGCATGTTCAGGGTGTGCTTCCGGAAGGCCGGGGTGAAGCGGCCCTGGGCCTTAGCGGCCTTCCGCTCCTCCAGGTAGCCCCGACTGAACAGGCACCGCACCCGGGTCCAGAAGCGTCTGAGGCCGCTGACCTTTTCCGCCAGGCGGGAGAACACCACGCCCTTGGGCAGCGCCCGGGTCATGAGCCGGTCGGTGTCCGTGGTGATGACGTGGACCCGGTAAAGCTCCTTCAAATATTCGATCTCGCTTTCCAGGAAGCCTTCCTGGGCGCCGCAAGGGTAATGCTCGGTCACGAGCAGAAGATTCTGTTTCATATGAAAAAACCCGCCTTTCCAAAAGCCGTGGGTCAATGAGGCATTTTCTTTATCATAACACATTTCCGGCGGTTTTAAAAGAGCTGTTCCGGAACTTCTGCGTTTCCCGTGGAAATGTTCACATTTCTATGATAAAATAAACAGAGGAAACGGAGGAGAGAGGATGGAACTGCTGGTCATTGACGCCCAGGGCGGCGGTATCGGGAAGCAGGTGGTCGCGTTGGTAAAGCGGGAGTTTCCCCAGCTGACAGTGACGGCGGTGGGGACCAATAGCGCTGCCACCTCCGCCATGCTGAAGGCCGGGGCAGACGCAGGAGCCACAGGGGAAAACGCCGTGGCCGTCTGCTGCCGGAGGGCCGACCTGATCGTCGGGCCCATCGGCATTGTCATCGCCGACGCCCTGTTGGGAGAGATCACGCCGAAAATGGCAGTTTCCGTGGGACAGAGCCGGGCCAGGAGGATTCTGATTCCCGTCAATCACTGCGACAACCGCATCGCAGGCGTCACCGACCTTCCCATGGGAAGGATTCTGGACGGCGTTTTGGAGGAAATCCGCCGGTTTCTGGGCGCGGCGGATTGACAGCCCGGAAACTTTCTGCTAAAATGGAACTATCGTCGGCAGGAAGCCGGCAAAAAACGCAGAAGCGTTGGTTTTTCAGGCAGAACTCAGATTATGTATGCATCGGAAGGCATACGGTACTCCAGCGGGAGGCCGTATGCCTTTTTCTGCTTTTGGGGAATCGGCGCGGCGCGGATTTTAGGAGGTAACTACAAATGGCATGTGTTCTTGTACCGGCGGCGGAGGCTGTCCTGACAACGGCGGCGGAAAAAGTTCTGGCTGCAAAAGAGGGCGGACATTCCCAGGCGGGACTGTCCTTTTCCCGGAAGCTGAAATGGCTCAACCGTCTGCTTTGGGGTGGCAGCGCTCTGCTGGCCTTTGAGCACGTCTGGCACGGGGAAATCACCCCCTGGTTCCCCTTCCTGACGGCAGCAGGAAACCCGGCGGACGCGGCGGAAATGCTTCAGGAGATGGCCACGGCCGGTGTGGGCATGGCCGCCCTCTGTACAGCGGTCTGGGGCGTGATGCTGGTGGTTTCCGCACGGATCGAAAAGCGGAAAGAGCAGCCCCTGGCCTCGGAATAAGGAGGCCCCATGACGCTTCTCGCAGCAATTTTTGCCGCAGCGGCGGCGACGGCGGTCTGGTACGGAAGCGCCGCGGCCCGCAGGCGGAACGTGGGGGTGCTTTGCTGGCTCTACTGGGGAGCTTCCCTGATGTGGCTGGTGGACGCCGTCATCGGTTATGTGGAAGAAGGCGCTGCTTTCTTCACGCCGGAACCGGCACAGATGCTCAACGATCTGTATCTGGGGCTGTCTGTGATTGCCCTGGGACTGGTCATTTGGATCATCGTGCTGCTGGTCAAGGACCCGGACGGTGTGATCCGGGACCGGCTTCGCGCCAAGAAATGAAAGCAGCCGCAGGAAAGCCCTCCTGCGGCTGCTTTCTATTTCGAAATATCCGGCACCGGGACCGTCTGATCAGAATACGCAGAGTATATCAGGCATTCCTTTATCCCATTGGGAAACAGCGGCTCCAGGGCCCGGCGATAGAGGGCCAGCTGGAGGCCGTAGCGGCGGACCAGCTCCCCCGGAGGGGCGGCATCGGTTTTGTAGTCCAGGATGACCCCGGCGCCCTTTTCCTCCAGGACGCAGTCGGCGATGCCCTGGATGAGGATGTCCCCGGGGCCTTCATATCCCACCTGGGCGGCGGGGACCGTGCTGAAGAAGCGGTACTCCCGGAGGACCCGGTCCGCCTGCAGTATCCGGTCCATCAGCGGCGAGCGGAAAAAGGCGGCGAAGCGTTTCCGGGAGACGGCTTCGGCCTCGGCGGCGGTGAGGTAGCCCCGGTCCACCAGCCGGGCCAGCTCCCCGTCCGGGTCCCGGCGGCCGGCGGCGTAGTCGGCGAACTGCAAGGCCCGGTGGAAGATGCTCCCTTTCTGGGCCGGGGTGAAGCCGATGGCCTGGGTAAAGGCCGGAAGGGGCAGCCTGGGGCCGTCGGTCTCCTCCTGCTGCCGGACCAGGTCCGTGACCGCCAGCTTGGCGGGGATTTTCGTCCGGGATTCGTGGGGGTACTGCCACAGGGCCGTTTCCCGGAGCCGTTCCACCAGCCGGGGGTCGGCGGGAGGGGCGGGCTCCTGGGCGGCGATTTCCTGGCCGGTGGCGGCTTCGGTCCAGCCCAGGTCCAGGGGGAAGGTCTCCTGACGATGCTCCAGGGTCAGGCCGTACCGCCGCCGCACCTCCCCGAAGCCGGGGTGCCGCAGCAGCGCCGCCAGGAGCCAGTCGGACCAGCTCTGGACCTTCTCCGCGGCGTAGGGGCTCAGGGGGGCCGTGCCCTCCAGCAGGCCGGAGAGCTTGCTGAGCTTCCCCCCCAGGTTCCGCTCGGTGATGTTGAGGATCAGGGTCTCCCGGGCACGGGTCATGGCCACGTACAGGAGCCGCTGCTCCTCGGAGACGGCGTCTGCCCGCTCCCGGAGCCGCGCCGCCGCCGAAGGGACGGTCTCATACCGCTGGGCGGTGCCGTAGCCCGCCTGGGCGCTGTAACAGACGTCGCCGGTCAGGTCCCGGAGGTTGAACGCCTTGGAGCAGTTTCCCAGAATGACGATAGGATATTCCAGGCCCTTGGACCGGTGGGCCGTGAGGATACGGACGGCGTTGGCCTCCTCGGTGAGGGGGTTGGCCACCTCGAAGTCCTTTTTCTCCTCCATGAGCCGCCGGATGTAGGCCACAAAGCCGGAAAGCTCGCCGCTGCCCTGCTTTTCGTAGCTCCCGGCGTAGTTCAGGAGCAGCTTCAGGTTGGCCTCCCGCTCCGCCGAGGCGGACAGGCCGGAGACCACCTCCACGAAATCCGTGGCGTCGTAGATGTACTGGATCAGGGCCCGGACCCGCTTGACGGCGGCCTTCTCCCGGAGGGAGGACAGCAGAGAAAGCAGCTCCGCCGCCTGGGGGTCCCCGGCCCGGGCCTCGTCGTTCAGGGCGTTATAAAGGGGCGTGTCCGGGTGCCGGAGCCGGAGGGCCGCCAGGCCGTCGCAGGTCCCGCCGCCCATGGGGGACAGGTACAGCGCCGCCATGGGGATGTCCTGCAAGGGGTTGTCCAGGACCTCCAGAAGGCTGAGCATCACCGCCACCTCCCGGGAGGTGAAATAGCCCTCCGACGCGGTGACGGAGGCGTCTACCCCCTCCTCCCGGAGGGCTTCGCAGTAGATGCCGTCGGCTCCCTGGGCGCTGCGGAGGAGGATGGCGAAATCTCCGCCCCGGCAGGGCCGGAGGACGCCTTTTTCCGTCACCGGGTACCCCTTCCGGAGCATGGCGGCAATGCGCCGGGCCGTCTGCCGGGCCTCGGCCAGGACCCGGGAGTCCTCAGTACCGCTCTCCTTCAGGTCGATGAGCTGGACCTGGACGCAGGGCTCCGGCCGCTCCGGGTAGGAAGCCCCGGGATGGACCATTTCCCCGCCCTGATAGGCCACGCCGCCCACCTCCGGGCTCATGATCTGGGAAAAGACGCAGTTCACCGCGTCCAGGACCCCCGCCCGGCTGCGGAAGTTCCGGGAGAGCCGCAGCAGCGCCGGAAAGGCCCCGTCCTCAGAGAACCTCTCCTGCTTTTCGGCGAAAACCGTGGGGTCCGCGCTGCGGAAGCGGTAGATGCTCTGCTTTAAATCCCCCACCAGAAAGAGGTTTTCCCCGTTCCGGGAGATGGCCCGGAAAATGCAGTCCTGGAGCCGGTTGGTGTCCTGGTACTCGTCCAGGAGGATTTCCTCGAACCGATCGGAAAGCTCCCGGGCCAGGTCCGTGGGGGAGCCGTCCTTTTGGACCACCAGGTCCAGGGTCCAGTAGGCGTAATCGGAAAAGTCTGCGGCGCTGCGCTCGGCCTTGGCGGCGGAGAATTCCTCCCCGAAGTCCCGGACCAGGGAGAAAATCCCCCGGACCACCGGGGCCAAGCGCTCCAGGTCCTCCCGGAAGGCCGGGGAGCTGCAGGGGACGCACTTCCGGGCCTCCTCCATGGCGGACTTGCAGAGGGCCCGCATCTGCTGGGCCTGGTCCTTGATGGCAGGCGGCGCGTTTTTCGACGCCCGGCCGATGGGGCCGAAGGACGCCGCAGCGAGAAATCCCGCCAGGCCGTCCCAGTCCCCGGCGTCCGCCAGCTGTAAGCCGGTCCGGAACATCTCCCAGTCGGAGGCAATGGCCGGGCCGTAGCTTTTGAGCAGGCCCTCGTCCCAGCTGAGCAGCGTCCGGATCCGCCGGGCGGTTTCCTCCCCGGCCTGGAGGGCGTGGCGGGCCCGGGAGAGAAGCTCCCTCCCCCAGGGAGTCTTTTCCGGAGGGAGGGCCGTCCCGTAAAGGGCCTGCTGGGCCTCCATCCAGCCGTTGGGGTCCGGGAGGGACCGGGTCTTTTCGTAGACGTTCAGGACCTCCCGGCCCAGGACGCCGCTTTCGTCGCCGAAATACTCCGCAGCCGCCAGGAAATCCGGGTCCGGCTGGGAGAAGCGGCGTTCCAGCACCGCGTCCATGGCTCCGGCCCGCATGGCGGCCAGCTCCGGCTCGTCGGCGATGCGGAGGGCGGGGGAGACCCCCAGGCGCTCAAAGTTTTCCCGGACCATGGCGGAGAAAAAGGCGTCCATGGTGCAGATACGGGCCTTGGAAAGCAGGAGCAGCTGCCGCTCCAGGAAGGCGTTTTCCGGCTCCGCCGCGATTTTTTCCCGGAGGCGGAGGGCGATGCGGCTGCGCATTTCCGCCGCCGCCGCGTTGGTAAACGTGACCACCAGGAACCGGTCGGCGGGGACCGGCGACGGGCCCTCGGTGATCCGGCGGATGACCCGCTCCACCAGAACGGCGGTCTTCCCGCTGCCGGCCGCGGCGGCCACCAGGATGCCGCCCCCCTGGAGGGAAATGGCCCGCTCCTGCTCCGGGGTCCAGCTCCGGCCCTCCCGCCAGGGGAGGCGGAAGGGTTTTCTGGGGGCCGGGACCTCCCGGGTCTGCCGGGCGAGGATGCGATAACGCTTCATGGACGGGGCTCTCCTTTCTCTGCCGATTCACAGGCGGCGGCGATGTCTTCCAGGGTGGTCTTTCCCAGGGAGCGGAAGCCGTCCCGGGACTCGTGGCCGCAGACCGCCCGGTAGTCGCAGTAATTACAGGGGCAGACACTGCCGTCGGCGTAGGGGTCCGGGCCGATCTCCCCCTGGAGGAGCCGGTCCGCCATGGAGCGGATCAGCCCTTCGGTGTACATTTCCAGGTTCTCGAAGTCCTGCCGGGAGGCCAGGTACTTGCCCTTCATCCCGTTTTTCCCCAGGGATACCGGCAGGAACCGGCCGGAAAGGTCCGGCTCCATGGCGCAGAGCACCGTCCGGTCGTCTAAAAGCAGGCCGTTCATGGCGTAGCTTTCCTCCAAGGCCCGCTGCTGCTCCTGCTCCCCGGCGTTTCGGGGGAGGTCGGGCTTCACCGCTCCGGCAGGCATGTAGAGGATGCCCGCCGGGGTGGCGTTTTCGTACTCGCCCCGGCCGTTTTTCCACAGGGCAAAGAGGTAGAGGAGCATCTGGAGGTTCAGGCCCTGGGCCATGGCGTCCAGCTGGAACTCCTTGCCGCCGGATTTGTAGTCCACGATCCGGACGTAGTTTTCCTTTCCGTCCCGGAAAAGGTCCACCCGGTCGATCTTGCCCTCCACGGTCACGGTGGTCCGGTCGTCCACCCGGACGGTGAGAGGGGGAATCTTCCCGCCGTCGCCCACCGGCTCCTCCAGGCCGGCCACCACGAACCGGGTCTGGGCGAACTCCGCCCGGAGCGCCTTGAAAACGCCCAGGGCCGCCGTGCTCATCCGGCGGTAGTAGTAGAGGAACTGGCGGCTTTTCTCCTGGGCGCCGCCCATGGCCTGCTCCAGATATTCCAGAAGGAGCCGGTCCAGCAGGTCCTTCAGCTCCGGATCGGAAAAGCCCAGGAAGTCGCCGTAGTCCCCGGAGAGGACCCGTTCCAGAAGGAAATGGAGGACGCTGCCCCGGGAAAGGCGGTTCAGCTCCGCCCGGGTCCGGGCCTTGAGGCGGAGGCCGTACTGGCAGAAGTACTGGAACCGACAGGCGTAGAACCTTTCGATCTGGGTAGGAGAGATCCGCAGCGCGCCGCCGAAGAGCTCCCGGGCCAGGGCCGGGTCCTTGAGGCGGAACCGGTCCCGCTCCAGGGTCTCGTCCAGCCGGGAGAGCCGGTCCTGCCAGCCGGTCTCCTCCAGAAACGCCCGGGCGGAGGCGGTGAAGACCGTCCGGTCGGTGCAGCTGCGGACGTATTGGAGAAAGGCGGTCCGGGGGGTGCGGCAGAAGAACTCCGGCGGGAAGCTGCCGGGGCCTTTCACCGGGGTATCCGGGAAAATTTCTCGGAAGGAGGACACCAGGGCCGAGGGGTACCGGGGCTTTCCGGCGATGTCCCCCAGGGAGTAAACCACCGTCAGCCGCTCCGAGGGGCAGGACAGGGCCTGCCAGGCCACGAAGCGCTCCTCCAGGATGCGCTCCTCCTGATTGCCGGTGAGCTCCAGACCCAGGGCGGCCAGCTCCTCCCGCTCCTTGTCGGTAAAGACCCCCTCCGACGAGGGCAGCAGGGGGAACTCCCCTTCGTTGGCCCCCAGCAGGAGGACGGCCTTCTTCCCGGCCACCCGGACCCGGTCCGCGCCGCCCACCTGGACGCTGTCCAGGGT
>OIXH01004274.1_pt1 | contig 11757 bp, 10 predicted proteins | sample 1587741 | NCBI WGS metagenome assembly OIXH01 (sample SAMEA3888916, study PRJEB22519) | human gut metagenome | biome: human gut; feature: human-associated habitat; material: faeces | place: Denmark | collected 2011 | reverse complement strand
GCGTCTTCAACGCCGACACCTCGGAGCAGGCCGAATATTTCCGCAAGGTGCTGCTGACCCTCTCGGACGACGTGCGGGTCATCCTCATCAAGATCGCCGACCGCCTGCACAACATGCGCACGCTGGGGGCGATGCCGATGAACAAGCAGATCAAGATCACGGGCGAAACCATCTACCTCTTCGCTCCGCTGGCCTACCGGCTGGGGCTCTACTCGATCAAAAGCGAGCTGGAGGACCTCTGCATGAAGTACCGTTTCCCGCAGCAATACGCCGAGATCACCCAGAAACTCAACGAAACGGAGGCGTCGCGCCGGGAGTTCATCGACAAATTCAACGCCCCGATCATCGCCGCGCTGAACCGCGACAACATCAATTACGAGATTTCGGGCCGCGTGAAGAGCATCTACTCGATCTGGAGCAAGATGCAGCGCAAGCAGATTCCGTTCGAGGAGATTTACGACCTGTTCGCCATCCGCATCGTCTTCAAGCCGCTGCCGTTCCCTTCGGAGAAAACGCAGTGCTGGCAGGTTTACTCGACGATCACCGACATTTACACCCCCAAGCCGGACCGCCTGCGGGACTGGATTTCGATGCCCAAGGCCAACGGTTACGAGGCGCTGCATTCGACCGTGATGGGTCCCGACGGGGTATGGGTCGAAGTGCAGATACGCACTCAGCGGATGGAGGATATCGCCGAAAGGGGATTCGCCGCCCACTGGAAATACAAGCACGCCACGATTTCGCAGGACGAAGACGAGTTCGACAAATGGCTGAAGCAGATCCGCGCGGCGCTGAACAGCCCGACGGAAAACGCAGTCGACTTCTTGGACAACTTCAAGTTATCACTGTATACTTCTGAAATAGTAGTATTTACACCAAAAGGCGAAGCCCGGAAAATGCCGTTCGGCGCAACGGCGCTCGATTTCGCATACGACATCCACTCGAAAATCGGCAGCAGCGCGATCAGCGCCAAGATCAACCACAAACTCGAACCGATCACCACGCAGATCAACAGCGGCGACCAGATCGAGATCATCACGGCCGACAATGCCCGCCCCAAGCCCGAATGGCTCGAAATAGCGACCACGGCCAAGGCCAAGCAGTCGATCAAAAGCTTCCTGAAGCGCGAACGCCAGAACAACATCGAGCGGGGTATGCAAATGCTCGACGAGAAGATGAAGTCGCTGAATATCAAGCTCAGCGGCCGTGTCCTGCGCAAGATCGTCCCGATATACGAAAGCAACAACAAGGAGGAGCTATACAGCAAGATCGGAGCCGGCATTATCGACCTGAAGGACCTCGACAAAGTCCTGAAAGTAAACTCCAAAAGCAAGATACTCAAGTTCTGGACCCTTTTCATCAACAAAAAGGAAGACGAGGAGGGCGACGACCCGGCGGCTATCAACGACGCGGGCGAAACGGCGCCGAATGCAGCGCACCCGGCCAAAGAACAGCCGGAAGCACCCCAGTTCGAGATAGCGGAGTGCTGCAAACCGATTCCGGGCGACAAGGTCGTGGGTTACCGCGATCCGGGAACCGGCAACATTATCGTCCACAAAGCCACGTGCGACGAGCTGAACCGTCTTGCGACCCAGTTCGGCCGCAATATCGTCAAGGAGGAGATCAAATGGTCGCAGCACAAGGCGATGTCGTATCTGGTCACCATCGAGCTGCGCGGCATCGACCGCATGGGAATCCTGCTGGATCTGGCGAAGGTCGTGAGCGCCGATTTCAGCATCAACATCCGCGAAGTCGGCATCCACAGCCACGACGGCATCTTCGAAGGCAGCATCAGTCTGTATGTCAAGGACGCCGAGGGCCTGCAGGACGTGATGACGAGACTGCGCAAGATAAAAGGTATCGAGAGTGTCAAACGAACTTTAAGCTGAGATATGGAAGACTATTCAACCGTAATATGGGTCGTGGCGATTTTCGCAGCCATGCTGTTCAACGCGACCTCGCAGGCACGCAAGAAGGCGAAAAAGCAGGTTCACGAGACCGAAAAGCACACTCAGCACGAAGCTTGGCCCTCATGGGACACGCAATCTGCGGATGAAATGCGGCACCCGGACAGTCAGGAAAGCGTATCCGGAGCGGAAACCGACCGACTGCGTTCCGCAATGCAGCAGGCGGCACCGACGCCCGGATTCGGTGAAGTCGCCCGCAAAACGGCCGATTTCAAAAGCTCCGGGCGGCATGCCGGACGCAAAAACACCTCGGACGGACAGTCTCCCCGTGAGGAAATCCTGCACGAAGAGCACGCAGCAGGGGACAGACATACGACAGAGGAGGCCGTAACGGAAATTACGGAGGATTTCGACCTGCGCAAGGCCGTTATCTATTCGGAGGTACTTAAACCCAAATTCAACGAGGAATAAGGCTTCGAAGAGCAGCCTGCCGAGAGACGAGAAACGGCGATTTCCGCAAAGCGGCAGCAGGCGGGCGCCGGAGGCCCCGAAAAACAACGGGAATTCCCGGCGGCACTATGCGCGGGGACGCCCAAAAAAGCGACAAAAAACTCTGGCAGCACCATTTGGAGGAGCGACAAACACGGCAAATCATGCAGGAGGGCACAAGAACATACCGAAAAAGCAATGGGAAACGCTCCGTCGGCACTTTTTCACGGAACGTACCGAAAAAAAGTCCGACGGCCCATTTTGTGGGGAAATACTATATAAGCAACTACGACTTGCGGCGCAACCCGCGACAGCGGTCACTGTGTTAACAATGAAACTTTAAAAGATAAATATATGGCATCTATTTTTTCACGCATTATCGCAGGCGAAATACCTTCCTACAAGGTCGCCGAAGACGAAAACTATTACGCCTTTCTGGATATCAATCCGCTGACGAAAGGACACACGCTGGTCGTACCGAAAAAGGAAATAGACTATATTTTCGACCTCGACGATCAGACACTGGCAGGCATGATGCTGTTCGCCAAAAAAGTCGCAGGTAAAATCAAGCAGGAAATAGCGTGTTCCAGAGTCGCAGTGGTGGTTTTAGGGCTTGAAGTGCCGCATGCACACATCCATTTGATCCCCATTAAGAGCGAAAATGACGTGGATTTTCACCGGGAAAAGCTCAAATTGACTCCGGAAGAGTTCGAAGAAATCGCAGCAAAACTTTCAAAATAGACCGCTGTTTACAATTATATAAACAGCTGAAAAATAGGCGGGTAGTGGGTTATCAACACTATCCGCCTATTATTTATTTAACATAATATATGGAGAATCAACGAAAGCTAACAATTCAGTTGATTAGTCGTCGGAAATTCGTTAAAAAAATCAAAATTTTCCTAAAATAGGGTAGCATATTTACATTTGTAACAAACAAGAAAGGAGGGTATTTCCAATTATGATTACAAATGTAACTATATTCGTGTTGATATAGCTGTTATTATATCCATTTGTAATCAATCCGGCAACCGGCACCATCTGACGTTCCACGCGCAAGAAACAAGCAGTCAAATCGTTAAACATGCAAAATAAACACTTTAATAATCAATCATTTAAAAGAATTATATGTATTTTTAATTGATATCTATGAGTACGCTGCGAGAAAGGATGACAATTACTGCAAATACAGGAATTATGAACTCTAAAAATCACATAACAATCAGCTATTTATAACATATTATATCAACAAATAGATAATATCAACCGCCGGAGACAGATTTAACAATATTTCGATCGTTACACTTGTAAACTTTTTCAACAGTTATTAACATTTTACAAATGATAAAATTGCTTGTTTTACAAAAAACAAATATTTATATTTGTAAAAAATTCTGCTGATGAGGGAAAAATTGCTCGATTTGATGAAAAATGAAAGATTGAAGCCAAGCCAGCTCGCCGAACTGCTGGGAATCAATCCCGCCGGAATCTCCCATATTCTCGCCGGACGAAACAAACCGGGCTTCGATCTGCTGCAAAAGATTCTCCGGAGGTTTCCCCGGATCAACCCGGATTGGCTGCTGCTCGACTCGGATAAGATGTACCGCGACGAGCCGCCGGCCCAATCGTCAGCTCCGCAGCCGATGAGCCAGCCCGCGTCGCCCGGCGGCGACCTTTTCGGCCTTGCCTCCGGTCGGCATCCGCTTGAAGAAAAACGGCAGCCGGAAACGGCGGAAAACGCAACCGGCGATCCGGCTCCGCAACAACGACTCCCGGCAGCATTGTTTACCGCCAACGTCAAACGGATCGTCGTACTGTATGACGATCAGACCTTCGAAAGTTTTACGCCGACGACAATGCGTTAAAAAAATTCGTGCGGGATGCGGGACGAAATACTCGATTCTCAGAGCGCAAAAAAGCCGGGTAATATTCCAAGGAAACGGAACCGGACAAAGGGTTACGGCAAAACCACGGACAATCCCAGCAATCTCGACCACCGGCAACAAATTAGCAAGGCAGGTTTTTTAAACCTGCCTTAGTTACACATTGGCGCAAATATCCAATTTGGCCGCCTTAACTTGCACATTGGCGCAAACATCAACTTGCCGCCTTATTTATTCAACGGATTTTCTTCGGCCGCTTCGACGCCGCAATCGCAAAAATGGAATTCCGAACGCGCCTTGTCCGGGGAAAACAGGAAATAAACGCATACGACCTCCGTGCACAACACTTCGTGCCGGTCATAGATGCGGACTTCGATCTCAACGATGTTGCGACGCTGCCGACGCACGGAAGCCCGCAAAACGATATGGTCGTCAGTCGTGTGAATCGGCTTGTGATAGCGGACCTCCATCTTCGAAGTAACGCCGCTCGTCTGAAACTTCCGGAATACGACCCAGCTGCTGATCTCGTCGGCCAGCGTTGCCTGAATGCCTCCGTGCAGCGTATTCACCCAACCTTGGTATTCGGGACGAGGATGCCAGACGCTCACGATTTCATCGCCGTTTTCGTAAAATTCCATCCGCAGTCCCTGCGGACTGTTCGGATCGCAGCCGTAGCAATGGTAACCGTCCATGCCGCGCCAAGGATTCGTTATCTTCTTCATAATATGCTATTCGATCGTTGCGGTGCGGACCGAATCTGTTCCGTGATCTGAGAATCGGTTCCGAAATCGGCCCGGTATAACAAAGATAGCCATTTCCCCGCGAATCTCACCGTCTTCGGCAATGCAAATCCGGTTCATTTCATCCGGAATATTATTCAATCCCGACAACAAAGTCACAGGGAGGAATCAACCTCCTTGGCGCAATGTTTGGTGTAATATTACCATTATGTTAAATTATTGCAAATCGAGAGTCCATTTTGTTCATAATCGAATCCTTATACACTATTACATCCCGATTATTCGGCAAATTGAGCATATAAGCGATATCCCGCAATCGGACGATATATAACTTCACCGAATTTTTGCTACTTTTGCAATATCAAATCCGGAACAAATGGCTGAAAATGACAGCTGTATAAAACGCTCGGCAATTATCCTGACGGCTTTCGGGCTGTTCTTCGTGACGTGGTATTTCAACCTCGGCGTTCGGCCATTTGCAAATTTCATATCTACTTGCAAATCAATTCACTACATATTGAATTACCTGATTGCGGGTATAATTCCGGCAGCGGCGCTTCTGTTGCTGCACCGACCCGATACCATATTATATAGGCTCGGACTGACGCACGGATTCGGCCGGGGATTGCTCTTCGGAGTGCTGAGTACGGTCCCCATGTTCGCCGGCTATGCGGTCATCGGCAGTTTCAACCGGGAAACGCCGTCGGATCACATGTTTACGTTTATAGTCGTCGCGGGATTCTTCGAGGAACTGATTTTCAGAGGTTTCGTATTCGGAGAGCTGTTCCGGACGGCCCGTTGGGGATTTCTGCCGGCGGCGACGCTGACGGCCTTGGCATTCGGATCGCTGCATCTGTATCAGGGTGACGACCTGATTTCCGCATCGGCAGCTTTCGGCGTCACGGCTGCCGGAAGCATCTTTTTCAGTTGGATCTATGTGGAATCGGGAAACAATCTATGGAGCGTAATCTGGCTGCATACGCTGATGAACGCGCCGTGGATGCTGTTCAGCGTGAGCGGGAGCGGCGCAGTCGGCGGATTGCGGGCGAACGGCCTCCGCCTGTGCACGCTGCTGATCGCAATCGCATTAGTCGTCATATACAAGAAACGGAAGGGACTACCCTACCATATTTCAGGAAAAACACTGATAATCAACAGACAATATGTATAAAAAACTCGTTTTCATATTTATTGCAGCGCTAACGGGCGCTTGCACGTCCCGCCAGCAGGCGGACGAAAAGACATTGTATGTCTCGATCCTCCCGCTCCGCAGTCTCGTGGGGGAAATCGTGGGCGACGATTTCAAGATCGAAGTGCTGGTACCTCCCGGCGCAAGTCCCGAAACGTTCGAACCGACGCCCCGGCAGTTCATCGGGCTGAACCGGGCGGAGATGATCTTCAACGTCGGACTCATCGACTTCGAAACCACGCTGTTATCCAAGATCGAGGAGCGCGGCAAGGTCGTGAATCTCAGTCAGGGCATAGAACTGATCGCCGGCAGTTGTTCGCACGCGCACACGCCTACGAAACAGGCCGCAGCCGGCGGAGACGGCACCTCCTGCGCCGAACCCCACAACCATAGCCACGCTCACGGCGTCGATCCCCACATATGGACATCGCCCCGCGCATTGCAGAAAATGGCCCAGAACGCTTATGCGGCGATTCGCCGCGCCTATCCCGATTCGGCGAAATACGAAACGAACTACAAGCGGCTGCAGGCCGATTTACGGGCGCTGGACGCCCGCACCGGCGAGAAGATCGCGCAGAGCAGCATCGAATACTTCATCATCTACCACCCCGCCCTCACCTATTACGCAAGGGATTACGGCATCCGGCAGGTGGCGATCGAAGCCGACGGCAAGGAACCTTCGGCCAAACGGCTGACGCAGGTCATCCGGCAGGCCCGTGAGGACGGCGTGCGGCGCATCCTCTATCAGAATCAGTTCCCGGCATCGTCCGTGGAGATCATCGCACGCGACATCGACGCTGAATATGTCGAAGTGGACCCGCTGCGCGAAGACGCGATCGCCAATATCGATGCGATAACCGACATAATCACACGGCGATGAATCTGGTAACGCTACGCGACGTCGGCGTCGCATACGACGGCTACGAAGCCCTGCAGCACGTCGATCTGGAGATTGCGGACAACGACTTTCTGGGTGTCATCGGCCCGAACGGCGGCGGCAAGACAACCCTTGTGAAGGCGATTCTGGGCACGGTGCCCCATACCGGAGAGGTGCGGCTCGCACCCGAACTGTTCCGGGACAAGGAGCGGCTGATCGGCTACATGCCCCAGCTATCGGATTTCGACCGCACGTTCCCCATCTCGGTACTCGAAGTGGTATTGTCGGGTTTGCAGGGGCACAAGGGAATTTTCAGCCGCTATACGAAAGCAGACCGCGCGAAGGCGCTCGATCTGCTGGAAACGGCGGGCGTGGCCGATACGGCCCGCAACCCTATCGGCGAAGTTTCGGGCGGTCAGATGCAGCGGGCGCTGCTGTGCAGGGCCGTCATTTCCGATCCCAAGCTGCTGATTCTGGACGAGCCGGCCAACTTCGTGGACAACAAATTCGAAAACGAACTCTACCGCACGCTGCACGAACTGAACCGCCGCATGGCGATCGTCATGGTGTCGCACGACATCGGCACCATCTCAAGCGTCGTGAAGGAGATCGTCTGCGTGAACCGCCGCGTACACCGCCACCGCTCGAACATCATCACCGAAGAGCAGCTGCGCAACTATGACTGCCCCATTCAGCTCGTGTCGCACGGGCACATTCCCCACACGGTGCTGGAGCATCATCCGGGCGACTGCTGCTGCGACCACGAATAAAAAGCGCGTTCCCCGTCGGGGGAACGCGCTTAAATTATAGATCGGCATCCATCCGCGAGCGTTTATGCGCTCTCGGCCCGATACCGGAAATCGGACAACGGCTTATTTCTTCGCCTCGTTGATCTTGCTCAGCTTCTCGAAAAGCTTGTCATAAGCCTCCACCATCTCGACGCGCAGAGCGGCGAAATGCTTGCGGACGAGCGAACGGTTGTGCGGCTCGGCGGGATTGTTGGCCTTCGTGAAGAGATCGTTGCGGACGGCAACGGCCTCCTGCATCACTTCGAAAACCTCTTTTTCCTTCGAGGGCTGGAAGCAGATCGCCATATCGCAGTCGAAAACCACCTCTTCCAGACGGTAGTCGATCTCCTTTTTCAGGTTCCTTAAATTTGCCATATCATTGTGCGTTTTAAAAATTTGCTCCGACAAAGGTACGAAAAGCTTTCGGATTATCAAACGTTTTATGCCCTACGCCGCTGAAATAATCCCCGCCGGCCCATGCAAAAAAAAGGATTCCGCATGCGGAATCCTTTTTTACCGTATTATTCGGCCTTACATCTTTTCCAACTCCCTGTAACTCTTTTTGGCGGCTTTTGCCTCCTCACGGGCTGTCTTGCGGGCGGCTCGCTCCTGCTCCCGGACGATTTTCCTCGCTTCGCGAAGCTCCTTTTTATAATCGACATCCGATCCGGGCATTTCGACGATGATGCCCGTTATCGACTCGTCGATCACCTCGCATCCGCAGGGTTCGCAAACGGGCTGCGGCGCGGGTTTGGGCCGGGGAATCATCGTGCGCTGCTCGACGACGCTGCCTTCGCCGTAATTGATCGTCAGTTCGACCCGGCGGAGCGGCGGAAGAATATTCTTTTTCATATAGTTCCATGCCGAAGGCATCTTTTTGAGCGCCAGCTCCTTGGCGTCGGACGACCGGCTGCCGTCGAGGATATCCAGCACGGACTGTTTGTCGGGCACCTCCGACTTGGCGACCAATGCGCGGCACATCTCCCAATCTTCGGCGACGGCATTGACCGTCACGTCGTACTTATTTGAAAAACCATACTTTCGATCGACGTAATTCTTGAAATCCTGCGCTCGGTTCCGGGCCAGCGTCTCGTTGAATTTCAGCGGACCGTCGGGCGACGAATATCCCGTGATCTCAACCGATTTGACCCTCATCAGCGTGTCTTTCATCAGGTTGCCGACGAAGTCGTCCAGATCGCCGAGCTCCCGCGAATTGCCGTCGAGCGTCGAGGAGAGTTTCGCCAGATTGATCTGGTAGCGGACCGAGTAGTCGGTGTCGCCGGGACGTTTGACGATGAACCTGCGGACGAGATAATCGCCGTCGGTGGTCTCCGACAGCATCACGGTATCGGCCGCAGGCACCGGCGCCGCGCTCCTGACTTGGGCCGTCGCTCCGGCAGCGGCACACAACGCAAGAGATAGAGCGAATGTTGTAAAGATTGTTTTCACGCAAATAATAGTGTTGGTTAATTCCTGCCGCACAACTCGCAAGATTCATACCACGGTTGAGCACTAAATATTTATGGCCGCAGCGGCATCGGAGCGACACTCCCCTCCCGCCGGGACGGGTACGGGCAGCCAAGTACAGCCGCCGGACGCCAACGGGGAAAACATGATGGCGACAAACCAGAAAGCGAAGCATGACGGCGGCAAGCGGAAGGGAGGAGAGCGGCAAGCAGGGAAAGCGTGACAACGGTGAACCGGAGGTATAATGACGGGGAAGCAGAAAAGTTGAAAGCGGCAGGCCGAAGAGGGATGACGGCGGCAAGCAGAAGGGATGATGGCAACAAGCCGAAGGGAAGAGGGCAACAAGCCGAAGGGAAGAGGGCAACAAGCCGAAGGGAAGAGGGCGGCAAGCAGGGAAAGCATAACAACGGCGAACCGAAAAAGTTGAGCGCGGCAAGCGGAAGCCATAATTAAAAAAGAGGAAGATCGTTCTTCCTCTTTTTTATCATAGCCGAGAAACAGACGGCCCAGATTTTTGCCTTTCATCCGGGAGACGCCGCGCTCAGGCTCGGCGTCCGAAAGTGGCGGAAACCCGGCCGGATTCTGCCGCGGCAACGCCCCACCCTCTTCGTTCCGGTCTCGGCACAAAAGACATTCCGCCCGGACGGTGCGGCAAATTACATCCGTGCCGGAGAATTACATCCGTTCCGGAACGTCGATACCGAGCAGTTTCATGCCGCTGCGGATGACGCGGGCGACCTGCTGAGCCAGCTGAAGACGCATTCTGCGGGTTTCGGCATTCTCCTCCTTGAGAATCGAATGGTCGTGGTAGTAACCGTTGAACTGCTTGGCCAGTTCGTACACATAGGCGCCGACGATCGAAGGCGCGAAGTTCTCGCCTGCGGCGGCAACGACCGACGGATATTCGGTCAGCGATTTCACGAGGGCGATCTCTTCGGGCAGGTAATCCGCCTGCGCCGCACCGGAGAAGTCGATGCCGGCTTCGGCGGCCTTGCGCAGCACCGAGCAGATACGCGCATGGGTATATTGGATGAACGGGCCGGTGTTGCCGTTGAAGTCGATCGACTCGCGCGGATCGAAAAGCATCGTCTTTTTCGGGTCCACCTTCAGGATGAAATACTTGAGCGCCCCCAATCCGACCATCGTGGAAACGGCGTCGGCCTCCTCTTCCGTACAGCCGTCGAGTTTGCCCAGCTCGTCCGACATCTCGCGGGCCGTGGATACCATGTCTGCGATCAGGTCGTCGGCATCGACCACCGTGCCTTCGCGCGACTTCATCTTGCCTTCGGGAAGCTCCACCATGCCGTAGGAAAGGTGCGTGATATGGTCGCTCCAGTCGGCATAGCCCAGTTTCTTGAGGATGAGCTTCAACACCTGAAAATGGTAGTTCTGCTCGTTGCCCACGACATAAATCATGTCGTCGAGCCTGTTCTCCTCGAAGCGGCGGTAAGCCGTGCCGAGGTCCTGCGTCATGTAGACCGAGGTGCCGTCGCCGCGCAGGAGCAGTTTCTCGTCCAGTCCGTCGGCCGTGAGGTCGATCCAGACCGAATTGTCGTCGCGGCGGTAGAACACGCCCTTGCGGAGTCCCTCCTCGACGAGACTCTTGCCCAGCAGGTAGGTCTGCGACTCGTAATAGATTTTGTCGAAATCGACGCCCAGCGCCTTGTAGGTCACGTCGAAACCTTCGTACACCCAGCCGTTCATCGTCTCCCAGAGCGAATAGACTTCGGGGTCCTTGGCCTCCCATTTGCGCAGCATCTCCTGCGCTTCGAGCATCACAGGGGCGTTTTTCTTGGCCTCCTCCTCGGTTTGGCCCTGCGCCGTCAGCTCCTTGATGCGGGCATCGCGGTCAGTCAGGGTCTTCTGTGCGACCAGCAGGGCCTTTGCCATAAGCTCCTGCGGGGAAAGCTCCTCCTGCCCGGCAATGTAGCCGCCGTTCTTGCGGATGCTGGGCAGCACCACGGCCGTGACCCACTTGCGGAAGGGTTTGGCCTCCGGCTTATCGCTGCGCAGGATGACGTTGTACAGGCCGGACTCGCTGATGATGGTGGCATTCTGCACGCCGCCAAGGGTGTCAATCTGACTTACCCCCTTCTCATCCTCGTCCAGACGGTCTGCAACCATGCGGCTGTTGCCCAACCCTAAGACTTCGCACACATCCCGCAGAACGAACCACGGTTCGCCGTTCAGGTTCAGGGTGCGCATGGGTTTGTTTTCGTCATATCTGTAAATCGTGACCTTGTTCATGCTCTTTCTCCGTTCCGTTTTTGAGATGGGAAATTCGGGCAAACAAAAAGAGCGGTGGTTTCCCATCGCTCTTACACAGCAGAAAAGCCGCAAACCTCACATGAGGCTTACGGCTCGCTGCATCAGGCTCTTCTGTTGTAGATACTCCAGTCCACGAAGGGTTATCCTCG
>OIXH01004273.1_pt1 | contig 11758 bp, 13 predicted proteins | sample 1587741 | NCBI WGS metagenome assembly OIXH01 (sample SAMEA3888916, study PRJEB22519) | human gut metagenome | biome: human gut; feature: human-associated habitat; material: faeces | place: Denmark | collected 2011 | reverse complement strand
GGCTCTACGATTTCCTGAGTCTCATCTCCATTGCACAAAAAGAAACTTTCCATATCTGATCCATAAGGCTATTACACATTCTCAAAGGATACGAAAAGAAGATTAGACTTTAGCAGGGTGCGAAAGATTACGAAAAGAGAGGATACAGGGAGGAACTACGATGAATCTGCGTTTCAGACGAAGTGGATTGGATTTTTCAAGGCGAAGAAGAAAAGTAAATAAGACGTTAGCAAAAGAAGTTGGCACCTGGATTGGTGAGATTGCGATTGCAGTATTGTTTGCACTTGTGTTAGTCTATTTTGTCGGATACCGGGCAGATGTGGTAGGCCCGTCCATGCTTGGCACTCTAGCGGAGGGGGATGAGGTGTTGGTTAACCGCTTTGTATACAAACTGACCCAGCCAAAGACGAATGATATCGTGGTATTTTTTCCAAATGGAAATGAAAAATCACATCTTTATATCAAACGTGTGATCGGAGTTCCGGGAGACACGGTGCAGATCAAAAACGGTACGGTTTATGTCAATGGAAAAGTATTTGATGAAAAAATAGAGGCAGCTTCGATCGAGCATGCCGAATTAGCAGAAGATGAGATAGAGGTTGGCGAGGACGAGTTCTTTGTGTTAGGAGATAATCGTAACAATAGTGAGGACAGCCGGTATGCCAATATCGGAAATGTAAAAAAGGAGTACATTGTGGGGAAGGCATGGTTTATCGTTTCCCCGCTGAAAGATTTTGGATTTGTAAAGTAGAGGTGAGAATATGCAGTTTCAGTGGTATCCGGGACATATGACAAAGGCAAAACGCCAGATGCAGGAAGATATAAAGCTTATTGACCTGGTCATCGAACTGGTAGATGCCAGAATCCCGATGAGTAGCAGGAATCCGGACATTGATGAGCTTGGAAAAAATAAAGCAAGACTGATCCTTTTGAATAAATCGGATTTAGCAGATAAAGATGCAAGTGAAGCATGGATGGAATTTTTTAAGGAAAAAGGCTATTTTGCCGTTAAAGTGGATGCAAGGAATAAAGGCTGTATGAAAGCCATTTCGGCTGTCATTGCAGAAGCCTGTAAGGAAAAGACGGAGCGGGACAGAAAACGTGGGATCAAGAACCGTCCGGTCCGTGCAATGGTGGTGGGAATCCCGAATGTCGGAAAATCCACATTTATCAATACCTTTGCAGGAAGAGCCTGCGCAAAGACCGGAAATAAGCCGGGAGTTACAAAAGGAAAACAGTGGATCCGTCTGAATAAGAGTGTGGAACTGTTAGATACACCGGGAATCCTCTGGCCGAAATTTGAAGACCAGCAGGTGGGACTGCGGCTGGCATTGATCGGTGCGATCAAAGATGAGATCTTAAATATTGATGAGTTGGCATTAGAACTGATCGCTATTTTAATAGAGCATTATCCGGGAGTGCTGCATGCACGTTACGAGGTGGAGGAAGACCAGACACCGGCAAATATCATAGAGCAGATTGCCGTAAAGAGAAATTGTATCCAGAAGGGCAATGAACTGGATTATACCAAAGCAGCGAATCTGTTGTTAGAAGAATTCAGGAGTGGAAAATTGGGGAAAATTACCCTTGAATTTCCTGTTACAGTAGCATAGAATAGAAATAGATTTGCAATAGCAGACACAGGAAAGGTTATAGGATATGTCAGAGGAAAATATGCCGGAAGAGAATACACCGGAAGGAACAGGAAAAAGAATAGGAAAAGAGATTTTGAGTTTTGTCCTTTATTTTGTCATTGTAATCGCAGCAATGCTTTTGATCATACATTATGTGGGACAGCGGACAGAGGTCAGCGGTTCTTCTATGGAGAATACTTTAAGTGATGGGGATAATCTGATCGTGGATAAGATATCATACCGTTTTCATGACCCGGAAAGATATGATATTATCATTTTCCCATATAAATATGAGGAGGATACCTATTATATCAAAAGGATCATCGGACTGCCGGGCGAACATGTGCGGATTGATGATTCCGGAAATATCTATATCAATGAAAAAGTATTGAAGGAATCCTATGGAAGAGAAGTGATACAGGATCCGGGGATTGCAAGAGATGAGATCACACTTGGCGAGGGTGAGTATTTTGTGCTTGGAGATAACCGGAACAACAGCTCGGACAGCAGAGATCCAAGTGTTGGTATTATCCAAAAGAAGGATATCATTGGAAGAGCATGGCTTCAGATTTATCCGTTTGATGAATTTGGATTTATCAGGCACCAGTAGGAGGCAGTTTTGAAACAGAAGACAATCGGTGAGATTAAAGCAGAATTAAAGGCAGCAGAGGAATCCATGCTGCCTGTTTTTATTGAAAACTATAAGGAAGATACCAGAAGCGGTGTGCAGGCAGCCGTTGCCCAGGCGAAAAAACGAATCGAAAAATTAGAGGCAGAGAGGGCGCGCATCGAGGCTTTAAAAAAATACGAATACGAGTATGCAGAATATACTTATATCTGTGGGATCGATGAAGCGGGAAGAGGACCGTTAGCAGGTCCGGTGGCAGCAGGAGCCGTGATCCTGCCAAAGGACTGTGATATTTTGTATATCAATGATTCTAAAAAGTTGTCTGCCGCAAAACGTGAGGCACTCTATGATAAGATCATGGAAAAAGCAGTAGCAGTCGGTGTCGGTCTGGTCGGACCACAGCGGATTGATGAGATCAATATTTTACAGGCGACCTATGAAGCCATGCGGGAGGCTATAAGGAATTTAGGCGTAGCACCCGATATATTATTAAACGATGCAGTAACGATACCGGAGGTTTCCATACCACAGGTGCCGATCATCAAAGGAGATGCAAAGAGTATTTCAATTGGAGCGGCAAGCATTATTGCAAAAGTGACGAGGGACCGGCTGATGGCAGAATATGATGAACTGATGCCGGAATATGGTTTTGCCTCCAACAAAGGCTATGGTTCGGCAGAACATATTGCGGCAATTAAAAAGTATGGAGCATCACCGATCCACCGAATGACATTTATAAAGAATTTTATCTAGGGGGCATCTGTATGCAGATATCGGATTTACTTGGAAAATACGGACAAAATACCGTGCCGGTTACGGCGCAGGAGCAGGCGGTAAAGACAGGAACACAGCAGTTGACAGGTACGCTGTCTTCCTTACAGACAGGAAACGTATTTGAAGGAACCGTGACGGATATTTCTGACGGACAGGTACTTTTAACGCTTGCAAACGGAGAGAAGATTTCTGCCAGATTAGAGGGACAGATACAGCTCAGGCTTAATCAGGCAATGTTTTTTGAAGTAAAATCCAATACCCAGACACAGATAGCCATCAAACCGTATTTAAACGGAGACAGCAGTAATCCAACCCTGTTAAAGGCCTTAATGCAGGCAGGAATGGGAGTTACAACAGATAATCTTGAGATGGTACGCACCATGATGGAGGAACAGCTTCCGATCGATAAGAACAGTTTAAATCAGATGATGAGACAGCTTGCGATGTTTCCAAAGGCAGAGCCATCTGTGATCGCACAGATGAATAAGTTAGGGATTCCTGTAACGGAGGCCAATGTGCAGCAGTTTTCTAATTATAAGGCAGATACCGCGGCAATTATGAAAGAATTAGAAAATGTCTTAGAGCAGCTTCCAAAGTCGATCGCAGGAGAAGGTGATACTGCCGGGCAGATGACAGCAAAAAATATGCAGTTGATGGATATTCTGTTTGGAGGAGAAACGATCGAACAGAGTCAGGATACAGGAGCAAAAGCACAGGAGCTGCTTGCAAAAACGGCAGATGGAAGTGTTACCATAAAAAGTGGGGAGCAACAGGCAGCCGATATTGCAAAAGAATTGCAGCAGATATTAAGCACGGCAGAAGACGGAATGCAGCAGACAAGTGCAGCAGGAGAGGGCATACAGCAGGCAGATGTAGCAAAACAGGCAGAAGGCAGACAGATGCCGGCTGCAACACAGGACAGTCTGGGAGAGATTCTTGGAAAAGAAGGAGCTGCCGGTTTAGAACAGCAGCTAAAAGAGTTAGAAACAGACGGAAAACAAGTCTTGCTTGATAAAAATGGAAATTTAAAAACGGGAATGAGTGCAGAGGATTTTTTAAAGAATTTAAATCAGTTGTTCAAAGAGAATGAATTTCCACAAAAAGAGGCACTATTCAAACTTTTTTCAGGAAAAGAATACCAGACCATTTTAAAAAAGGCAGTAGAGAACCAGTGGTACTTAGAGCCACAGGAGACGGGTTCCAAAGAAACCGTAGAGAAACTGTATAACAGGCTGCAGACGCAGATGAACCGGTTGGATGAATTTATCAAACAGGCGGGAAGCGGAACGGAGGGTCTGCAAAAAGCGGTAGCGGATGTCCGTGGCAATATCGAATTTATGAACCAGATCAATCAGATCTATAATTTTGTCCAGCTTCCGTTAAAAATGAACGGACAGAATGTCAACAGTGAGCTTTATGTCTATACGAATAAAAAGAATCCAAGAGATATGGACGGCGAGCTGAGTGCTTTTTTACATTTGGATATGGATCACCTTGGTTCTACGGATATTTCCGTTAAGATGAAAGGGACTGCGGTCAAGACGAACTTTTATATGGCAGACGATGCCTCTTATGAGCTGATCTTAGCACATGCTGAAGAATTGGCGGAACGTTTAGAAAACAAGGGGTATCAGTGTCAGATCGAAGTAAAGAGCGAAGAAAAGGATATGGATTTTGTAGAAGATTTCTTAAAACATGATATGCCGAGTGCCGGAAAGGTCTATCGGTATTCCTTTGATGTGAGGGCATAGATATGGAGAGGCAGAAAGAAAAAGTCAAGACAGCCGTGGCGATCGCTTATGAACCCGGCGAAGAGGCACCAAAGATCTTAGCAACCGGTAAGGGACTGATAGCCGAGCGGATCATAGAAAAAGCAAAAGAAGAGGATGTACCGTTTTACAAGGACAGCAAATTAGCGGCGACACTCTCAAAACTGGAGATCGGGGATATGATTCCTCCGGAACTGTATGAGGTTGTGGCGGAGATACTGGTCTTTGTGGATAAGATGGACCGTTTGAAAGATAAACTTGGAAAATAGGGGGAGAGTATGAATCGGCGGAAAGAAGGAGCATATTATGAGAATCTGGTGGCAGAGTACTTAAAGACGCAGGGATATGAAATCTTAGAAAAAAATTACCGCTGCCGTATAGGAGAGATCGATCTGATCGCAAAAGAGGGAGAGACACTGGTCTTTGTGGAGGTCAAATATCGCAGGGATGACAAGATGGGAAATCCCAAAGAGGCGGTCGATCGAAAAAAGCAGAAAAAAATCTCCATGACAGCGTCTTATTATCTGATGCGGGAGTGCGGGCGTATGGATATTCCGTGCAGATTTGATGTGGCAGCAGTGTTGGGTGAGCAGATAGAAGTAGTAAAGAATGCATTTGAGTATCTGCCGTAGAACAGAAGGTAATAGGTCAAAGAGAGGTAAAAGATGAAGATCGAAGATTTTAAGAAGAAAAACGAAGAGCAGATATTTGTAATAGACGGCGGGGAACAGCCCCCGCTTTTAAAATATAAAAAGTTAGAAGAGATTCCTTGGATACGTCATTGCTTTACTACCAGAGAAGGCGGGGCAAGCAAGGGGATTTTTGCAGAACTGAACCTCAGCTTTACAAGAGGAGACGAGGAAGCGGCGGTGCGAGAGAACTATCGACGTGTTGCTAAGCGTATGGGAACAGAGGTATCGCATTTTGTGTGCAGTGACCAGACACATACCACCAATGTCAGAGTCGTTACCCAAGAGGATGCAGGGGCAGGAGTCGTCAGAGAACGCGGGTATACCGATGTGGATGGGCTGATCACAAATGAGCCGGGGCTGGTACTGTCCACATTTTATGCAGACTGTGTGCCGCTTTATTTTGTAGATACAGAGCATCATGCGATCGGGCTTTCCCATTCCGGCTGGCGTGGTACGGTAGGAAGAATGGGTGCGGCAACCATCCGGGCGATGCAAAAACACTACGGAACAGATCCAAAGCATCTGATCTGTGCGATCGGACCATCCATTTGTCAGGATTGTTATGAGGTCAGTGAGGATGTGGCAGAGGCATTCGCAAAAGAATTTCCGGATAATGAAAAAGAAATTTTAAAGAGTAAAGGCAGTGGAAAATATCTGTTAGACCTATGGCGGGCAAATGAGATCGTATTCATGGAAGCCGGTGTGCCAAAGGAGCAGATCGTAACCACAAACCTTTGTACCTGCTGCAATCCGAAGCTGCTTTTTTCGCATCGGGCAAGCCATGGAAAACGCGGAAATCTTGGAGCATTTTTGATGATAAAAGAATAGGGTTAAGAAAATCTTAAGTATTTCCTAAACTCCCCTTCCTTGTATAGGCAGGGGAGTTGTGCTATTTTAGGTGTATGAAATGTAGTAGTACACTTAATACGCAAGGAAGGAGTTGTAAAATTGCTGACATTGAATTATCGGGATACCAAGCCGATTTATATACAGATAAAGTCAGGATTGAAGAAGCTGATGATCACAGGCGCGATCGCCGCAGATGAAAAGCTGCCCTCTGTCCGGGAGTTAGCGGGAACACTTGCCATTAACCCGAATACGATACAACGGGCATACCGGGAGTTAGAGGCAGAGGGATACCTGTATTCCGTGTCCGGAAAAGGAACCTTTGCGGCTAAGGATATCCGGTTAGATGCGATGGGGATGGAAGAACTGTTCTTGCAGTTTGAAGAGATAGCAGAAGAACTGCTTTATTTTTCTGTAACGGCAGAGGAATTAAAAAGCAGGATTGAAAGATTAGAAAAGAGGAGGAAAGAGCAGTGATACAGGTAGAAAATCTGGTAAAAACCTTTGATGGATTCCGGGCATTGGATGGAGCCGATTTCAATGTAAAAAAAGGTGCGATCTACGGACTGGTAGGACCGAATGGAGCAGGAAAATCCACACTCATCCGCCATCTGACAGGGATCTATAAGCAGGATGAGGGAAGTGTCTTAATTGATGGAGAACCGGTTTTTGAAAATCCGGCTGCAAAAGAGAAGATTGCCTATATCCCTGATGAGCTGTTCTATTTTGCACAGGCAGATACCATGGAAATGAAAAAGTTCTATGAAGGCATCTATCCGAATTTTGATGCAGGACTGTTTGAAAAAATAAGGGAAGCCTTTCCTTCCATAGATACCAGACAGACGATCCGCAGACTTTCCAAAGGAATGCAAAAGCAGGTGGCATTCTGGTTAGCGATCAGTGCAAGACCACAGATTTTGATCTTAGATGAACCGGTGGATGGGTTAGACCCGGTGATGCGAAGACAGATATGGAGTCTGATCCTGCAGGATGTGACAGAGCATGGAACCACCGTGTTAGTCTCTTCCCATAACCTGAGGGAATTAGAGGATGTATGTGATCATGTAGGGATCATGAACCATGGAAAGATCATTATTGAACGTTCGTTAAGTGAACTGCAAAGCAGTATTTGTAAGATCCAGGCGGCATTCCAGGCAGAAATGCCAAAACTTCCGAAGGATTTAGAAGTGCTGCATATGTCAACGACGGGAAGAGTCCATACGATGATCGTAAGAGGAGAACCCAAACAGATCAAAGAGCAGTTTATGGCTTTAAATCCGATGTTGATGGATGTATTGCCGTTAAGTTTAGAAGAAATATTTATTTACGAGTTAGGAGGTGCTGATTATGCAGTCAGGGACATCCTGTTTTAATAAGACGATCTTTAAGAAAAATATCACACATTTTTGGCCGATCTGGGGAATCTATCTGGTGTTTTTACTCTATGCACTGCCATTGACACTGCTGTTATCCACGGAAAATCCGGGAACAGGTGCCAAAGCGGCAAAGCAGATCGCAGAGGATAATCTGGCACGTTATACGACCTGTTTAGGCGGAGCGTTAACGCCGATGTTTGTATTTATTGCAGCAACCGTTTGTGCCATGACCGTTTTTTTCTATCTGTATCAGAATCGGAGTGCAAACATGATCCATGCACTGCCTGTCAGTAGAAAAGAACTCTATGTGACAAATGTGGTTTCCGGTTTCCTGTTTCTGATCGTGCCACAGATTCTGACCTTTGTCATTACCGCATTTGTATGTTTTGCAAGAGATATTTCCCGGTTGGAATATCTGCTGTACTGGCTGTTGATGACCATGGGAATGAGTCTGTTTGCCTATGCGGGAGCCATTGTGATCGGAATGTTGACAGGACAGCTTTTAGCAGTTCCGGTCTTCTATGTCATAGCCAACTTTTTATATGTAGGGATCCGGTTTATCTTTCAGATCTTACAGACAGAAATGGTCTACGGAATGGATCACCATTTCCGATTCAGCAAAGGGAATTTTCTCTCTCCGCTGTACTATTTAGAAACGAATGTGTCTATTCATACGGTTTCCGGTGAAGAGGCAGCCGGTTCACTGATCGAAGTGGTTGGTGGAAAAGCAGTCGCTATTTATGCGTTAGTCGGTGTCCTGTTATTTTTTGTAGGTTATCTGATATACAGGAAAAAACGTTTAGAAACCGTAGGGGACTGTATTGCAGTAGGCTGGCTCAAACCGGTATTCCGATGGGGAAGTGCGATCTGTGTGGCAATCTTAGCAGCAGCATTAGTTGCAGGAGTGAACAGTAAGGCATCACGGACACAGATGATGATCCTTGCATTAATGGGGGCTGTTATCAGTGGAGCAGTGGCATTCTTCATTGCACAGATGTTTTTAGCAAAGAGCTTTAAGGTATTTGAAAGGCGAAGGATCACAGAGTGTGTCGGAGTTGTTGCAGTGTCCTTACTGTTAGTAGCAGGCATCAGTATGGATGTAGTCGGGATTGAAAAAAAGATACCGGATGTCGGTGAACTGAAGGCTGTCTATATGTGTGCAGATGAGAGTATTATGGCAGATGAGCCGGAAAAGATGAAAGAACTGATCGCACTACATAAGAATATCATAGACGCAAAAGACGGATTATTAAAAGCTTCACAAAGTAAGAAAGACGAGGGGGAAAGTCCGAGAGTGGAATTTAAGTATGCCTATAAAGATGGCACTTATCTGTACCGCAGTTATGAACTTGCTGAGACAAAAAAAGAGATCCAAAAGAAGGATTCCGTATTAAATCAGATCTTAGATGTGGAAAACCGGTATGACAACTATATGGCGGGACTGTTTGGAAGAAATTATAAGACAGCCAAACCGGTTGGGATATCCCTTGATTTTTACAATGAAGTGAACGATACTTACGAGACAATCTATATGAGCAGTGAATACTTAGAAAAGATGTATAAAGCATTAAAGCAGGACATCAAAGAGGGAAATCTGAAAAACATCCCGTATACGCAGCAGGAGGATAAATTCTACTCTTCCGGACTTAGTATAGAGTACTATAATCCAAAAGGAATTGAGCAGGTGGATATTTACGGAGATGAGTACGGCTATTCCGATGGTGTCTGGAAGAGTGATACTGCCTATGTAAAGTTCAACGTGGACTGTAAACATATGTTAAAGGTGATCGAGGAAGCCGGGCTGTTGACGGAAAATCATAAGCTTCGGACAGAGAGTGAGCAGAACGCACTTTTAAATGAACAGTGATGATAGAAAAGAACGATTCAGGGAATCATAACGAAGGGTTGTGATTCCCTGAATTTTATTGTAAACTAAGATACAGATGTCAAAGTGGCATAAAATGCTTTACAAGAAACGTTGGATATTGTAAAATCAAGCGAATAAATAAGATTACAGGAAAAGAGGAGAATAGATATGAGTAAGCCGGTAGTAGCAATCGTAGGACGGCCGAATGTAGGAAAATCGACACTTTTTAATGTATTAGCGGGGGAACGTATTTCCATTGTACAGGATACACCGGGAGTTACAAGAGACAGGATTTATGCAGAAGTGCAGTGGCTCGATAAGGCGTTTACCTTAATCGATACCGGAGGAATTGAACCGGACAGCAAAGATGTTATCTTATCACAGATGAGAGAGCAGGCAGAGATCGCGATCGAGACGGCGGATGTCATTATTTTTATTACCGATGTGCGTCAGGGACTGCAGGATTCCGATGCAAAGGTTGCCGATATGCTCAGACGTTCGAAAAAACCGGTCATCTTAGCAGTCAATAAAGTAGATGATTTTAACAAATATATGGCAGATGTCTATGAATTTTATAATTTAGGAATTGGAGATCCGGTTCCGGTATCTGCGGCCTCCAGACTGGGGATCGGAGATTTGCTCGATGAGGTTATTGCACAGTTCCCACAGGGAAGTGCAACAGATGAAGAGGACGAAAGACCGAGGATCGCAATTGTAGGAAAGCCGAATGTAGGAAAATCCTCCCTGATCAACCGTCTGCTCGGTGAGCAGCGTGTGATCGTATCCGATATTGCGGGTACGACAAGAGATGCGATCAATACAGACATTAAATACAATGGAAAAGAATATGTATTTATTGATACGGCAGGACTGCGCCGCAAAAATAAGATCAAAGAAGATATTGAAAGATACAGTATCATCCGTGCCGTGACAGCCGTAGAACGTGCAGATGTCGTAATGATCGTCATTGACGCAACCGAAGGTGTGACGGAGCAGGATGCGAAAATCGCAGGAATCGCACATGACAGAGGAAAAGGGATCATCATAGCGGTCAATAAGTGGGATGCCATTGAAAAGAATGATAAGACGGTCAAAGAGCATACAGACAGGATCCGTCAGATTTTAAGTTTTATGCCTTATGCAGAGATCATCTTTATTTCGGCAAAGACCGGTCAGAGACTGCACCGTATCTATGAAATGATCGATGTTGTCATTGAGAATAACTCCATGCGTGTGGCAACCGGTGTACTCAACGAGATCATGACAGAGGCAGTGGCTATGCAGCAGCCGCCTTCTGATAAGGGAAAACGCCTGCGTCTTTACTATATTACACAGGTAGCGGTAAAACCGCCGACATTTGTTATTTTTGTCAATGACAAACAGTTAATGCATTTCTCCTATACACGATATATTGAGAACCGTATCAGGGATGCGTTTGGATTTAGGGGAACATCCCTAAAATTCATCATCCGGGAGAGAAAGGAAGGTTAGACTATGACAGTGGGCAGGATCATCTGTATTCTGATTGGCTACGCCATAGGACTGTTTCAGACGGGATATATCTATGGAAAAACACAACATATTGATATCAGGGAACACGGAAGCGGAAATGCGGGAACCACCAATACCCTGCGTACACTTGGTTTTAAAGCAGGAGCGATCACGTTCGCGGGGGATTGTGGAAAAGCAATCCTTGCCATTTTTATCTCCTGGCTGATCTTTCATGCTCAATATCCGGAAGGGATCAAATTATTGGGGATGTATGCCGGCTTAGGTGCGGTTTTAGGGCATAACTATCCGTTTTATATGAAGTTTAAAGGTGGAAAAGGAATTGCCTGTACTACGGGGGTAATCTTAGCGTTCCATTGGCAGATGGCACCGTTATGTATCGGACTGTTTATTGTAGTGGTGCTGCTGACGCAGTATGTCTCTTTGGGTTCGATCCTGTTAGTCAGTGTCTTTTTTATCGAACTTTTATTGTTTGGCCAGACCGGGCATCTTCCGGTCGCAGATACATATCTGCCGGAAATCTATGTCTTAGGTGGGATTTTTACACTGATGGCGATCTGGAGACACCGGGCGAACATCAAACGGTTGTTGAGTGGAACAGAGAATAAGTTAAATCTGTTTAAAAAGAAATAAGACGTATCAGAAAACTGAAAATAAAAGGGG
>OIXH01004272.1_pt1 | contig 11758 bp, 11 predicted proteins | sample 1587741 | NCBI WGS metagenome assembly OIXH01 (sample SAMEA3888916, study PRJEB22519) | human gut metagenome | biome: human gut; feature: human-associated habitat; material: faeces | place: Denmark | collected 2011 | reverse complement strand
ATGTGTTGTGAAAAGCGGAACTGGGCTAGGCTTTATTAAGTCAAACTATAATTTATACTATAAAACAAAAGGCTGCTGCGATAATCATCGCAGCAGCCCGCTTGTTTATCGGATTATTTATCCATACCGTAACGTCTTCTGAACTTGTCAACTCTGCCACCGGTATCAACCAGCTTTTGCTTACCTGTGTAGAAAGGATGACAAGCAGAACAAATTTCTATACGTATATCTTCCTTTGTAGAACCTGTTTCGATAACGTTTCCGCAAGCACACTTGATTTGTGTCTGCTTATATTCCGGATGTATTCCCTGCTTCATTGTGTTTCACCTCTTTCGATATATAAACTCAATTATTTACTTTATAAATTTGCAACAGCTGATATTATACCACAACAAAAAATAAAATGCAACACTTTTTTTGAATTTTGCAAAATTATTTTTATATGATACATCAGCGCAATGCAGGGACAGCTATCCGCCCCTGCATTTTTATAAATAATTTGTATATAAAAAGTTACATCAAACTATGCGACATTAGTCACCGAGGCACATATGAATCGATCTTGCGGCTTTAATCCAGTGGCTGTCCTCTTCAACCGACTTATTCTTGCCGATAACGTTCTCAAGTGAGTCATAGCTCAGTTTAGCACCGTCAAGGATTACCATATTTCCGAACTTACCCTGCATAAGCAGCTCAACAGCATATGAACCGTAACGTGTTGACAAAATTCTGTCATTTGCTGTCGGCGAACCGCCGCGCTGTGTATGACCGAGGATTGTAGCACGGCACTCAAGCCCTGCAAGATGCTCAAGCTGTCCGGCAATAACCTCGCCTATACCGCCGAGACGGATAGGATCCGGGCTGTTTTCTATAACCTTTGAAACAACTATGTCGCCGCCGAGAGGCTTTGCACCCTCTGCAACAACAACGATTGCAAAGTTCTTGCCTCTTGCACGGTTCTGCTTGATTGTCTCAGCTACCTTGTTTATATCATAAGGAATTTCAGGTATGAGCGCTGCGTCTGCGCCGCCGGCAAGTGCGGAAGCGATAGATATAAAGCCCGCATATCTGCCCATAACCTCAACAACAATTGTTCTGCTGTGAGACTCGGCTGTTGTTCTGAGCTTATCAATAGCTTCTGTTGCGGTTGCAACCGCTGTATCAAATCCGAATGTTGTATCGGTCGAAGCCAAATCGTTATCAATTGTCTTGGGAACGCCGATTACCTTAACACCCTTACGGGCAAAGTCACGACCCGAAGTGAGAGTACCGTCACCGCCGATAACTATCAGTGCGTCAATGCCGGCTTTTTTCAGATTATTCACGCCGACGTCCGAAACATCGCCTCTCTGTTCCTGACCATGTTCATCAATATAACAGTAGTCAAAAAGATTATCCTTATTAGAGCTGTAAAGAATAGTACCGCCTTTTGAAATAATGCCGGATACATCGTGAAGTGTGAGCGGAACGAACTCCTCCTCACCCAGATAAAGACCGCGGTAACCGTGTCTGATACCTACAACCTCAAGATTATAGTTCTGTATAGCCGTTTTAACAACGGCTCTGATAACCGCATTAAGTCCCGGACAGTCTCCCCCGCCTGTCATTACGCCGATTCTTTTAATTTCACTCATAAATTAATCCTCCTGTCAATGTATGAATACATCAATTTAGTATGAACACATTAATTATGTATGGACATGTTAATATTATTGTCATAATAATTGATAATTATGTTTTTATTCAAAGGCAAAACATAATATATATATCATATTTTATGCAGCGCATACAAATTGGTCAAATATCCCAATCCAACATGCGCCTTTAATAGTTTAACCGATTCAATTACAAATTGCAAGCCTAAAAAGCGAGACATGTCTTTTTTTGTATACTGTAACAAACAGAATTAAACTTCGGGATATTTTTTCCATAAATTCTCCCAACAAAACGGCTTAAAACATTTCCGTGCCTCTATTGCCGCTCAATGTGTAATTTCCCATCCCTCATATTATTGATAAAAAAACTGTAAAAAAATTTTAAATTAGACTTGCTAATATGGAAATGTTGAGTTATAATACAAAGTATGAAGTGCTAAAATTTAAGCAAAATAAATAAATTTGATATAAAATACAGGAGGTTTTCAAAATGGAAAAACAAAAAGTTATCACAAAAATGACTGACGCCGGTTTGGTTGCTGTTGTTCGTGCAAACAGCGCTGAGGAAGCTATCAGAATTTCTGACGCTTGCTTAGAGGGCGGCTGCCCTTCAATTGAGCTTACATTTACAGTTCCGGGCGCTCACAAGGTTATCGAAGCTCTCGCTGCAAAGTACACAAACGGCGAAATGCTTCTCGGCGCTGGTACGGTTCTTGACTCAGAGACAGCAAGACAGGCTATCCTTTCAGGCGCAAACTTCATCGTAAGCCCCGGCTTTAACGCAGAAGCCGCAAAGCTCTGTAACCGTTACGCTGTACCGTATATGCCCGGCACAATGACATTTACAGAGATTCTTACAGCTATGGAAGCAGGCGTTGATATCTGTAAGGTATTCCCCGGCGACATCGTTGGTCCTAACTTCATCAAGGACGTAAGGGGTCCTCTTCCGCAGGCTAAGCTCATGCCCACAGGCGGTGTTGACGTAAACAACGTTGACCAGTGGATTAAGGCAGGAGCTGTTGCTGTAGGCGCAGGTTCTTCACTTACAAAGGGCGCTAAGACAGGCGACTATGCTGCTATCACAGCTACAGCTAAGGAATTCATTGCAAAGATTAAAGAAGCACGTGCTGCTCTTTAATACTGAGGTTTAGTTTTAAAATTATTTTATAATACATACTTTAATAAAGGAGAATTATTACAATGGCTAAGGTTGTTACAATGGGCGAAATCATGCTCAGACTTTCTACACCAAATAACGAGAAATTCATTCAGGCGGACGAGTTTGACATCAACTATGGCGGCGGTGAGGCAAACGTTGCAGTATCACTCGCCAACTATGGTCACGACGCAGAATTCGTTACAGCTGTTCCGGATAACCCAATCGGCGCATGCGCTGTTGCCGCTCTCAGAAAGTACGGCGTTGAGACAAAGAACATCGCAAGAACAGGCGAGAGACTCGGTATCTACTACCTCGAGACAGGCGCTTCAATGAGAGCGTCAAACGTTGTATACGACAGAGCTCACTCTTCAATTTCTACAGCTACTGCTGCTGATTTTGACTTTGACGCTATCTTTGAAGGCGCAGACTGGTTCCACTTCACAGGAATTACACCGGCAGTTTCTGACGCTGCCGCTGAGCTTACAGAGGAAGCTCTTAAGGCTGCAAAGAAGCACGGCGTTACTGTTTCGGTTGACCTCAACTTCCGTAAGAAGCTCTGGTCAAGTGAGAAGGCTCAGAAGGTTATGACAAACCTCATGCAGTACGTTGACGTTTGTATCGGCAACGAAGAAGACGCTGAGAAGGTTCTCGGATTTAAGCCGGGCAACACAGATGTTACCAGTGGTGAACTTGAAATGGCAGGCTATCAGGACATCTTCAATCAGATGATTGACAAGTTCGGCTTCAAGTATGTTATTTCTTCGCTCAGAGAGTCGTTCTCGGCTTCTCACAACGGCTGGTCGGCTTGTATCATGGACGGCGCTTCACGTGAGTTCTATCGTTCAAGAAGATACGAAATCAACCCGATCGTTGACCGCGTAGGCGGCGGCGACTCATTCGCAGGCGGACTTATCTGCGGACTTATAGACAACGCAGACATGGAACCGGTTCCGCGTATGAAGGCAGCTATCGAATACGCTGTTGCAGCTTCGGCTCTCAAGCACACAATCCCGGGCGACTTCAACCTGGTTACACGTGCAGACGTTGAAGCTCTCGCAGGCGGCGACGGCAGCGGCCGTGTTCAGAGATAATTCTGATTTTTTCGAATATTTTAAGGGTCGCATATGCGGCCCTTTTTGTTTGTATATAATATCTGTTTAAAATTTTACCTCTAACCTATTGAAATTCTTACATTTATATAGTATAATTATTTTCTTAATAAAAATTTCAATCAAGGTGCAAAGGAGAACTGTAATGAATAAGATTAAGCTCTATGCATTCAATAACCTGACAAAAACGCTGAGTTTTAATATATACGATGTATGCTACGCCAAAAGCGAGCGCGAGCAAAAGGATTATATCGCCTATATTGACGAACAGTATAATTCAGAACGTCTCACAAAAATTCTGTGCGATGTCACAGATATTATCGGAGCAAACGTACTCAGTATTTCAAAGCAGGACTATGAGCCTCAGGGCGCAAGCGTCAATCTCATGATAAGCGACGAATCCATGACCCCGGCTCAGCCGCCGGTCAGCCATACTGCTGACCAGTTAAACAGCGATGAGATTATGCTGCATCTTGACAAAAGTCACGTTACGGTTCACACCTATCCGGAATATCATCCCGACAACGCAATCTCTACCTTCCGCGTAGATATCTGCGTATCTACCTGCGGTAAGATTTCACCGCTTAAGGCGCTTGACTATCTGATAGGCAGCTTTGATTCCGATATAATCACTGCGGACTACAGAGTCAGGGGCTTCACGCGGGATTTGGACGGTAAAAAGCTATTTATCGACCATGATATAACATCGATTCAGGACTATATCGACAAGAAAACTCTTGAGCGCTATGACGCTATTGATGTAAACGTATATCAGTCCAACATATTCCATACCAAAATGCTTATCAAAGAGATAGACCTTCAAAACTATCTCTTTAAGACGGATGTATACGAGCTTGACCCAAAGACAAGACTTGATATAAGCAGCAGATTAAGACGTGAAATGATAGAGATTTTCAGCGGACAGAATATATATTGATTGGGGGATTGAGCGGTGAACTCACAGAACCATGACCAGAACAGGGCGCCGATTTACGAGGCGCTGAAACGCTTCAAGGCTATGCGTGTTGTTCCGTTTGACGTACCCGGTCATAAGCGGGGCAGAGCCAATCCTGAGCTTACGAGCTTTTTGGGACAATCGTGCATGGAGGTTGACGTGAACTCCATGAAGCCGCTTGATAACCTATGCCACCCTGTCTCGGTTATCCGTGAGGCGGAGGAGCTTGCGGCGGCGGCTTTCGGCGCCAAAAATGCCTTTTTAATGGTGAACGGCACAACGAGCGCAGTTCAGGCAATGGTTTTTTCGGCGGTTAAAGAGGGCGAAAAAATAATCATCCCCCGCAACGTCCACAGAAGCGCAATCAATGCGCTTGTCTTAAGCGGTGCAGTTCCGGTATACGTTAATCCGGGCGTAAATAAAAAGCTCGGTATCCCTCTCGGAATGAGCGTAGACAGCGTGAAAGAGGCTATAGAGAACAATCCCGACGCCAAGGCGGTTTTCGTCAACAACCCGACGTATTACGGAATATGCAGTGACCTTAAAGAAATAGTCAGAATTGCTCACCGCGCAGGAATGACAGTACTCGTTGACGAGGCGCACGGAACGCACTTCTATTTCGGCGACGGCTTCCCGATAAGCGCAATGGCGGCAGGCGCCGATATGGCGGCGGTGAGTATGCACAAAAACGGCGGCTCCCTGACGCAAAGCTCGTTTCTGCTCACGAATAACTTTATCAGCGAGGGCTACACAAGGCAGATAATTAATCTTACTCAGACAACAAGCGGTTCGTATCTGCTTATGTCCTCCCTTGACTTGTCACGCAAAAATCTTGCGATAAACGGCAAAAAAATATATAAAAAGGTTCTTGACTACGCAAACTATGCAAGAGACGAGATAAATAAAATAGGCGGATATTACGCCTTTGGAAGTGACTTAATCGACGGCGGAGCAGTCTATGACTTTGACTTGGCTAAGCTTTCGGTTCACACCCGCGACATAGGTCTTGCCGGCATAGAGGTCTATGACATGCTGAGAGACGATTATGACATTCAGATAGAGTTCGGCGATATAGGCAATATTCTTGCAATCATCTCTGTCGGCGATACGCCGCTGATGATGGAAAGGCTTATCGCGTCGCTCAGCGATATAGAACGGCTTCACCGCAAATCAAGCATCGGCATGTTTGACCATGAGTATATCTCGCCTGAGGTTATCACAACCCCTAAAGAAGCATTCTATGCCGAAAAGCGTTCCGTTCCGATTGAAAAAAGCGGAGGTATGGTTTGCAGCGAGTTTGTCATGTGCTATCCTCCGGGAATACCTATACTTGCACCCGGCGAGCGTATAACAAAGGAAATCCTCGATTATATCGCATACGCCAAGGAAAAGGGTTGTTTTATGACAGGTACCGAGGATGTAAATATTGATTATATTAACGTAATATAGGGATTTATAAATTCAGTAAGTGAGATGAGATTTTATGGAATTATGGTACTCTGAAAACCACAGCGACGATGTGAAATTTTCGCTCAGGGTTGAAAAACAATTATATACAAAGCAAACCGAATTTCAGCGAATTGACGTTATGACCTCAAAGGAGTTCGGCACATTTATGACGCTTGACGGACTTATGATGGTTGCCGAAAAGGACGAGTTTATCTATCACGAAATGATAGTTCATGTTCCTATGTCGGTCAATCCGGACATTAAAAACGTACTTGTTATCGGCGGCGGTGACGGCGGAACCGTTAAACAACTTGTCCGGTACAGCGGGATAGAATCAATTGATCTGGTAGAGATTGACTCTGAGGTTGTTGAAGCGTGCAGAAAATTCCTGCCCTCAGTCAGCTCAGGTCTGAGCGATGAAAGGGTAAATATCCACTATGAGGACGGACTTAAATTCGTGCGGAATACGAAAGAAAAATACGATTTGATTATCGTAGACTCAACCGACCCGTTTGGACCGGGCGAGGGTCTGTTCACGCGTGAGTTTTACGGCAACTGCTGCCGCGCCCTGAGTAATAACGGGATTATGGTTAACCAGCACGAAAGCCCGTATTATGAGAACTATGCCAATTCGCTTATAAGAGCGCACAATCGCATAAAAGGTGTATTTCCGATTCACAGAATATACCAGGCGCATATACCTACATATCCGTCGGGACACTGGCTGTTCGGATTTGCTTCAAACAAATTTGATCCGATCAAAGACTTTGATGCCGAGCGCTGGAACAGTCTCGGACTTGATACAAAGTATTACAACACAGAACTTCACAAGGGCTGTTTCGCCCTGCCGAACTATGTAAAGGAGCTGCTTGACAATGCCTGATTTTCCTGACTTTACCAATACACAGACCTCAAATCTGACAACATACTTAGGCTGTGACGCGGAATATCGTGACGCAGAAATCTGTGTTTTCGGCGCTCCGTTTGACTCCACGACCTCATTCCGACCCGGAACACGCTTTGCATCACAGACGATGCGCCCGGAATCGTGGGGGCTTGAGACCTACAGCCCGTATCAGGACAAAGACCTCTGCGACAAGAATATTTTTGACTGCGGCGAACTTGAGCTGTCACTCGGCGACACTGATAAGGTTTTGTCTCAAATCGAGAGCCATACCGCCAAAATATTAGCCGACGGCAAAACTCCGGTCATGATCGGCGGCGAGCACCTCGTTACGCTCGGAAGTGTACGTGCGGCATATGACAAGTACGGCGATGACCTCAGAATTATTCACTTTGACGCGCACACCGACTTGCGCGATGAAATGTTCGGCGTAGAGCTCAGCCACGCCACTGTTATCCGAAGGTGCGCAGAATTAATCGGTGATAAAAAGATATACCAATTCGGTATACGCAGCGGTGAAAAACACGAGTTCGTATGGGGAGAAAAGCATAATTATATGCACAGGTTTGATCTGAGCGGACTTGACGATGTGATTAAGTCGCTTAAGAAATCGAATTCTCCTGTGTACTTCACTCTTGATCTGGACATTCTTGACCCGTCTGTTTTTCCGGGAACGGGAACCCCTGAACCGGGCGGAATAAGCTATATTGAACTGCAAAACGCTGTTATCGAAATCGGCAGAAGCCTCAACATAATCGGTGCGGATATTGTCGAGCTGTCTCCGCATTATGACCAAAGCGGAGCAAGCACAGCAATAGCGTGCAAAATTTTAAGAGAATTACTGATTTCGATTTAAGTATATTACAGCGAATTATAAATATTAAAATTACAAAAGTTAAGATAAGGAAGGTAGAAAAATGGGAAGAGCATTAATTATCGGCGCCGGCGGTGTTGCCGGAGTTGCAGCGCACAAGTGCTGCGAGAATTACAAGGTATTTTCCGACATCATGATTGCCAGCCGCACCAAGTCAAAGTGCGACGCATTGAAGCAGAGCTGTGAGGAATACAAAAAACGGGTAGGAAGCACTACCAATATTGAAACGGCGCAGGTTGACGCTGACAAAACGGAGGAGCTTGTTGCGCTTATTAATTCATATAAGCCCGAAATTGTTATTAATCTTGCGCTTCCCTATCAGGATCTGACAATTATGGACGCATGCCTTAAAACAGGCGTGAATTACCTTGATACAGCGAACTATGAACCGCCCGATACTGCAAAGTTTGAGTACAAGTGGCAGTGGGCATACCGTGAAAAGTTTGAAAAGGCCGGTCTTACAGCAGTTCTCGGCAGCGGCTTTGACCCGGGTGTGACGGGCGTTTTCAGCGCATATGCCATGAAGCATGAATTTGACGAGATTAACTATATCGACATACTCGACTGCAACGGCGGCGACCACGGCTATCCCTTTGCAACAAACTTTAACCCCGAAATCAACATTCGTGAAGTTTCGGCAAACGGAAGCTACTGGGAGGACGGAAAATGGGTTGAAACAAAGCCCATGGAAATCAAGCGTGAGTACGACTTTGCCCAGGTCGGCAAAAAGGACATGTATCTTCTTCACCACGAAGAACTGGAATCTCTCGGTCAGAACATTAAAGGCATAAAGCGTATCAGGTTTTTCATGACCTTCGGTCAGAGCTATCTTACGCACCTGAAATGCCTTGAAAACGTAGGTATGACCTCGATTGAGCCTATTACGTATGAGGGCAGAGAAATAGTGCCGCTTCAGTTCCTGAAAGCGGTGCTTCCGGATCCGGCTTCGCTCGGTCCGAGAACAGTCGGCAAGACCAATATCGGCTGTATATTTATCGGGAAGAAGGACGGCAAGGATAAGACCTACTACCTGTACAATGTATGCGACCATCAGGAGTGTTACAGAGAAGTCGGTTCACAGGCTATTTCTTATACGACAGGTGTTCCTGCGATGATTGGAACAATGCTTGTTGCAAAAGGAGTATGGAATAAACCGGGAGTATTTACGACAGATGAGTTTGATCCTGATCCATATATGGACGCACTTAACAAATACGGACTTCCATGGAAAGTTGACGAAAATCCCGTACTGGTTGATTGATATTAAAGTGCCGTAAACGGATAATTTTTGCGGATTACAAGGAGAATTATTATGAAATTTGATGAGTTAAAGACACCCGCTTATATTATTGATGAAAAAAAACTTATACATAATCTTGAAATATTAAAGAGTGTCGAAGAGCATACGGGGTGTCATATACTTCTTGCACAGAAAGCATTTTCATCATATGCGTTGTATCCGCTTATATCGCAATACATAAGCGGAACAACGGCAAGCGGGATTTTTGAGGCAGAACTCGGGCATGAGTGCATGGGAAAAGAAAATCATGTTTTTGCACCTGCATTTACAGATGAAGATATGGATAAACTTGTAAAAATATGTGACCATGTTGTCTTTAACTCAGTAAATCAGCTTATATGCCATAAAGAGAAGTGTATAAATAACAGAGTGAGCTTCGGACTGCGTGTTAATCCTGAGCATTCAACACAGGGAGATCATGCAATATATGATCCATGTGCCCCGGGCAGCAGACTTGGAGTAACAGAAGAAAATCTGAAAAAAGCACTGCAGAAAAATCCTGATGCACTTGCCGGAATGGAGGGTATTCACTTTCATACACTATGTGAGCAGAATTCCGATGATTTAGAGAAAACTCTAAATGTTGTTGAAGAAAAATTCGGCTTTCTGATGCAGTCTGACAGTATAAAATGGGTCAACTTTGGCGGCGGACATCATATAACAAGGGATGATTATGATATAAAAAGGCTTGAAAATTGCATAAATCATGTTAAAAGAACTTATAATGTGGATGTTTATGTCGAACCTGGAGAGGCTGTTGCATTAAATGCCGGTTATCTTGTAACAACAGTTCTTGATAAGGTCGAAAACGGAATAACGACACTTATACTTGATACATCAGCAGCATGTCATATGCCGGATGTGCTTGAAATGCCATATGTGCCGCCATTAAGAGATGCCGTAAGGCTTGATGATATCAATGCCGATATATGGGAAAAGCCTGCTGATGGAAGATTCAGGTACAGATTATCGTCATATACATGTCTTGCAGGTGACATAACCGGTGATTATGAGTTTGATTCAGAAGTAAATGCAGGAGACAGGCTTGTATTTGAGGATATGGCAATATATTCAATGGTAAAAAACAATACATTTAACGGAATACCATTGCCGGACATTGCAATTATGGATGCAAATGGCGATTGCAGGGTATGGAAACATTTTGATTACGATGAGTTTAAAAGGAGATTGTAAATTGGGTGAATTATTATGTAATCCAGCTTACGACGGATTTCGTATGCCGGCGGAATTTGAGCAGCATCATGGATGTATTATGATTTGGCCTGAAAGACCGGGGTCGTGGGCATATGAAGCAAGAGAGGCGAGAAAGGCATTTTGTTCCATAGCAGAAGCGATAGTAGAAAGCGAACAGGTTTATATGCTGGTTTCAGAAAGACAGTATGAAAATGCACTTCAAATGCTTTCGGACAAAATAAGATTAGTTATTATGGATTCCGATGATGCATGGGCAAGAGATACAGGACCGACATTTGTCGTAAGCGGCGATGCTGATGTTTCGTATAAAGATAGAATTTTAAGAGGAATTAACTGGAAATTCAATGCATGGGGCGGTGAGTATGATGGATTGTATGCCGACTGGAGCAGGGATGATAAGATTGCGATAGAGTTTATGAAGCATTTCGGATGTGACTATTACAATGCAGCACCATTTGTTCTTGAAGGCGGTTCTATACACACAGATGGAGAAGGAACACTTCTTGTTACAGAAAATTGTCTTTTAAGCAAAGGACGCAATCCGGGACTTTCAAAGCCACAGATTGAAGAAAAACTTAAAATGTATTGCAATGTCCACAAAATAATATGGCTTCCTTGTGGAATATATAATGACGAAACCAACGAGCATGTGGATAACGTGTGTGCATTTACATCGCCGGGTGAGGTTGTTCTTGCATGGACGGATGACAAAAATGATCCACAGTACGAGATGAGCATGTCATGTCTTAAAGTTCTTGAAAATGAAACAGATGCGAAAGGAAGAAAAATAAAGGTTAGGAAACTTCCAATTCCTTCAAATCATATATGCATAACGGAGTATGACCTTAAAGGACTTGAATTTGAGGACGGTGAGGATGAAAGGGAAGCAGGAGAGAGACTTGCTGCATCATATGTCAATTTTTATATATCAAACAAAGCAGTTATAGTTCCCCAGTTTGGTGATAAAAACGATAAAGCAGCATGTGATATTTTATCGGAGGCATTTCCTGAAAGACAGATAATTCCAGTGTATGCAAGGGATATAATTGTCGGAGGCGGCAATATACACTGCATTACACAGCAGATACCGAAAGCGGAAGGTTTTGACTGATATTATATTTTTGAAAATTTGAGGAGA
>OIXH01004270.1_pt1 | contig 11764 bp, 10 predicted proteins | sample 1587741 | NCBI WGS metagenome assembly OIXH01 (sample SAMEA3888916, study PRJEB22519) | human gut metagenome | biome: human gut; feature: human-associated habitat; material: faeces | place: Denmark | collected 2011 | reverse complement strand
CTGATCCATCTGGGTGACGGAGCCACCTTGATGTTTTTTACCACGCGCGCCATGTATCGCTTGCACAGAGCTGTCTCGACAGATACCTTAAGCATATCGGCGATGTTGCCGCCGTGCTCGGTAACGACAGGCGTATGTCCCTTGAACGGTTTGTCGAATGTGACCGCCGTTTCACGGGCAAGACCGATGACCGACAGGCAGTCGGGACGATTTGAGGTTATTTCAAACTCAACGACGGTGTCGTCCAGTCCTATTGCTTTCTTTACGTCGTCACCCGGCTTGCAGTCCTCCTGCAATACGAAAATGCCGTCCTCTATCGCATACGGAAAATCGCCGTGCGTCACACCGAGCTCGGCGATAGAGCACATCATGCCCTGGCTGAGAACACCGCGCAGCTTACCCTTTTTGATTTTTACGCCGTTCGGCAGATTGGCACCGTCGGTCGCAACGGGAACAAGATCGCCGACTGTCAGATTTTTAGCGCCGGTGACGATCTGTAACTGCTCGTCACCCATATCAAGCTGACATATGACCAGCTTGTCAGCGTCGGGGTGCTTTTCGATCGACAGCACGCGTCCGACCTTTACTCCGGTAATCTCCTCAGCCTCGACCGAATAACCCTCTACCTTAGAACCGCTCATTGTCAGCGCTTCGCTGTAATCGTGCGGTGTAACGTCGATATCTACAAATTCTTTTAACCATCTCATTGAAAGATCCATTGTCAAAGCACCTCCTTAAAACTGATTGAGGAATCTGATGTCGTTTTCAAACAGCAGACGCATATCATCAATGTTGAAACGGCGCATAACTATGCGCTCAAGTCCGAGGCCGAAAGCAAATCCGCTGTATTCCTCGGGGTCGATACCGCAGTTTTCGAGAACCTTAGGATGCACCATTCCGCAGCCGAGTATCTCTATCCAGCCCTCGCCCTTGCACAGGCGGCATCCCTTGCCGCCGCAGTTAAAGCACATCGTATCCATTTCGGCGGACGGCTCGGTAAATGGGAAATGATGCGGACGGAAGCGGAATACAGAGTCATCGCCGTACAGGCGCTTTGCAAAGTCCTCCAGCGTACCTTTCAGGTCACCCATGGTAATTCCCTTGTCGACAACCAGACCCTCGATCTGATGGAAAACAGGGGAGTGAGTAGCGTCAACGGCGTCGGAGCGGTATACGCGTCCGGGTGAAATAATGCGAATGGGGGGCTTTTGCTTTTCCATAACGCGTACCTGAACGGGAGATGTCTGCGTACGCAGCAGAATATTATCTGTAATGTAGAAGGTGTCCTGTGTATCGCGCGCCGGATGGTCCTTCGGAATGTTGAGCGCCTCAAAGTTGTAGTAATCCAGCTCGACCTCAGGTCCCTCGGCAATGTCAAATCCCATTCCGAGGAATATTTCCTTTATTTCGTCCAAAACGATGTTGAGCGGATGCTTTTGGCCGAGAGTAACGGCTCTGCCGGGCATTGTAACGTCAATGGTCTCAAGCTCCAGACGCTTTGATGCGGCTGCCGCTTTCAGCTTTGCGCTTTTTTCGGATATCTCCTGTTCAAGAAATGCGCGCACCTGATTGGCAAGCTGACCTATCATGGGCCTTTCTTCGGCGGACAGACCGCCCATTTGCTTCAAAACGGCAGTCAGCTCACCTTTTTTTCCGAGAAAACGGATTCGCAGTGCTTCGATGTCCTGCTCGGACTTTGCCGACAGGAGAGCCTGCTCCGCCATTTCGCGGATGTGCTTGATCTGTTCTTTCATCATTTATCACCTCATGCTGTATTATCAAAAAAACAAAAACGTCCCTTGCTCCCCGAAAGAGGGAACAAGGGACGAAATAAACGGTTATTCCGCGGTACCACCCTGTATTAAAGCTACATATGAGCAATCACTCGTTTGACCGTTAACGGTGTCGTGCGCCGTCGCAGCCTACTCACACACGAGACGGTGTTTTGAGCCACGCCGCTCCGAAGTGAACTTCGCCGATATTCGCCGTCGGTGTGCTTTCAGCCGATGACACACCGTCTCTGACCGCCGAGCAGTATCGGTTACTTTTCTTCATCAATGCGTTATGGCAATATTCTAACACTGTTTATCCCGCTTTTCAAGTCTTTTTCAAAAAACGGCTCGTTTTTTTGACGATATGGTCTTAACAGTGCCGATCAATCGGTCAATGTCCTGCCTGCTCGTAAACACCGACGGGCATACTCTGACCGTTCCGCTTTCGATTGTACCTATGCGTTTGTGCGCTAACGGCGCGCAGTGCAGACCGGCACGGGTGGCAAATCCGGCTCGGCTAAGCGTATTCGCTGCTTCGACGCTGTTCATTCCGGTTATGTTAAAGGAAAGAACGGGAACGTAGTTTTCGTCCGGCATCGGCGTATAGAGATTGACCCCCGGCACTGTTCGCAGCGATTTATACAAATGTCGGATAAGCTCCATTTCGTGACTGTAAATTTTAGCGGTGCCTTTGCTGTTTACAAAGTCGATTCCCGCTCCGAGCCCGATTATACCCGGCACATTGATCGTACCGCTTTCCAGCATTTCTGGCAGCTCGCGCGGCTGATAGAGCATAATCGACGCCGTGCCCGTTCCGCCTTCGATTATGGTGTCAAGCCCGTTGTCGGCACAAATCAGCACGCCGGTGCCCATTGGTGCGTATAATCCCTTGTGAGCGGCTATGCACAGATAGTCAATGTTCATTTTTTGCATATTTATGTCGCAGACGCCTGCCATTTGTGCCGCGTCAACTACGAATATTGCTCCGTACTGTTTGCACATCATGCCGATTTCTTCAAGCGGCATTTTCAGCCCGATCACGTTTGATGCAGCGGTGCATATGACCAACCGCGTGTTTGGGTTTATCATACGCGCAAAGGAGCGGATGGTCGCCTCACGGTCGTCGGGATATGCCTCGGCAATGTCATAATGTACGCCTGCTTTTTTCAGCTTTTCAAGCGGCCGCATGACAGCGTTGTGTTCAAATGAGGAGGTGACAACGCGGTCGCCTTTATTCAGCAGCCCTTTCAGCACATAGTTGACGGCGTGTGTGCAGTTGAGCGTGAACACGACGTTTTCAACCGACGGCGCGCCGAACATTTCGGCAAGCTTTTCACGTGTGTTATATACAGCTATTGCCGTGTTTTGCGACAGTGCGTGACCGCTTCTGCCGGGATTCGCCATCGTTTTGATCGAGTCGGCGGCAGCCCTCGCCACCGACTGCGGCTTTGGAAAGGTAGTTGCCGCGTTGTCAAGATATATCATATATCCAACCTCCGGAAATAATTTATTGTCTGTGGGTAGTTCCGATAACCTTAATGCCGGCTGAAGTAACAATTTTCAGTGCGGCGTCGAGTCGGTCGCCTACAGCAATGCTGTAACCGCATCCTGCGGTGTCCAGATTACCGGGCGTTTTTTCGATGGTCGCTCTGAAGCCTCTTTTTTTCAGCAGATCCCTTCCCCGGATGGCGTGGGTGATCGAACTTACCATGATCAAGCTTGTGCCCACAAGAGTTAACCTGCCTTTCTCAGTTCGGGAATGAGCGCTCGTTGCATTCAATAACAGAATATGCAGCCGCATGGCATTTTGACAAAAAAAGTAAAGAGCCGACGGATATTTCCGTCAGCTCTTTGTATTATATAAATGTTATTTTAAGTTTAAACCGTTAATACTTAATTTCGATTCCGTAAACGCCGTGTGCGGGTATCTCAAAGCTGATTGTAAGAACATCTCCGTCAAGCTGATAGTCGGCTTTTTCCTCGACAAGCTCGGCTTTTTCGGCAATGGTGCGAAGGGTGTCGCCGTAAACGTATTCGGGAGCACCAAGCTCTTTCCATACGTTCTTTGCATTGGCATGATTATCGTCAGACTTGCAAACGGTGACCGAGCTCACGCTGTCGATACCTGAAATTTTGATGCTGACATCTTCGGCTTTGATCTCACCCTCGGGTACGTTATGGTTGAATACAACAAGTGCTAAGCCGTTGTCCTTTTCGGTTGCAATGACCTCAACGGTGTCACCGTCTTTGTAGCCATCTACCGGAAGACGTTTGTTACCAAGTGCGTGCATCATTTCGAAAGTATGATATGTGGGTTTTTTAATGCCGTGATAGGTCTGCAATCCGAATCCGCCGTGAAACTCACCCGGAAGCTGGCAGTTTTCCTCAAAAATATCCGTAAATGTCCACCAGGCGTAGGCGTCGACCAGACCGTCATTGTCGGAGAGCGCCTTTGCGACCAAGCCGGCGGCGTAGTTTTCGTCGTGCTGAGCTTCGCCTATAACGGCAGAGGAATTCCATTCGGTGTAAAGCAGGGGGTATTTACCGGCTTCCAGCTTTGCGCGTGCCGTCATTTTCTTAAGTATACCGCGCTCATACTTGCCCATCAGGTGACCGAGCTTTTTCCAAAATTCATCCATGCTCATGTCTTGATTTTTCCACAGCGGATCGTCTGAGGGATAGTGATGAGTTGAAACAAAGTCAAGCGGAACATTGTTGCTCTCGCAGTAATTTATCATGTCGGGTATCCACGCGTTGACCGATGTTGAGGGACCGCCGACACGCAGATTTTCGTCAACCTTTTTTATAGCAAATGCGGCGTGCTTATACAGCTCGAAGTAATCCTCTTTTGTCCCTGCAAAGAAGAAATCGAGATTTGGTTCGTTCCACACTTCAAAGTACCATGTTTTAACCTCGTCGATTCCGAAACGGTCGACGCAGTGCTGAGTGAATTTTTCAATCAGTTCCGACCAGTATTTGTAATCGATTGGAAGTGTAACGTTTCCTTTGTAATGAAAGCAGGTTTGTGTTCCGCTTGCTATGGCAGTGGGCATAAATCCCAGCTCGACAATCGGTTTCATGCCGATCGAAAGCAGATATTCAAAAATATTGTCGGAGTTTACAAAATTGTACACAAGTTCAATGACCTTGGGATCCTTGTTCCACTTCTTTTTGAGAATACACATATCGTCGTTAAATATGCCGTGAAAACGAACATATTCAAATCCCAGCTCGTCATGCGCACGCTTTAACTGCTCGCGGTAATCGGCACGCAGAGCGGTATATGCGTGGCAGCTGCCGACGCACTTTTCCCAGTAGTGGGGGAATTCGGTGGAGTTGCTTTTGCTGTTGATGTTAAATATCATGGCCGTATCTCCTTATGATATATGTAAATATAACATTTAAAGTTATATTTATAAATCTATATTTTTCATGGAGTATGATACATCAAATACGTGATGATTGTCAATGATTTTCGTAAATAGCCGTTGAAAGATTTAAAACTGCGCGATATAATAAAGTTTAGATGATAGTATGGGGTGTTGAAGTATGAAAAAATCGTTTGCTTTAGCGTTATCATTTACAATATTTATATTACTTTTATCGATTTGCTCGTGTAACGACCGCGATAACGTTCAGGATTCAAGCGCTCCGTCCCGCAGTCAACAAGAAAACAGCACTATTCATGTTGACGGAATCGATGCAGATGTTGAATACACATTTGTGACCGGCGAAATGGGTTATACTATCGGTTACGACAAATCTCGTTTCAAACGCTCGGCTGTTGACGGAAAGGATGTTTTTTCATCGAACGACTCCGCAAAACTGGAAATATCGCTTTCCGACGGAAAAACGGTTGATGCCAGTGTTGAACAGTTTAGAGTGCAGATGGTCGACGGCGGTATGACGGTCAGCGAATCGAAATCGGTCACGGTTGGGACAGAGTACTATTCTGCGCGTTATTTATCTGCAGAGGGCGTGGAAAGCAAATGTGAGTGCTACTTTATTCCCGTCGAAAACGAATGCCTTGTGCTCACGTTCCGCTTTTCCGAAAACACCGGCGACGGCGACAAAGCGCGTCTGCTTGCCATGCTTGATACCCTTACCATTGCTTAAATCGGCGCAATGCAAAGATGCTTAACTGCAAATTATTATGTAAACCGCACAATAACGATTCAATCGACAAAAAGATGTCACTGATTGTGACATCTTTTTTTGTTTGCGGTGAATATAATTAAATCAGTGAGGCGATAAGCATGACTGTATACGCCGATATTTTGATTTTAATAAATACATATGTTGATTTTTTCATACTGCTTGCATCGTCGGCTTTACTGCGAAGCAGGGCGCGCCTGTGGCGAATGTTGCTCGCCGCATTTTGCGGAGGCGTCGGCTCGCTTATCATCCTGATACCGCAAAACAGCGAGCTGTTGTCGAGTCTGATTCAACTTTTGCTTGCCGCAATTATCGTAGCTGCAGCTTTCGGTTTTTCGCGCCCTATGGTGTTTTTAAAACGGCTGACTGTGTTTTTTTGCACATCAATGTTGTTCAGCGGAGCGGTTTATTGCATTTGGCTTGCGTTTAAGCCGGAACGGCTGATAATAAACAACTCGGTAATCTACTTCGATGTTTCTGCGGTAGGCTTAATAATTGCGTCTGCGGCAATATACGGCATGATAATGCTTGTTCGGTTTATTAACGGAGGATTCGGTAAAAAGGAACGGCGTTTTGTCGATCTTTCTGTAACGCATAACGGAGTGAGCGCAAAATGCAATTGCCTGCTCGACACGGGCAATATGCTGCGCGACTGCTTTTCGGATATGCCGGTCGCCGTGGTCGACAGCAATATATCAAATAAGCTGGGTATAGACTTTTCAAACCCGGATGAGGCGGAAATAAAACGAAACAAAATTCGCTTTATCCCGTTCAATACAATTGGGGAAGAGGGACTGATGCCGGTGTTTAAGCCCGATGGTCTGCTGATCGACGGCAAGGCCGCCGACGGAGTTTTGATAGGAATCTCATCACGCCGATTTGACAGCGAATATGACGCTGTTGCAAATTACGATATTGTTTAGGAGTCTTTGAAATGTTCAAACAAATACGCGCACTATTGCTCAAACTATTATGTAAACTTAACCCGTCTGTTCAGGTGCATTATATTAACGGACCTGAACTGTTACCGCCGCCGCTTTCAAAGGACGAGGAAATGCATTTGCTTGCGCGTTACTCCAACGGCGACGAGACGGTGCGCGACAAGCTTATAGTGCATAATTTGCGACTCGTCGTGTACATAGCCCGTAAATTTGAGGGCGGTTCGTCAAATGTGGAGGACCTGATATCAATAGGAACCATTGGACTTATAAAAGCGGTCAAAACATTTTGTCCCGACAGAAATATTAAGCTTGCAACATATGCCTCACGCTGTATCGAAAACGAAATACTTATGCATCTTCGCAAAACGTCGTCGCTGAAGGCGGAGGTGTCGATCGACGAGCCGCTTAATGTCGACTGGGACGGCAACGAGTTGTTGCTTTCCGATGTTCTCGGAAGCGACGGCGAGGAGGTCAATCGCGGCATTGAGACTGACGATGAAGCGCGGCTGCTGCACAGCCTGATTGACAAACTCAACCCGCGTGAAAAGCTGATTATGCAGCTTCGCTTTGGATTTGACGGATACAAGGAACACACGCAAAAGGAAGTTGCCGACCAGCTCGGAATATCACAGTCGTACATTTCACGCCTTGAAAAAAAGATAATCGAGCGGCTTAAGCAGGAAATAGAGTACACGGAGCGATGCGTTACCGGAGCCTTATAACAATTAACACGATTTAACACGATGTTGAAAAAGTACCTGTATAGAAAAGCACCTGTCGTTTTTGTACTGCACACACAATACGTGGCAGTTCATTTTGTACGACAGGCGCTTTTTCGTTATTTATTCGATTCCGCGTCGGGAGCTGCATATTTGCTTGGCGTAATGCCCTTGATCCTCTTGAAAACGCGGGAAAAATACAGAGGATCGGTAAATCCTGCGGAATAAGCAGTCTCGCTGACATTGGTGCTGTGCTCATGCAGCAACTCGCAGGCAATGTTGATGCGGTATTTTATCAGGTATTCGTTCGGCGTAATGCCGAGCTGCTTCATAAACAGCCTGTACAAATGGCTGCGGCTTATACCTGCGGCGTCGGCAATATCGACTATGCTTATCGGGCGCGAATAGTTGTGCTCGATGTATCTTACCGCCAACTCTATGTAGTCGGTGCCGCTGTGATGAATTTGGTTTTCGTTTCCGCTGACTTTTATCAGATAGGCGAGAAACTTGTATATACAGCCGGACATATAAACTTCGTCTGACAGTTTGCTGCCGTTGGCGTCATATATTTCGCGTATCATTTCGGTAACCTTTTCGATGTCGTTACAGTGAAAGCACGGATTGCTGCCGAATCCGGCGGCGTTTGTCAGCCTTGCCGCGTCGACGCCGTTGAATCCGACCCAGCAGTATTCCCACGGCTCGCTGCCGTCTGCTTCATAGTAAGCCATGGTGTCGGGCATTGTTAAAAAACCGTCTCCTGCGCTTAGATTATATTTATCCTTGCCGCATACAAATGTACCTTTGCCCGATGCAACAAAATGTAATAGATAGTGGTTGCGTATGGCGGGACCCCAAGAGTGGTGCGGTTCGCATTTTTGAAAACCGCAGTTATAAACCGATAAACCGAGACTCTCGTGATACAAAGTTTTGAATGAGTGCTTGAAGTTTTCGGACATGGTAACACCTCTTTTACTACTAATAATAACCTATTTCTCGAACTTGTGCAACAAAAATGCATAAAAGTGATAAAATTGATATTGCAACCATATGCACATTCTGCTATTATTAGTATAACTATCATAATGGAGTAGAATGGTCACAATTTGTGAGGAGTGTTAATATGAAGCTTGCCCAAATTAAAGAAAATCTGATTTCCGGTAAATTCGGCGATTTGTTCGCGTCGCTGTATACGAATATAAACGAGAGTACCGAGCGCTACGGCGCAGCGTGCGATCGATTTGCCCATTATTTCGGCGCGGAACGCGAAGTTGAACTGTTCAGTGCTCCCGGAAGAACTGAGGTCGGAGGTAACCATACCGATCATCAGCTCGGATGCGTTTTGGCGGGCAGCGTCAACCTCGATGTTATTGCCGTCGTTGCCAAAAATGACGACGGTATTATCAGAATTAAATCAAAGGGCTTTGACATGGATACGGTCGATACCGCCGTTCTCGAACCGATTGAGAGCGAAAAGGAAATGTCAGCTTCGCTTATTCGCGGCGTTTGCGCCCGCATAAAACAGCTTGGCTACAATATCGGCGGCTTTGATGCATATACTACTTCAAACGTATTCAAGGGCTCCGGACTTTCCTCATCCGCCGCTTTCGAGGTGCTGGTAGGAACTATCATCAGCCATGTGTATAACAACGGAGCGATCGACGCCGTTACCGTTGCGAAATGCTCGCAGTATGCCGAAAACGTATTTTTCGGAAAACCGAGCGGACTTATGGACCAGATGGCAAGCTCGGTAGGCGGTTTTGTCGGCATTGATTTTGCCGATACCGAGAACCCGATCATTGAAAAAGTCGACTTTGATTTTGCCGCGCAGAATCATTCCTTGTGTATTGTAAACACCGGCGGTAACCACGCCGACCTCACCTGTGAATATGCCGCCATTCCGAACGAAATGCGCAGTGTTGCCGCTTATTTCGGCAAAACGGCTCTCCGCAATGTGGACGAAAATGCGTTTTACGCAGCCATTCCTCAGCTTCGTGAAAAGTGCGGTGACCGTGCTGTTTTGAGAGCCATTCATTTCTTTGACGACAACCGCCGCGCGGTAGAGGAAAAGACGGCGCTTAAGAATAATGATTTTGCGTCCTTCCTGCACCTCGTCCGCGAGTCCGGCCGCTCGTCCTATATGTATCTGCAAAATGTATATGCGTCGTCCGCACCTCAGGAGCAGGGGCTTTCGCTTGCATTGGCTCTGACCGATCGCGTTCTCGGCGACAGGGGAGCTTTCCGCGTACACGGCGGCGGCTTCGGCGGTACGATACAGGCATTTGTGCCCAACGATATGCTGGATAACTACATAGCCGCTATCGAGAGCGTTTTCGGCGCCGGCAATTGTCATGTGCTGAAAATTCGACCGGTCGGCGGTATCAAGGTGTCGTGTGAATGAGCTTTCAGTGCCGATAACCGATAATGATATAAATACTGATTTTGTTTAATTACAGATCCGAAAAAGGAGATTTTTGATATGGCAGAGCTTCGTTATCATCCGCTTATTAAAGACTGGGTCATGATCGCATCCAATCGTCAGGGCAGACCCAATATGCCAAAGGATTGGTGCCCGTTTTGTCCCGGATCGGGTAAGGTGCCCGACCACTTCGACGTGCTGAAGTACGACAATGATTTTCCCGCACTGTCCCAGAATCCGCCCGAACCCGACGATGTGGCAAACGACTTTTTTAAGGTCAAGCCCGCGTACGGCAAGTGCGAAGTTATACTTTATTCTCCCGAGCATACAATAACACTTCCCGAGCTGCCCGTTGATCATATTTCAAAACTGGTCGATCTTTGGTGCGAGCGCTTTACGGCAATTTCCGCCGATGAGAATATAAAATATGTTTTCATTTTTGAAAACAGGGGAGAGCTGGTCGGCGTTTCGATGCCTCATCCGCACGGACAGATTTACGGCTATTCGGTGATTCCGAAAAAGCTTCAGCTCGAGCTTGAATCGTCAAAGGAGTACTTTGATGAAAACGGCGAGTGCCTTTTCTGCAAAATGCTGGACGAGGAAAAATCCGCCGATAAACGCGTTATTTTCGAGAATGACCATTTTGTTGTATTCCTGCCTTTCTTTGTCGAGTATCCGTATGGCGTGTATATTATGTCAAAGCGCCATGTCGGCACTATTTCCGAGCTGACCGCAGAGGAAAAGGTTTCGCTTGCAGAGACGCTGAAGCTCACAACAGGTATGCTCGACAGCCTGTTTGATTACAAATTCCCGTATATGATGTGCATGCATAACGCGCCGGTCAACAGCGGTGACACATCAGATTATTATCATTTCCATATTGAGTTTTTCCCGCCGATGCGTTCCGCCGATAAGCAGAAATTCAACGCGTCGTCAGAGACGGGAGCATGGGCGCACTGCAATCCTACCGCACCTGAAGAAAAAGCGGTTGAACTGCGTGCAGCACTCGAAAAGTATAAAAAAACACTGGAGGGCTGATTAAATGGATGGTATCAGACTTGCAACCGATATAAGCAATATGTCTACCGGTGAGTTGTCGGCGGTAACAACGCTGTCCGGATTGGTAATCGTTTTTTCAATGTTGCTTTTGTTAGTACTTGTAATTTGTGTTTTCGGCTGGGTCGGTTCTGCGGTCGGCAAAAACGCCGCAGGAATAGCTGAAAAAAAGGCAAAAAAAGCCGAGAAAAAAACTGAAAAGAAGGCAAAGAAAGCTGAAAAAGCTGCTGATGCCGCTGCCGCAGAGCCTGCTGCACAGGTCCCTGTCATCACTGTTGAGTCCGATGACGATACGGAGATTATTGCAGTTATATCCGCGGCGGTTGCAATGATGTACGAGGGAACCGGCATAAAGCCGGTTATCCGCTCGGTCAAGCCGTCCGCGTCGTCACGTTCCGCATGGGCACGCGCCGGAATCAACGATAACGTGCGTGCGTTTTAAGGGAGGTAGTTGTATATAATGAGTATTTGGACAAGCTTTCTCGATGTCGTTAACGGCATCCTGAACGAATCGGGTTTTGCCAGCTTTTTTGTTGGCGACGGTTACAAAAACCTGATAATGATATGTGTTGCGTGCGGCTTACTCGTTCTTGCAATCAAATTTGAGTTCGAACCGCTGCTTCTTTTGCCGATCGCTTTCGGCATGCTGCTTGCAAATTTGCCCGGCGCCGACCTTTTCCATCCCGAGTTCTTTGATACGGCAAA
>OIXH01004267.1_pt1 | contig 11771 bp, 8 predicted proteins | sample 1587741 | NCBI WGS metagenome assembly OIXH01 (sample SAMEA3888916, study PRJEB22519) | human gut metagenome | biome: human gut; feature: human-associated habitat; material: faeces | place: Denmark | collected 2011 | reverse complement strand
CGCCCTTTGCCTGCTTAGCTTCGGCTTTTGCTTTTTTCTCCAACCGCTGCTTTGCCCATTCCTTGTCCATTTCCACCCGCTCCTGCCAGGCGGCACGGGTAGCCAGGTATTTCAGTTCTTTCAGGTACTCGCGGGTGGCTATACGGTCGTTGTATTTTCGGGCGACGGGTACTTGTACGGCAAATTGGGAGATATAGACAACGGCATTGGCAAAGACCGTTTTTGCCTCATCGGTCATGTAGCGTGGAGAGGCAGAGAACCCCCAGTGCAGGAAATTGCCATGCCGCCCGATGGCAACGGCGTCCAGCGTCTTGGCACACACGCCGCTGGAAATATATTCCGCATCGGGGGAATCCTCGAAACCCCAGGGACGGGACACCATGCCTACGCGGAATCCTTCGTCCGTCTTGTAACCTTTGGTCTGCACCTTCCACATCGGGATGGAGTCCGGAATTTTCCCATCATAGTAATAGGCGTAATGGTAAGCATCCTCCGGGGTAGGCTGCATTTGGACGGTCATTTTCACGGGGAAAGGACCGTTGAAAATGGGGTGCTCTGCCCGGAAATGGTGGGCGTTTGCATCCAGACACAGACAGTACCAGTCGGTCTTCAACCCGATGGAGCGCCCGAGGGTCTCGCCCATCTCCGCGATGACGATGGCGGGGCGGTTGAAGTCTTCCGTCAGGAAAGCGGCTTGCTTGTATTCCGTTACATTGCCATTAGCATCACGGACTATCTTCCTGGGTGTCAATTCTTTGATTTTCCCGTCGAAGATAGTTACATCGTAACCGTCCGAGAGGTCCATGGTATAGTCCTTGCCCTGAACTACGCCTACCGTCTTAAAATACTGTTTCAGCATCTTTTCGAACGAAACAGTACGTGCCATCGCGTCTTTTTGCACAGTGGCGGAGTCTGTATTCCTACCGAAAACCTCTATGTCCGAGCTACCCCCGACATACAGTATTTTCAAATCACTCTTTTTGATTTGGGCACTCAATATACCGCACAGGCAGCACAGGACCCCGAAAATCAGTAGTTTTTTCATAACCTTGTCATTTATCGTTTATTATTAATCGTTCATCAATTCCTCTAATTCAACATAAAATCCCGGTTCTTCCCCCACAAGACGTTTTAATATCCTGCCATCCGGTCCGATCAATATTTTTGTCGGGAACCCCTGCACGTTGAAACGCAGGATATAATCCTCGTCGCCTTCGCCGGAGATGATTTGCTTCCAATCCCATTCCGACTTGCTGAGGTACTTGCGCCACGTGCTTTCGTCCCTCTCCTGGGCGATGCCCAGCAGCATCAGCTTATCGGCATGCTTTGCGGCAAAGGCTTTCATTTCCGGCATTCCGGCGATGCAGGCGCCGCACCACGTGCCCCAGAAGTCGATGAGCACGTACTTACCCCGCCATTCTTCCAGGTTGAACGGTTTGCCGTCATAAGTGCGGGATGTCCGGATGGCTGGAGTCTCCTGCCCGATAGCCGTCGCCCTGGCCCCCTGCACACGGGCGGCAATATTCTTGTAGTAAGTCAGGGAGGTATACTTCGGATCCACTTGTTTCAGATACCGTTCCGCCTCATCCATACCGGTTTGGGTACGGATAAGCATGTCTTCCAGCAGCCACAGGCCGCCCACGGAGGAGACATGCTTGTCCAGAAAGGCAATCCGGATATCCTGCATCTCGCGGTCGTACTCCCCGATTTGCCGTTCGTTGGCAGCCTTCGCTTCGAGCGTGAGGGTACTGTCCGTCTGGTTGGCTACCATGAGATTAACGCATGCATTCAATGCGGGGTGCATCGCGGAGGTATATTCCCGGAAGATGTCGTTTTCCGGATCGCCGCTAGGATAAATATCAACAAAATCCCGTTGTAGGGTTCCTTCCACGCTAAGCGCTTGCCCCGGCTGCGCCACGAACATCAGGTAAGCCGAATTGCAGGGGATGAAACCGTTGCCGACCGTCTTGAAAAACCTGTTGCTGGAAACGGAGACCACTTGCGGCTCCGCAATCTTCAGTTCCTTGCGAAACTTGCCGTCCACGAGTTCAATTTCCTCGTATGCCCGCTGCTGCAACGTATCTTCATACATCACCATCATCTTCTTGTCCGTCCCGCCAAGATTTCCCTCGAATACAAAAGTATCCTGCGGGATTGTTTTGTTCGTGCAGGCTGCCAAACTGCCCAGACCGCACACGATTCCAATAAATAATAATCTTTTCATCGCTAATCATCAATTTATTCTACAATCGAAATACAAATGCACAGGTCCTCCCGTCGGATTTTGGTAAACATGGTTGCAATTGTCCAACAAGATATAATGTGCTTCCTTAAAATTCTTGTAAGTCGAAACTGTCTCGTAATACACCAGGAAAGGTACTTCTATGTCAAAATCCACATTCTCCTTGAACACTTTATAACCACCTGTCTCCAACGAGTAAATAGTAGCTTTGTCCGCTCCGTAGCTCTGTATCTGGTCGGCAATCTGTTCCGACAGGCTTTCTTCATCACTGCACCCGGCAAACGCCATGCCCGCCGCAAGTGCCAATAGTATCATCCATTTTTTCATGATTCAGATTATTGATTATTTGTCTTTAATTGTTCATTATTTATCGCCGCATAACATCCCAATGAGGTATATTATAGTCAGATTCACCTTTTCGGTTTACTTCTACTTCATACGTTCTCACAGAAACCACAGGTGTCTCGTTATAAGGAGCTTTAGGGTGTAAAGTCAACATCACCTGATACCAAAAAGTTCCACCAGACTCATAAGGAGGAGCTACTGTAAACGGGAAGTCCGGAGTAAATGGCTGTATCTCGCTTCCCGGAAAATTCAATGTATTATAATCTTCTTCCGTCAGTGTTCCCCATGCTGTATTATCGCAATAGATAAACCCTCGGATAGAAGGGATAGGACTTCCCGATGAATTAGGAATTTGAGTATCCATCACAATAACGACTGAATCCGGGTAGTAATAACTCTTGTCGTCCCCTTTTATCCCTGTATCATCATTTCTGCTACCTCCTAACCTTAAAGAAGCCTTATATTGTTCAGGATGTTTGTGGCGGAGATGGTACATACATCGAATTTCTACATCGTAATGGTCTATACAATCTAATACGGCAGGATTTATTTTGATTTTTAAATCCTCCGGATGGAAATAATATACCCGTTCACCGTGGTACTCGTAAATGTTATTCGGGCTATATCCGGAATATTCATTGGAGAAAGTCCACAGTGCTTTAGTCGAAGCATAAAGCGTCGGCAATTCCTCTACGTTCCACACGCCTAACGGCTCATCATACGAAGGCAGGAATGAATCATCGGATGCTTTGACACAACCGGGTATCAGATTATTAGCTAAAGGCAAAGTATTTGGCGTTGTTGCCACTTGAAAAGTACCTTCTACTACCATCTCTCCATTTGTCGTCAATTGGACACTACTGCTATATGAATTGTCTTTCTTGCCAACTAGTGAGCCTAAAAAGAATCTTGCGCCGCTGGATATAAGAGATGACACTCCTCCGGAAAGCACCTTTGAAATATTATTCTTCAAAGAAGTCCTTGCCAGTTTTTTCTCAACATAATCCTTTACTCCATTACCTACTGCTTTAGAAGCATTACCAACCCAACCCGGATAGGAAGAAGAATGGGTAACAATCGTTCCCTCTGTCTCCAGATCTATTTCCCCGTGCAAATCAAAACTACCCAAAGTCATGTTGTACATCCCTATATTGAAATGCGCATTGCTTTGCGTCAATAGGCTGTCATAAGCCAATTCGATATCGAAGCAATTCCATCCTCTTGACACTGACTTAGACGGATAGTCGGTCAGGTTCGTTACATAAACCATCGGATTGTTCACCCGAATGGATGCAGGTGAAGCCACTCGTCCAAGAGCATTGAACATGGAAGTCGGTTTTGTCACCTCCAACCGCCAAAGCGTCGTATTGGCGGTTGTTACGTTATAATTATTATAGTAAAACGTCCGTAATATACCCGTGAATTTATTATAAAACATCAGGTAATATTTACCTTCCTCTCCCGGTGGTGTATCGATACAGTAATTATATATCATTTTCCATCCGTCCTCCGGTTTATAATTATCAAGCATATAATTAGGTATCTGCGTGCTGGCACCATTATACCAAGGTAATGTCACCGGGCTGTTAATTCCCAATAAGGATATGCTTGTCGTGTCCCACCAATCAAAGACCGGAGAGACAGTAGGCGTTATCGAACGGGTGAGGGGCATTCCACTCTCATCAGAATAGATCAGCTTTTCCGGTTTCTGACATGCAGCAATTCCTATAAGGATTGTCAACGCTGATATCCATTTTTTCATAATTTGTCTTTTATCGCTAGTCATTAATTACGTAGTAACAGGTTTGTGGTGCAGGCGTACCACAGTGCATGGTGCGCCTCTACCACAGTGTGTGGTACGCCCGGACCACGATGCATGGTGGGGACGTACCGCGATACCCTATTTCAAGACACTGTCAACGGCATGTCATATTCAATGGTCCGAGGCTCTTTGAGGAGCGTAGAGCCCGAATTGGTAAATTGCGTCACGATGCGGAGGGTATATTCGCCTGCTTCCAGGTCGGCGGGCACGCGGGCGATGATGCGCGAAGGGGCGTTCTGCGTCAGGCGGCGCTCCACCTTGTGCGCCGTCTCTCCCTCTGCGCCGTGCTGCACGAAGAACACGCCGCATGTCTCCTCTGCGCCGGTTACCTTGATTTTCGTGCCTTCGATGAGGATGTCATCGCCGGAGTGATGGTGCCGTCCGTGTTGCCTGTCACGGTGTCTGTCACGAGGCCGATTTCCGCTCCGCCGCTCTCCTTCACGCCCAGCACTTCCACGCCTACCACCGACAAAGCGTTGCGCATCTCCTTCGACAGCACCATGTCGAGGGTGAGCTTGTTCACCGCGGGATCGAAGTTCGCGTTCTTGCCTATCCAGTTGCCCGTCACGCGGGGGGAGTATTGCCCCACGCCGGTGAGCACGCTGTAGCCGTCGCACACCGCCTCGCGGATGATGCGGTCGTGCTGGTTGATGATGGAGAGCAGCGTGTCGTACTTGATTTCACTGCCCTCGGCTACGATGCGCTGCGCGATGTCCTCGTTGCGGAGCGTATGTTTCGAGGTAGATACCTCGGCTATGTAGTCGTTATCCACGTCTTTGGTCAGGAGGTTGGGCGTCAGCCACACTTTCCAGTATTTTGTCGTTGCCATAGTTTCTATAATTTAGGTGGTTAAAGGTTTAATATCTGTTTTGCTGGATGGCGCCTCCGCTGCTCTGGATTTCGCTGTTCAGGATGGGTTGTGCGTAGCGGCGGGAGTTCTTCTCCAGCGTATAGGTCTTCAGCGCCTCGCTGCCGAGGACGGAAGAGCTGTTGTAGGGGTAGAACTCGCGGGTGATGGTCACGTCGTCGTTCGGGTCCTCGTTGTTGTTGAAGCGGCGGATGTCATACCAGCGCATGGTGAAGGGCATCTCGCGGCGGCGCTCTTCGAGGATTTTCGCGATAGCGTCCGCCTGCGACGAAGCCGAGAGGTTAATGCGGTTTGCCGGGGCGGTGTTGTCCATGCGGGCTGCACGGAGCCGGTTTACAGTGATCATGGCGTCGTTGAAGCTGCCGGCGCGTGCCTGGCATTCCGCCTTGGTCAGGATCATCTCTGCTACAGTCGGACCGGAAGGGATACGGTCCTTGAAGAAGAAGATGTAACCCGGCCACTCGTAAGCGGGGCTGGTCAATCCCCTGTCGTAGGAATAGTTCTTTACGTAGTGGTATTTCCAACGCAGATCGTAGTCCTTGTCGTAAAGGGCCATTAGTTCCTTGCTCGGCAGATACCACCAGGAAGCGTGGTAGAGCATGCGGAAATAATAGAACTCCTTCCATTCCAGCATGTCCGTCATGTCGATCTGGTTATCGTGCGTGTAGGGGTAGAAGATTTCTACGGTTTCCTGCTCGGGCGTGCCTGAATTAATCACCACTTCCGCCTTGTTGTCGCTGTAGCGCATTTCAGTGTTGTAGTCAACCAGTTCGGCATGTTTGCCCAGAGCCAGTTCGGCGTAGCGTTCTGCCTCGGTGTAGTTGTTGCGGAAGAGGTAGTAGCGTGCAGCAAAGGCATAGACGGCGGGTAGGCTGGCACGCCAGCTGCGGTACTTGTTGTTCTGCATGGTCAGTTCCACGTCGAGCTTCAGTGCAGCTTTGATATCCTCCTCAATCAACTGGTAAGTGTCCTCCAGGGTGGCACGCGTGGTCGATTCGTCGAAGCTGGTGGTCTGCTTGAGCACCAAGCCCAGTTCGTTCTTGTTGGTCTCGGTGTAAGGCAGGCAGTAGGTGTTTGCCAACTCCCACAGGCTGTACGCCCTCACCAGGTGGGCCTCCGCTTCGAGACGTGCCTTGGTGGTTTCGTTGCCGCTCACCTGCGGGATGTAGTTTAGCACCATGTTGGCAGTGAAGATTTTGCGGTACTCGTTCGTCCAGAAGCCGTCAGTGCTCTCATTGGGCAGGTATTCGGTGTCCCAGGTGGCGAATTCCACCGCGTCGATGCTGTAAGCCCCATTACGTGCCTGGTAAATGTCTGTATATAGTCCGTAGTCGTCGGAGCTATAAATGGCTGTGTTATTGCCTTCCTGGTAAAAAGTTGAGTAATTGTTCAACAGGTATTCCAGATGGTCCGTCGTTGAGGGTACCAGAGAAGTCGTCTTGGAAGGCTGCTTGGCAAGGTAGTCGTCGCAGGATATGCCTGCTAGTGTCAAAAGTCCGAAAATGTATGTCTTTATTCTCATAGTTGTTGCATTTTAAAAGTCAAACCTTAAACCGAATGTGTAAGTAGCTTGGAGCGGGGTTGAGCCAAGCGGGTGTTCCGGATCCTCTTTGTATTTGTTCTTTAGCCATGTGCAAAGGTGGTTTCCCTGTGCGTAGACGGAACATTGGCTGATGCCAAGCCGTGACAGCCAACGTTTGGGCATGTTGTAAGTGAGGTTCACTTCCTGTAGACGGATGTGTGCTGCGCTCTCCACCAGATAGTCCAAATAGGGGTAGAAGCGGTCCCAGAAATAGTATCTGTTTTCCACTTTGTCGAAAGGGATGGGTACCTGGTCCATTGGGTCGCTGTTCACAACTTCCGAGTAATACTTGTTGGGCAGGGCGCTGCCGCCGCTCATGCTCGGGTAGTTGAATGGTGTGCGTTTAAACTTGTGCCCGAATTTTCCGGTAATCAGGAAGGACAACTCGAAGTCGTAAATCCTGAACATACTGTTAAAGCCCAAGGCATACGGAGCCACCAGTGTTCCCGCGTTCTTCAGGTAATCCAGGCCGTTGCCGGGCGTCCAGCCGGTAAAGTCGTAAGTTTCACCGTTTGTGCCCTGTACCACCGGTTGCCAGTCCGGGCTGGCAGCAGTGCCCCGGTTCTCAATACCGGCGTACTCGAACACCCACAAGGTGTTGGCATCATAGCCTTCCACGTAGGAGGAGTTGCCTCCACCGTAGAGTTCGTATGCATTGTAGGTCGCCTTGTAAAGTTCTTGTATTTTGTTCTTGTTATAGGAGAAGTTCAGGTTTCCGGTCCAGGTAATTTTGTCTCCGTAAACAGGCAATTGTGTGCCGATTTCCAGCTCGATGCCTCGGTTGGTCATCTTAGCGGCGTTTAGCGACTGGCTGCTCGTTCCGTTCACCGAGGGGATCGACATGGAAGCCATCAGATCCTTACCAGACTTGTTATATACATCTATCTTGCCTGCCAACTTACCGCTGAAGAAAGAGTAATCGATGCCTACGTCCCAGGTACCGGTGCGCTCCCAGCGCAGGCTAGGGTTGCCGTAGCTCTGGATGGAGGCGGTGAAGTCGTGAGTGTAGGTGTTCTGTGTAGAATTGACCCTGATCAGCGGGCGGAAAGAGGTTGACTTGTCTACGTTACCGTTGTAACCGTAGGTTGCACGGACCGCCAGGCGGTCAAGCCAATCGATATCCTGCATGAAGCCCTCCTTGCTGATTTGCCAGCTGGCGCCGACCGACCAGAACGGAGCATAGCGGTATTTCGGGTCGTCTGTAATCAGGTTGGACGCATCCGTCCGCACGCTGCCGGACACCGTGTATTTTTCGTCTAGCGTGTAAGCCGCGTTGGCATAGAGGGAGAAGTAGCGATCGGTTGAATAGGAATAGCTGTTCGTGTAGGTAAATGTGCCGTTACTGCTCCCCAGCCAGCCTGTTGTGCCCGTCGGCCCGTTCGGGAAGAGCCCTACGCTCAGCGTCTCGTCGTTGTAGCCGTAGGTACGGGGATAGGTCGTGCTTTCCGAAATGCGCTGGCTGACTTCCGTACCGGCGATGACGTTCAGCGCGTGCCGCCCGGCAAACGTCCTATCGAAAGAGAGTTGGTTACGGAAGTTGTAGGAGTTGATTTCCGACTCGCTTTCGTCCCGGAAGCCGCCTTTGGGCAGGTTGGCAGTCACCTCGTCCGTGTTCTTGTCCCACTTGGAGGTCCTGTTGATATAACTCCGCACCATAATGGTGTTCTCGTTGTAAATGTTTTTATTGTGGGTGTTGTACATTTCATACTGGAATTTGGTGTCGAAATTTAGCCCCTCCATCAAATGCATGGTAAACCCGCCCTGTATGCGGGCATTCAGTTGTGTTGTCATCAGGTCACGGTTCTCTATCTCCGTAATCGGGTTCCAAGTCCAGTCACTGTAGGGAAAATTCTCTGTCGGTACATAGCGTTCCAATATCGGTAGGTAGAATGATCCTGCCAGCTTGGTGCGATTGCCGTTCTCGTCCACCAGCATGTCGTAGGGTGACAAATTTGTAATCTCGTTGCCGATGCCGCTGTTCTCTGCGTTGTTATACTGCACCATGCCCGAAAAATTGAAATCCAGCCATTTGAACAGTTTCAGATTGGTGCGGTAGTTCACCATCAGCCTGTCTTCGTGGTTTTCCTTGAAGCTGTTCCGGGAGTGCTCGTACATCAGCGAGAGCATGTTGCTCATCCGTTCCGAGGCACCGGAGATGTTTACGTTGTACTGGTGCGTCAGGGGGATTTGCAACAGGTATTTTCTGATTTGGTTTTTGTTGTTCTGGTTGCTCAACCGGTTCAGTGTAGCCTCCAAATCTTCGTCCGACAGGTAACCCAGTCGATTCTCGTTCAATGCCACTACGGCCTGGGAATACCCGTTCTGGGCTTCCATGTAACTGTCATCTATCGGAGGCCAGGGACCGCCAAAAAACTCCGTCGAGAAGCCGCGCCTTTCGTATTCCACCACCTCTGCCGAGGAGGCTACCGGGTTGTAGTAGTCGAGGTCCAGTTTCCGCTGCACTTTGGCGAATGCCGATACTTCCACTTTTGCGCCTTTCTTGGCCGACAAGGTACCTTTTTTGGTAGTGACTACAATCACGCCGTTTGCCGACCGTGCTCCCCAGATGCTGGCCGCTGCCGCATCTTTCAGAATGGTTACGCTCTCCACGTCGTTGGGGTTGATGCTGCTGAACTCGCCCTCAATCGGGAAGCCGTCCACCACCAACAAGGGGTGTGCATTCGTATTCAATGAGGTCTGCCCGCGGATCTCAAACGTGATATTGCCGTTTTCATCCGCCGTGCCCTGCACGCCGGCGGTCACTCCCACCAGACGGGATGCCAGAGTGGATGCCGGCTTGTCCAGCTGAGCACGCGACACCATGTCGAACGAACCCGTTGCCCGCTCCTTGGAGATGGTCTGGTAACCGGTCACCAGCACCTCGTCCAGCGCTTTCGTGTCGCTCTCCAGCACTACGTTGAAAGTTGTGTGTGTACCGATTTTAACTTCCTGGTTCTTCATGCCCACGAACGAGAATTGCAGCACCACCTCCGGGTTATCGTCCACCCGCAGTTCAAAACGCCCGTTCACGTCTGTCGCCACGCCGATCTGCGTGCCCTTCACCAATACGGAAACACCCGGTACCGGTAACCCCTCCTCGTCTTTCACTACTCCGCTTACCGTCCGCTTGTTCGTCTGGGGTACCAAGGACTTCACTTCCTGTTTCTGCTTTAGGATAACCACCACCTCGTCCCGGTAATCGACGATATAGCCTTTCTGGCTCAAAGTTTCTTCCAGCACCTTGGACAACAGTTCATCCTTCGCCTTGACACTTACCTTTCCCGCCCCTTCGAAAAGGGAGGAATTGTACAAGAAGTTCGCCTTCGTCAGCTGTTTCACTGCCTCGATAAATTCCTCCAAAGTAACCTCTTTCAAGTCCAACGATACTTTGTCTTGCTGCGAATATACGCTTGCCGGAAGGTTCAGCGACAGTACAAAACAAAAGACTGCGCATAGTTTCATCATCTTCCATGTTTTACGGGGAAAGTCTTTCTTTTTCCCTAGGGTTTCTAAAGATTCTTTCATAAATTTGTATCGATAAAATTCAACATACAGGTTGGGCTGACGGTTGGACCTCGGAAATTCATCCGCCAGCCTTTCCTTTTTTATTTATTCTCTCTATTCATAGATAATCACTGTATTGCTGTTGGTCCTGTACCGAATGTCCCCCGTCCGCTGTAATACATTTAGAAACTCGTTGATGGTGTCATACCGCTTCAGGTTACCCGTAAAACAAACCTGCTTCAAGTCCTCGTTCTGGAAGAACACCGACACCCCGTACCACCGCGACAGATCACGCATGATGTTCCCTAACGCCTGTTTCCGGAACACATAGACACCCGTGCGCCAACCCACGAACTCCTCCACATCTACCTCCCGCTTCTCCATTTCCCCGTTTGCCGTCACTGTCCCTTGTTCGCCCGGTGCCAGCTCTATTTCCTTTTCCCCCTGTGCGACAAGTACCTTTCCCTCCACCAACGTAGCCTGCATCGCTATCTCCTCTTCGTACGCCTTCACATTGAACGTTGTCCCCAATACCCGGATGTCTCCCCGGGAAGTGCTGACCACGAAAGGTATACTGTCTTTCGTGACCACAAAGTAAGCCTCCCCCTCCAGGAACACCTTCCGTTCTTTTCCCACGAATTGTACTGGGTATTTCAGGTGCGAAGCCGCATTCACCCACACCTGTGTTCCGTCGTCTAGCACGACGTTGAATTCCCCCGTCACTGGCACTTCCAGTTCATTATATACCAACTCTGCCGCTTCCTCTTTTGCCGCATAGGTCAGTTTGCCGTCTGCATAGCGGATATGGCTTTTCTCCTTCCCGGCAATCTGCATCGAATTTCCGGTAATCCGTATCGTCTCATTGCCAGCCAATCGCAAGGTTGCTTTTGTGCTTCCCGGCATGACCACTTCATTCTGCACTGCCAATGCCGACGGTTCTGTCTTCCATGCCGGTTCCGGTAGTAAAGCCACGCCTACCAAACAAGCTATCCCCGCCGCCACCGCACTCCATGCCATCCTCCGCCGTATTTGTCTCCGTTTCTTAATCCGCTTCACTTCTTCTACGAATCGCCGGAATGCTTCCTTCTCATCCCACGCCTTGTAGCCTTCTAACCGCCTATTCACATAACTCTTATCTGACAGTTGCTCCAACACCTCTCCGCAATGTGCCTCCTTTACTTCCCGCATCCACTGTTCCCTCTCCTCTTCTGTCGTCTCCCCCCACAATAACCGTCTCATTACATCACTTATATATTTCAATTTGTCACCTTTCATTCTATTTTCTTTTGTTTTATTATAATGCATGATATGTCATTTGGGGTGACAAGTAAAATTGTTTTTTTTGACATTAATTGTGCTATAACAATAGATTCGCTACATTAGCTTACTGGATTTTTACGCTTGTTGG
>OIXH01004244.1_pt1 | contig 11834 bp, 11 predicted proteins | sample 1587741 | NCBI WGS metagenome assembly OIXH01 (sample SAMEA3888916, study PRJEB22519) | human gut metagenome | biome: human gut; feature: human-associated habitat; material: faeces | place: Denmark | collected 2011 | reverse complement strand
GAACTGGTACAGAAATTATGCCGTCTGACCAGCACACATCAGGCAGAGCAGCTTCAAAAATTTGCTGCTTTATCCAGCCGTGTCAAACCGCATAATGAAAAGGTTTACTATATCATTGATAATATCCAAACAGCGATTGGAAACCATCAGCAAATTCGGTTCCAATACTATGAATATACTCAGGAAAAAAAGAAAATCTTAAAGCACGATGGATATTATTATGTCGTAAATCCCTATGCGCTTGAATGGAAAAATGATCATTACTATTTGATTGGATTTTCTCTGAAGCATCAGAAGATTGCTCACTTCCGTGTAGATCGGCTAACAAGTGTAGAAAATCTGGAAACTTACTTTATGCCGATAGAGGGATTTGATGTAGCCTCCTATACAAATAAAATGGTTGATATGTTTACATCGGAGTCATCGAAGGAAGTAACCCTTCTATGTGAAAACGAATTGATGAGAGTAATTATAGATCATTATGGAGAAGATGCTGCTGTTGATAGGTATGATGATACACACTTCACAGCCAAAATTGAAGTGAACCCCAGTGGAACTTTTTATGGCTGGATATTCAAATTCAAAGGGAAAATAAAAATTCTCTCTCCCAAAGAGTGCATTACGGAAATGCAGCAAATCGCTCAGGAATTTATATAGTGCAAAAGAGGTGTTATTGATTTTTAACACCTCTTTTCAAATGGAATTTTTGTCCTTGAAGTGAACGGATGTTCGATATACAATATAAGCAAGATGTTCGCAGTTCGTCGAACAAATGAGAGGTGAATGCTGTGGGCAATATAACTTTTGGATCATTTATAGCCGAGAAACGCAAGGCGCACAAATTCAATTTACGCGATACAGCCAAGCATTTGAATATTGCTTATGGCTATCTGTGTGACATTGAACAAAGCCGCCGTCCTGCTCCCACTGGAGATTTTGTGGAACGCATCTCTGCCTTTCTGAATTTGGATAAATCAGAACATGAGTTGCTTTTGGATCTGGCCGCAAAATCACGCAATACAGTATCTGCTGATTTGCCAGACTATATCATGGAAAAAGATATTGTTCGGGCGGCCTTGCGTGTGGCAAAAGAAGTAGACGCTACCGATGAAGAATGGCAGACATTTATGAAAATGCTAAAGGAGCGTAAACGATAGGGGGGATAGCTTTGTCAATTCCACAAATCCGTACAGAAGCAATCGAGGCGGTAGGGCGAAAAATCCTGATGGAATATGATCCCTCTCTGCTATCCGGGCAACCATATCCTGTGCCAATCGAAACCATTATCGAGACAAAGTTTGATCTAATCCTGGAGTTTCATACACTAAGAAAAAACCCCAAGATATTAGGGGAAACAATTTTCGATGACGGTGCCGTTGTTTTATATGACCAGATACAGAGACAGTATCGAATGATTGCAGTAAGAGCCGGTACAATCTTAATTGATGAACGGCTTTGTGATCCGTCAAAATTAGGGCGGCTCCGTTTTACCTGTGCCCATGAGCTGGCTCATTGGGTACTACATAAGAAGTTGTACTCTGGTACTGGAGATGTTGCTGCTTATAACGGAAATGTTTCTTCCGACGAAAGTCATGGCATAATTGAGCGTCAGGCGGATACTCTGGCTTCTGCTCTGCTGATGCCTTTACCGCAGATCAAAAAATGTTTTTACCGGCTTAAAATAGGCCGGACAGATGAACAGCTCATTGCTGAAATGGCAAACATTTTTGAGGTTTCCAAGCAAGCAATGCAGATTCGTCTAGAATCCAGGAACCTGATATAACCAAAGAGTGGGAATAGAGAGAGGTTCTCCCCTCTCTCTATCTCCTCCGCTATGCTATTTTGTACCTAATATGTTCGCAATATTGCGAACAAGGAGGAATATTCTATGAGGAAAGAAAGCACAACAATTCAAAAATGTAACAGCAGACTAACAGCTTTAGGGCTTAACAGCGACGCTGCGTTTCATAGAAGCAGGCTGATTCTAAAGATTTACCGGGATGTAGTCTGGGTTCTGAGTGAACGGGCAGAAGAATTGCAAGAAACTGCTTGGATTATGGGAGAACAAGATATAGAGTCTGGCCTCTGCTATCTTGAAAATTTTGCACCAGATATTGAACTACAAGCCTTTGAAGAAAAAGTGTGCTGCCTTGTTCAAAATCAAATGCTGGTCAATATTATTGACCGTGCGCTCCTTCGTCTGAAACGGTATCCAGATCGAGGAGAACTTTACTATGAAATTTTGACTAAGCAATTCATCTATCGGTTCAACAGTACAGAGAAAGAATTGCTGGAAGAACTAAATATAGAGCGCAGTGTCTTTTATGACCGAAAACGAGAAGCTATCTATTTATTTTCTGTTTGCTTGTTTGGATATTCTATTCCAGAAGTCCTAGAGGAACTGCCCCGACTAAATCCCGACTAAATTCCGACAAATCCCCGACCTAATCCCTACTCCCTTCCGACTTCCGACCTGCTATACTTGGTATAGTGGCAGGAATGTGCTAAATTGAATACTTTTCTACATAAGGCCCGGCATTAACCGGGCTTTTTTCATTCCTGCTGTAATATGGCGGCAGGAACATGGCTGGAGGCGAAAACACTTCCGGCCTTTTTCTTTGCCCGGTATTAGGAGGCCGGTATGCGCTGGGAGGCGTACATAGCAAAATATCCATGACACCGTTCAAATTCACTGACTACCAAGAATTTGAACGGAGGAAAGGATATGACAAGAGTATTCATTTGGAAAAATAACAGCCCACAGGAATGGGAGGAAATCAGTTTTTCAGCGTTCAGTAAGGCACGCCGCAATGGTTGCTTTACTGGGCGCTTTTTTGTTGAAACAGTCAAAATGTTCCGTGATGAAGATGACCGCATTATCATGGAATGTTCTCGCAAAGATTTTGAAAAATACCAACAGGAGGACCGCCACAGCCGCTATCTCCAGGAACATGAGAAAAGTCGCTCTATATTCCCGGCTTCTCATGTGGGAGATCGTGACGGCACAGAGGAAGGTTATCAGGATACAGATTTGTTTGTGGATGAATCTGTTGATACTGCGGAACAAGCTATTCAGAATTTACTTCTTGAGGATTTACACCAAGCTCTATTGAAACTGAGTCCAGCAGAACGAGATTTTATATTGTCCTATTATGAAATGAAAATACCAAATGCAACTTGTTTAGCCCAACGATATGGTATTACTCGGCAAGCCGCAGATAAGCGATTGAAAAAAATTGAAGAAAAAATAAAAAAGTTGGTTGCGATTTTCTAAAAAAGTGGCAGTAGCAAGTGAGAGGGAAATCCTTTCACTTGCACCTTGACAACCTCATATACGAATCATTAAGTTTGATCCTCTTTGGGCGTAATAGCCGCTACATCAGCGGTATATTTTCTGAGAGCTGCCACTCGCATAACAGGCCAACCCATTTTTGCTGTATAGATGAGTTTTCGGTTTATCAGAAATATATCAGGCTGGAATACATCGGATGGCATCCGGTCATGGCATAACAAGGAGGAAAGCTCTCTTACAGCCATAGTCCGAGCGTGATAATAACCGTCGCAGGCCATGGGTAAGACCAAACGAAGTGGAGGTGAAACTCCTGAGAAGCAGGCCAGCCACCTGCGGCTTAATGATTACCCAAATCCCTGGGGTGTCGTGGACAAGTAAGGGATAAAACAGGCGCTAAATTGAAGGAGACTCTGTAATTTGCAGAGCCTCCTTCTTACATAATCAAATCTCAAAACATAGGAGGATGAACATGAAAGAAGATTGGATTTATAAGCGTGGGGATTTATATTATGCCAATTTGAACCCTTATTTTGGATCAGAGCAAGGCGGCACCCGTCCTGTCCTGGTTCTTCAAAACAATGTGGGGAATTTTTTCTGCCCCACTTTGATCGTAGCTCCACTCACCAGTAAATGGATTAAGAAAAAGGAGCTGCCCACACACTATGCACTGGAGAGCGTTCCAGAGCTTGGACTGAAATCTGTTGTTCTGCTGGAGCAAATTAAAACGATTGATAAAAGGCGTGTTTTATCGTACATTGGGCGCGTATCTCGCGAAGAAATGAGAGCGATTGATGATGCTCTGCAAGTTAGTTTAGATATTCATATTCCGGAGGAAATGGAGGCTCCGTAAGGCCACTTACCGGATAAAGGAGGCGTTTTTATGTTTGAAGCAAGAATTGCGGAATTGAACCGCTTTAATGAACAAAATCCTGTCAGCTATGACAAAAGAACCTATACGGTCGATGAGATTCAGGACATTCTGGGTATCAGTCGTCCCACAGCATATAATCTGGTAAAACAGGGTGTATTCCACAGCGTCAGAGTCGGCGGTCATATCCGCATTTCCAAAAAGAGCTTTGATGACTGGCTGGATCACGCAGATGAATGATTTGTCAAGGATGCCGATCTCCAAATCGACATCCTTAACTTTTTTTCTGCTTTCTCTTACAATGAGGCCATAGCAAGAAAAACTTTATAGAGGAGGCAAAAGCCATGCAGAAACAAAGAGTAAAGACCAGTATGTCTGTACCAGAGATGGGCAAAATGCTTGGGCTTGGTAAAGTAGAATCCTACTGGTTGGTTAAAAAGAACTATTTCAAAACAATTCAAGTGGCCGGACGAATGAGAGTTATGCTGGATAGCTTTGAAGATTGGTATGCCGGCCAGTTCCACTATAAAAAAGTGGATGGTACACCGCCCGGAGAGAAATGGAGGCATACTACGATGTCAGTTCCGGAAATGGCGGATCTTTTGGGGCTGAAATCTGGCACAGCTTATGACCTTGTTAAAAGGGGCTATTTTGAGACGACCTTGATTGATCGAAGAATTCGTATCATTACCAGCAGTTTTGAAGCCTGGTATCAAAAGCAAACTCATTATGTGAAAATCTCAGAAAGGAGCAATGAAAATGGCATCTATCGTGAAGCGTAAAAGCAAATATTCTGTGGTGTATGATTACACAGATGAAAACGGAAAACGCAGACAGCGTTGGGAAACCTTCAGCACAAATGCAGAAGCAAAAAAACGAAAAAAGCAAATTGAGTATGAGCAGGACTCTGGAACCTTCTTTATTCCTACGGCAAAGACCCTGAACGATCTGCTCGATGAATATATGTCCATCTATGGTGTAAATACCTGGGCAATGTCAACATATGAAAGCCGCCGTGGTCTGGCGAGAAACTACATAACTCCTATTATCGGAGATATGTTACTATCCGACATCACTCCAAGGATGATGGATAAGTATTACCGTGATCTGCTCTCTGTGAAAACGGTAAGCGTCAACAACCGCAAACCCACAAGCGAATATCTGACCCCGCATACAGTAAGAGAAATTCACAAGCTACTTCGCAGTGCCTTTAATCAGGCGGTGCGTTGGGAACTAATCAGCCGTAACCCTGTCCTGAATGCGACACTTCCCAAAGAAGAACATAAAGAACGGGATATATGGACTGCCGAAACGCTGAGCAAGGCTATGGAAGTCTGTGATGATCCTATCCTCTCCCTTGCCTTAAATCTGGCGTTCTCCTGCTCTTTACGCATTGGCGAAATGCTGGGCCTTACCTGGGACTGCATTGATATTGCACCACAGAGCATAGAAAATGGTTCAGCTTATATATTCGTCAACAAAGAGCTGCAACGGGTTACACGAGGTGCATTGGACGATTTGAGCGACAAAGGTGTTATTAAGAAGTTTCCACCTTGCATAGCCAGTACCCATACTGCTCTGGTCCTGAAAGAGCCTAAAACCAAAACCAGTATTCGCCGCGTGTACCTGCCGAAAACAGTTGCCTATATGCTGGTAGAGAGAAAAAAAGAAATTGATGAGCTGATGGATCTGTTTGGAGATGAATACATCGACAATAACCTGGTCTTTTGCTCCAGCAATGGCCGTCCGATGGAAAGCCAGGTGATTAACCGTGCTTTCAATAAACTTATCAAAGAAAACGGACTGCCTCATGTTGTATTCCATTCTCTCCGCCACTCCAGCATCACCTACAAGCTGAAACTCAATGGCGGCGATATGAAATCCGTCCAGGGCGACTCTGGTCATGCTCAGGTAAAAATGGTTGCAGATGTCTACTCTCACATCATCGACGAGGATCGCTGCATAAACGCTCAGCGATTGGAGGAAGCATTTTACTCATCCAAGACTCCTGATCCTGTTGAAGATACAGAGCCTAAAACTGCGGATACTGCCGTCACTGAAAGTGATGAAAGTGATGCAGCGAAGATACTGGAACTGCTTAAAAATCCCGAAACTGCCGCACTGCTCAAGCAGCTGGCAAAAGCTTTATAAAGTCCCTCCCTCAGAAGAACGCCTCTCACTTTGTGAGAGGTTTTCTTCGTTTGAACCACTTTGCACAGTGACCAAACACTTTTTTTGTTAGCAAGGTTCTGAAAGCATTTTTGAGCGATGTTAGCAAATTCGCGATTTTGTTTGCAACTTCCTCTAATTTCTGCTAACAAATGTTTGCAAGTTCCTTTGGTAAAAATCGAACCTCTGACTTACCGCCTTTCTTAGCAAAAGGCCAAATCTCGTTAGCAAATGTTAGCAAACCAAGGTTTTTTGCAAAAAAGCCACAAAAGCCGCAGAAATAAGAAAAGCCGAAAACCCTGATAAATCAAAGGTTTTCGGCGTGTTTGCTGGCGTCCCTGGCGGGATTCGAACCCACGGCCTTTCGCTTAGGAGGCGAACGCTCTATCCTGCTGAGCTACAGAGACTTATATTAAATTGAGACTGGCAACGATCACTTTTCCCCGTAAGGCAGCTGGTAGAGCACAACCTTAGGAGGCGTGTGCTCTATCCAGCTGAGCTACTGAGACATTTTTAAGATTTATGCAATTTTTACTGCTCGAAGGAATCGAACAATCTGCCGCTTAGGAGGCGTGTGCTCTATCCAACTGAGCTACTGAGACGTATCTCAAGCTGTCTTTCATTATACCGAAAATTTCCCGAAAAATCAAGAGGCCGCTGCAATTTTCCGGTGGCTGGTGGAAAAAAGGTTTTCCGTTCACAATTCTTTTACAAATTTCGCTGCATCAATCCGCCGTCCGGCAAACACTATTGAAATAGCCGTGCCTTTTTGCGCCGCGGCTCATCTCATTTTTGAAAAAGAAAGGAATTTTCTCATGAAAAAAATTCTCGCCATTCTTCTGGCTGCACTGATGGCTTCCGTCGCCCTGGTTTCCTGCGGAACCAAGGGAAACGACAATGGATCTGCACCCGGCGTATCCAGCGGAGCCAGCACTGAAAAAGAAAGCACCGCCACCGCCGAGGAGGTCTTTGACGCCATCAACAAGGCTTTCGATGAAAAGTATAACGAAGGCGGCGCCATCCTCAACTTCCCCGAATCCATTGACGCCGAGGTCCTGAAGGAAAAATTCGGCATCACCGCCGACATGGCAGAAAGCTTTAAGGGCGAAATCGCCGGCGTGATGACCAACTGCGATATGCTCGTTGTGGTCAAGGCCAAGGACGGCAAGATTGAGGACGTGAAGGCGGCTTTGGAAGCTGCCAAGGCCGATCAGGCACAGCAGTTTGAATTCTACCCCGTCATGGGCAACGACGTCCGCATCGAGGCTTCCAAGGTCGTAACCAACGGCAACTACGCCGCTCTGCTCATGGTGGGCGTCCTTACGGACGACAACGAGGATGATCCCGACTTCACCGAGGACGTGCAGATGGCCGAGGATGCCTTCAACGCCGCCATTGAGGCCGGCAAAGGCAACTGACCCATCTTTCTTCGCCGCGACAGACCAAACAGGCCGCGCGGCCCCGCAGCTATTTCCGGGTGTTTGCAAAAGGCGTAAGGCTCTCTTACGCCTTTTGTTTTTGACTGTCCCCGGAAAAAAATTCCAACTCAGATTTCCGAAAAAACGCATATCCTAATCCTATGCTTTTCAGAAGGAGGGTCTCCCTTGGTTTTCAGCAGTCTGCTGTTTCTGTTCCGCTTTCTCCCGGCGGCGCTGCTCCTTTACTATATCAGTCCCAAAAAGCTCAGGAACCTGACCCTACTGGTCCTCAGCCTGTTTTTCTACGCCTGGGGCGAGCCACGGTACATTTGGATCATGGTCGTTTCCATTCTGACGGACTACGGGTGCGGCCAGGGCATCAAGCGGTTAGGGGCAAAAAAGGGGTGGAAAAGGTTCTTCCTGGGTGTGTCTTTGGTCATCAACCTGGGGCTGCTTTTTTCCTTTAAATACGCCGGATTTTTCGCCCGGAACCTCAACGGGATTTTCGGGCTGTCGCTGCCGATCCCAGACTGGAGCCTTCCCCTGGGCATCAGCTTCTACACCTTCCAGACCATGAGCTACACCATCGACGTCTACCGGGGCAAGGTGGAGGCCGAGGACAACATCATCACCTTCGGGGCCTTTGTAGTCCTCTTTCCCCAGCTCATCGCCGGGCCCATTGTCAAGTACGCCGACATCTCCCGGGAGCTGAAGGAACGCCGGGTCCGGCTGCCCCAGATCGAGGACGGCATCCGGCTGTTCATCATGGGGATGGGCAGCAAGGTCCTTCTGGCCAACAACATCGGCGCCCTTTGGAGCGAGACCGAGGCCCTGGGCGCCGCCGGGATCTCCACCCCCATGGCCTGGCTGGGGGCGCTGGCCTACGCCTTCCAGATCTACTTCGACTTTTCCGGCTACTCCCTGATGGCCATTGGGCTGGGAAAGATGCTGGGGTTCGATTTTCCCCAGAACTTCAACTACCCCTACGTTTCCCGGAGCATTACCGAGTTCTGGCGGCGGTGGCACATGACCCTCAGCTCCTGGTTCCGGGAGTACGTTTACATTCCCCTGGGGGGCAACCGGGTGAAGCCCCTGCGGATGTACTTCAACCTTTTCGTCGTCTGGGCATGCACCGGCTTTTGGCACGGAGCCAGCTGGAACTTCCTCCTGTGGGGCCTGTTCTTCTTCGTGGTGCTGGTTCTGGAAAAGCGATTTTTGCTGCCCCATCTGGAGCAGCATAAGGTCCTTTCCCGGGTGTATGTGGCGGTTCTGCTCCTGCTTAGCTGGATGCTCTTTGCCATTACGGACTTTTCCGCTCTGGGGGCCTATTTCCGGCGGATGTTCTCCCTGACCGGCGGCACCGACTGGATCTACGGCATCCGAAACTACGGCGTGACCCTGCTTCTCTGCGGGTTCTTCTCCACGCCGGTGCTGAAAGGCTTCTACGAAAAGCGGCTGGCCGGGAAAAAGGTCCTTACCGCCGTTCTGCTGGGCGGGGTGCTGGTCATGTCCGTGGCCTATCTGGTGGACGCCAGCTACAACCCCTTCCTCTACTTCCGGTTCTGACCGGGGAAAGGAGCGACTTCCATGTCCAAGCTGAAAAATCTTCTGCGATATCCCCTGGTGTGGCTGTTCGGGGCGTTCCTTTTGGGGGCCACTCTGGCGGACCTGCTGACTCCGGCCAAGTCCTTTTCGGACTTTGAAAACCGGTATTTGAAGCAGCAGCCCTCCCCTACCCTGAAAACCGTCTTTGACGGCAGCTTTGCCCAGAATTACGAAGACTATTTAAACGACCAGTTCCTGTTCCGCAACGGGTGGATCACCCTGAAATCCTACGGGGAATCCGCGCTGCTGAAGGTGGAGAACAACGGCATCATCTACGGCAGGGACGGGCAGCTTTTTGAAAAGTATACGTCCTTCTCCCAGGCCCAGCTGGACAAGAATCTGGCCTATCTCCAGGCGTTTCTGGAAGGGCGGCAGGCCGTGGTGGCCGTGGTGCCCAGCGCTTACGAAATCTATCCGGAGAAGCTGCCCTTTGGCCTGAACCAGGTGGACCAGACTGCCCGGATCGCCGAAATCAACCAAAGTCTGGCCGACACGGCCCTGACCCTGGACCTGACCGCCGTTCTCACTGCCGCCAAGGACCAGGAGCTTTACTACCACACCGACCACCACTGGACCACCGACGGGGCCTATCTGGCCTACGCGGCCTACTGCGCCGCCCGGGACCTGACCCCGGTGGACCGGGAGGACCTGGGGCTCCACCGGGTCCCGGATTTTTACGGCACCTACTTTAACAAGTGCAAAAACACCTCCATCCGGCCCGACACGCTGACCTGGTATGACGTTCCTCTGGCCTCTGTTACCGTAGACGGGCAGGAAAAGGACAAGTATCTGAACTGCGCCGCTTTGGAGACCCGGGACAAGTACAGCGCATTTCTCTGGGGGAACAACGGCGTCACCGTACTGAAAAGCCGGGAAACCGCTAACCCCTCCCGGCTGCTCGTCATCAAGGATTCCTTCGCCAACTGCCTGGCGCCCTTCCTCACCGCCAATTACGATGAGGTCTGGGTGGTAGACCTCCGCTCTCTCCCCACAGGAATGACGGCTCTGATGGAGGAAACCGCCTTTGACGATATCCTGATCCTCTACAACTTTGAAAATCTGGCCGCAGATACGAATTTCTACCGCATCAATCGCTAATCGCAAAAAAATCAAATATTTCACAAAACACACAAGCGTTTCGACGTAAATGTTTGTGTGTTTTGTGTATTGACAGGAAGTTTTTGATGTTATAAAATAAAGTTAGCACTCGAGAGCATAGAGTGCTAACACATGTAAAGCGCATCCACCCGAAACGGAGGGATTCTATCATGGATATGCAAAAATGCACGCAAAAATCCTTGGAGGCCATTAAGGCCGCCCAAAACCTGGCCATTGAATACAGCAACCTGCAGATTGAGACGCCTCATCTGGCCTGCGTCCTCATTGCCCAGCCCGACGGGCTGATCCCCCAGCTGCTGTCGAAGATGAACATCGACGCCGACGCCCTGCTCCAGTCTCTGAAGACGGTCGTTGAAAAACTCCCAAAAGTCACCGGCCCCGGCCGGGAACCGGATAAGGTCTACGTTTCCCAGGAAGTGGACAAGATTCTCACTGCTTCCGAAAAATTAGCGGAGCAGATGCAGGACGAGTACGTCTCGGTGGAGCACATTTTCCTCTCCATTCTGGATCATGCCTCCGGCGAGCTGAAAGCCACCTTGGACGCCTTCAATCTGAAAAAGGACGCCTTCCTGAAGGTACTTCAAAGCGTCCGGGGCAACACCCGCGTCACCTCAGACAGCCCCGAATCCACCTACGACGTGCTGAAAAAGTACGGCCACGATCTGGTGGAGGAAGCCCGTCAGAACAAGCTGGACCCGGTCATCGGCCGTGATGCCGAGATCCGAAACGTCATCCGCATTCTGTCCCGGAAAACGAAGAACAACCCCTGCCTCATCGGTGAACCCGGCGTCGGCAAGACGGCCATCGCCGAAGGCTTAGCCCAGCGGATCGTCCGAGGGGATGTGCCGGATTCCCTGAAAGACCGCATCATCTTTTCTCTGGATATGGGCGCCCTGATTGCAGGCGCCAAGTTCCGGGGCGAGTTTGAGGAACGTCTGAAAGCCGTCTTAGGCGAAGTCAAGAAGAGTGAGGGCAAGATCATCCTCTTCATCGACGAGCTCCACACCATCGTGGGCGCGGGCAAGACCGAAGGCTCCATGGATGCCGGCAACCTCCTGAAGCCGCTGCTGGCCCGGGGCGAGCTGCACTGCATCGGCGCAACGACCTTAAACGAGTACCGCCAGTACATCGAAAAGGACGCTGCTCTGGAACGCCGGTTCCAGCCGGTGCTGGTTCCCGAACCCACCGTTGAGGACACCATCACCATCCTCCGTGGCTTAAAGGAACGCTACGAGGTCTTCCACGGCGTGAAGATCACCGACCAGGCTCTCATCGCCGCCGCCACCCTCTCCAACCGCTATATCACCGACCGGTTCCTGCCCGACAAGGCCATTGACCTGGTGGACGAAGCCTGCGCCATGAT
>OIXH01004243.1_pt1 | contig 11839 bp, 7 predicted proteins | sample 1587741 | NCBI WGS metagenome assembly OIXH01 (sample SAMEA3888916, study PRJEB22519) | human gut metagenome | biome: human gut; feature: human-associated habitat; material: faeces | place: Denmark | collected 2011 | reverse complement strand
TGATTGCATCAGAGAATTTTGTAAGTGACCAGGTTATGCAGGCAATGGGCTCCTGTCTTACTAACAAGTATGCAGAAGGCTATCCCGGCAAACGTTACTACGGAGGCTGTGAGGTGGTAGACCAGAGCGAACAAATTGCTATCGACCGCATAAAGGAAATTTTCGGTGCAGAATGGGCAAATGTCCAGCCCCACTCAGGTGCGCAGGCAAATGCGGCTGTATTCCTCGCCGTACTGAATCCGGGTGACAAATTCATGGGACTGAATCTGGCTCATGGCGGTCATCTTTCACATGGTTCTTTGGTAAACACTTCGGGTATCATATACACTCCTTGTGAGTATAATCTGAATAAAGAAACCGGTCGCGTAGATTATGACCAGATGGAAGAGGTAGCCTTGCGCGAAAAACCCAAAATGATTATCGGTGGCGGTTCGGCATATTCCCGCGAATGGGACTACAAGCGTATGCGCGAAATCGCAGACAAAGTAGGCGCCATCCTGATGATCGACATGGCTCATCCTGCCGGACTGATTGCAGCCGGATTACTGGACAATCCTGTGAAATACGCTCACATCGTAACTTCTACCACACATAAGACTTTGCGTGGTCCCCGCGGTGGTATTATCCTGATAGGTAAAGACTTCCCCAACCCGTGGGGCAAGACAACTCCGAAAGGTGAGATCAAGATGATGTCACAACTGTTAGACTCAGCCGTATTCCCCGGTATCCAGGGTGGTCCGTTGGAACACGTCATTGCAGCAAAAGCTGTTGCTTTCGGCGAAATCCTGCAACCGGAATGGAAAGAATATGCAGCTCAGGTACAGAAAAATGCAGCTGTACTGGCACAAGCATTAATCGACCGTGGCTTTACTATCGTTTCGGGCGGTACGGACAATCACTCCATGCTGGTTGACCTCCGTAGCAAATATCCCGATCTCACCGGTAAAGTGGCCGAGAAAGCATTGGTATCTGCCGATATCACGGTAAACAAGAATATGGTTCCGTTCGACAGCCGTTCAGCATTCCAGACTTCCGGTATCCGTCTGGGTACTCCTGCCATCACCACTCGTGGTGCTAAGGAAGATTTGATGCTTGAAATCGCAGAGATGATCGAAACCGTTCTTTCGAATGTAGAAAATGAAGCGGTCATTGCCGAAGTTCGCGCACGCGTGAATAAGACAATGGAGAAATATCCGCTCTTCGCATAAAAATAGTAATTTGTAAATAGTAGTTTATTAATGCCGGTTTGTTTTTTCCGGCTGAAGTTATATATGTTTTCGTGAGAATACATATATAGTAGTTAATAATTAAATATGCTTAATCCGTAGTCTTTGTGATAAAGATTACGGATTGTTTTTTTACGCATTGACTCTAAATTTGTTTTATTGAAAGGGTACTCCTGCAGACATTTCCGTACTTTTGGCAACAAACAAAATTTATTACTCACTTTAAAAACTTTAATACTATGTCGGAAAATGCTGGAGTTGCCACAGGCAAGATTATGCTGAAAATTGTCGTTGCCCTTTTTAAAGGTGTATGGAATGTTCTTACTTTCGGATTCAGGACATACAAGAATCACCGGGATAAAAAAGATGCTGAAATGCGCGAGCAATTGAGGCAAGTGCAGGCAAATCAAAGTTCTACCAACCCTTAAAATCAAAGATGCTATGAGTGCTACGAACAAAAAACACATGCAGGGAGGAATGGACACCTCCTACAATAATGTAAATACAGACGACGAGAAAAACAAAAAAGCGGAAGAATTATTGTTTGACGCATGGGAAACCGCAGGTTATCACGGACAACCGGGAGAAGACTTCTATCCACGTACAGCCAGGGAAACCAAAAATATGGACGACCTGCTGACACAAGCGGAAGCTGCCGTGGAAGACACATCGGATACGGAACTGATGGACGCCATTGCCGAAACACGGGATGTAGTGGAATGGTCCAAACAACGGCACTGGACATTTGCGTGGTGGATTATTATCTGTGTGGCTATCATGGGATGCTATTATTTCTACCAGGCCGGCAGCGAAGGAGACTATGTGAAAAAGCAACAGGCTCTGACCGAAGACCAAGTGCAAACCCAGCTCAACGAGGCCATGGCCCGTCAGGAGAAATATATGGATGATTACAAGAAGACGCTGGCAGTCGATACCATTTCGGAAGAAACGCGTACGTTATATAATAAGTATCTGGAAAGTGCAGCCCAGGAATTGGAAGAACTTCAGAAATATGACGTTAAAAGTTATAAGGAATATCTGGTAGGACGTGCCGATTCCGGAGTGTGGCGTGAAAGATGGGAGGCTATCTGGTGTTTTATCTGGATTGCACTTTACATCTTCGCTTGTCGCCCGCGCGGATATATGATTACCAAACGCCGGCGTGAAGACAAGATGGCTACGGGGCTCAAGAAGATATTGTTTGGCATTGCCGGTGCTTTAGTTGGTGCGGCAGGTGCATTGTATGTCACGACGACCATTACGAAATGGAGTGATGGCAGTAAGACAAAAGATGATGACGGACTGATGATCTATGCCATGAAATTCGGTCTCATCGCATTGGCAGTCATCATCGTACTTTGGGCGGCACGTATCGTGATTGTGATTGCGACACTTTTGGGATTGCTGCGTAACTACGACTGGAAACAGTTGGCCAAAGACCCGAAAGCAATGTTGAATGATCTGAAATAAGTCCATTCTCTCTCTAACATAAAGTAACTGGTTGAATTTTTGTTTTCAGAAGCGCTATGTATGGGCGAATCATTATTCGCCCATACAAGCGCCGTTACAATACGTGTAGGGAAGAATCATTAATAATCAGCTCAATCCTTCTATATTTCCATCCACAATATCAATATGCATCGCCTGTGGCTCTTTAGGAAGTCCGGGCATACGAAGAATCTCTCCGGCAATGGCCACAATCATTTCAGCACCATTATTGATGACTATATCTTTAATGTGAAACTCGAAATTATTGACCGCACCATATATTTTCGGATCAGCCGAGAAAGAATATTGCGTTTTTGCAATGCAAACCGGATAATACCCGATACCCATTTTCTCGATCAACTTGATGATTTTGCGCGAATGAATGCTGTAAGTCACCACACTGGCGCCATAAAGATTGCAAGCTATCTTCTCTATCTTCTGCTCTACACTGTCCCCCTCATTATAACTGAAGTTCAATGGTTCGGAAGGTTTATTCTCAATAGTATCCACTACCAGTTCAGCAAGTTCCACAGCTCCCTCTCCCCCATCTGCAAAAGCATTGTTGACGGCAAAGCCTACACCTAACTTTTCTTTGCAATGGCGTCGGATAGCTTCCACTTCTTCATCCGTATCCGTGGCAAAACGGTTGAAAGCAACAATTACCGTCTGACCGAACGAACGCAGATTGCGTATGTGTTTATCAAGATTTCCAAACCCCTGCTGCAATCCCTCCATATTAGGTTCTTTGATACGGTCGAGACTGACACCACCATGCATTTTCAAACCCTGGGCAGTGGCAACAATCACCGTCAGTTTGGGTTGCAGACCACTCTTACGGCATTTGATATTATAGAATTTCTCTGCACCAAGGTCAGCTCCAAAACCGGCTTCCGTCACCACATAATCCCCGAAAGTCATTGCCATCTTCGTAGCAAGAATGGAGTTACAACCGTGGGCAATGTTAGCGAATGGACCACCGTGAACAAAAGCAGCCGATCCTTCGGTGGTCTGAACCAAGTTCGGATTTATGGCATCTTTCAGCAAGACGGTAATAGCACCGGCTACACCCAACTCCCTCACAGTGAACGGGCAACCATCAAAACGGAACCCCAAAATTATATTTTCAATCCGTCGTTTCAAGTCATCCATATCCGTTGCCAGGCAAAGAATGGCCATAATCTCGGATGCCGGAGTGATATCGAAACCGGATTCCTCTGTTATGCCGTTCGTGCTGGGGCCTAAACCTGTGACGATGCTACGCAAAGAACGGTCATTCACATCAAGCACGCGCCGCCAGATGATTTCTTTCAGCCCGAAGCCATCCGACTGATGTTGGTACAGATAATTATCGAGCAATGCGGATATCATGTTGTGCGCTGATGTAATGGCATGGAAATCTCCCGTAAAATGCAGGTTTATCTTCTCCATAGGAAGCACCTGGGCATATCCGCCGCCTGCCGCACCGCCCTTCATTCCGAAACAAGGTCCCAGCGAGGGTTCACGCAAAGCCACAATGGCTTTCTTTCCAATCTTGTTCAGTCCCAATGTCAGACCGATGGAAACAGTCGTCTTACCTATACCTGCTTTGGTGGCCGTGATAGCCGTAACCAGTATCAGGTTGCTCTTTTTCACCTTTTCCTCATCAATCAGATGAGTAGGGATTTTAGCAATATACCGTCCGTAATTTTCTACTTCCTCACGTGGAATACCTACACTCTCGGCTACCTGCTTAATCTTTTTCAGCTCTATGCTGCGGGCTATTTCAATGTCTGATTTCATACAGAATATCTCTTTTTAGTAACAACTTCTTTTCATGAAACTGCAAAAGTACGAAAAAGAGTGCAGATAGCAAACATCTCTTACCTCACAGTCTTGCTCTCGGTCAAAATATATCCATCCATCATCCGTATAATCCGTCCGGCTTCCCGGGCATTTTCCTCGGAGTGGGTAACCATGACAACTGTAGCCCCGTCCCGGTTCAGTTCTTTCAGGAGGCTCATCACTTCGTTGCCATTCGTCGAATCCAGATTTCCCGTAGGCTCATCGGCAAGGATAATGCGGGGATTGGTGACAATGGCACGGGCTATGGCAACACGCTGTTGCTGACCACCGGAAAGCTGTTGCGGATAATGCTCTGTGCGATGGGCTATCTGCATACGCTCCAGAGACTCATTGACACGCCTGACGCGTTCGCGGGCAGAAACTCCTGCATAAAGCAACGGAAGTTCCACATTCTCGAAAACCGTGAGTTCATCTATCAGGTTGAAACTCTGAAACACGAAACCGAGATTCCCATTACGCAAATCCGTACGGTTGTTTTCGGAATAGCGGGAAACTTCCCGGCCGAGAAACCAAAGTTCACCGGAGGTGGGATTATCAAGTAAGCCTATCATATTCAGTAACGTCGATTTACCGCAACCGGAAGGTCCCATGATGGCGACGAACTCTCCCTGATTGATTTCCAGATTTACTTCATTCAGCGCGGTAGTCTGTACACTTTCCGTACGGAATATTTTGCTGAGGTTGACTGTCTTAATCATAATCGTATATTGTATTTTTTAATATTCATTTATTCATATCTCAAAGATTCCACCGGATTTTGCGAAGCTTTCTGCCAGGTCTGCCCAAGCACTGTAAGCAAAGTAATGCCTGCAATGACTGCTCCCGCCAAGACGAACAACCACCAGCTTATTGCAGTCTGATAGGCAAATTCACTGAGCCAACGGTGCATAAGGTAGTACCCGATGGGGCATGCCACGACAAAGGCAATCCCCACCCAACGCAAATATTCCAAACAGAACATCTGCACAATGCGGTCGGAATGGGCGCCATTCACTTTCCGCACACCTATTTCTTTCGTCCGTTGCTCTGTGGAGAGAGTGACCAGGCCAAATACACCCAGCATAGCTATGACAATGGCGATGAAAGTGAAGAAAAGCAGCATCCGGCTTTGTTGTTGCTCTTTAGCATAATTCTTATTCAAAGCATCAGAGAAGAATTGATAATTGAATTCTTTCACGAAAAGATCATCACGCACCGCCCATTCTTCAAATTTAGCCTGAATATATTTCAGCGTTTCCGGCTTGTGTTCCGGGGCTATTTTAATATACATAAAAACCAACGCTTCAGGGCTGTAATAGATGAAAGCCGGTTTCATTTTCTCACGCAACGACTGAAAGTTGAAGTCCTTTACTATGCCTACAATGCGATATTTGTCAATCCAACCCGATTCTTCATGAGAGATCTCCATACCTATCGGATTTGCCACTTTCATTGCTTTCCAGGCTGTTTCATTAATAACAACTGTTGATTCAACCGGGTCTATTTCATCTCCTTGTTTCCAATAGTCTTCAAAGTCCGAATTCATCAGTTCACCTTTCAGTAAATTCAATCCGAAAGTCTCTACAAAATTACCGTCTGCCCATATTTCTACCATTTTCAATGAATCCGTTTTCCCGTCCATATCCGTCCAGGTAATTGATTTTCCATCCTTCGTTTCTTGATTCTCTTCTCCAAAACTTTCAATAGGCGACCCCATCGAAATACTTTTGATTGCGGGGTTTCTCAATAAATCCTGTTTAAAATCGGCTACATCATACCACAAACTGGTATAAATGGATACGATATTTTCCTTGTCAAGTCCCAGATCCCGGTTTTTCATGAAATGCAGTTGTTTCAAGACAATGGAAGTCATGAGCATCAACACCAAAGCTATAAAAAACTGTATACACACCAGGCTTTTGATCAGTCCGCCTTTCTTACCCGTTTTCCGCCCGCCTTTGAAGGCAAGCAACGGATTGACGGAGGAAAGATAAAATGCCGGATAAGAACCCGCCAAGCAACCTACTCCCAAAATACCAAATAAGATATAGAAAATCACATTCCAGTTCATACTCAATGTTAAGTCTGCTCCCATGGCTCGATTAAACAGGGGCAGCATAAGTTCGGTCAGTGCCAAAGCAAGCACCAAAGATATGAACGACTGAACCAGGCTTTCCGAAAGGAACTGTGTAACCAAGGTTTTCCTTTTAGCTCCCGTCACTTTACGTACGCCTATTTCTTTATAGCGGAGCGATGCCCGTGCAGTAGAGAGCGTCATAAAATTGAATGCCCCCATAAAGATCACTAAAATGGCTAATACCGCAAATAAGTAGATAGTGGCAACACTGCCGTGATTCTTTATATATGTATCGGGAAAGGTGGTGCGCAGATGAATATCCCGCACCGGTTGAAAGCGCAGCAATGCACGCTTGTCACTGAATTTTCTGAGAGCACGGCTCATTGTTTTTTGTTCCCCGCGATATAGTTTTCCATCGTCACCGGGCTTCATCTTTACATACACCTGCACCTCTCTCCGACTTTTATTCCAGTCTAAATTCATAATATAGAGGCCATACCCCTCCATCGGAAGAGCCACATCAAAGCGGATATGGCTCTTCACTGGAATCTTCACCACTGCAACGATATTATAGGTATCTTTAAAACCGGCCCCACTCCTGGTTACCTTCTGCCCAATAGCCGAAGCCCTTCCGAAAAGTTTGCGAGCCATTGATTCTTCCAGAACGATGTTATCAATGTTGTCATTTATGTGTTCCGGATTACCTTCCACTACCTGAAAAGGAAAAATGCTAAAGAAAGTAGAATCTACATGAACGGCATTGCCACTGATTTTTTTCTCAGCTTCCGCCTCCAATGTCATGTCTCCCCGATAAAGAATAGAAGTTGCGTCTTCAACCTGTGGAAAATCTGCTTTGAAAACCCCTACGAGCGAACGGGCTGTTCCCGGAGATTCTCTTATTTCCCCGCTTGCATCCCGGCTTACTTCTATCGTCCGGTAAATGCGGTCGGCAGCCGGGAAACAATCATCATACGTCAGTTCATTCACCACCCACAGGTATATGAGGAAGGCAGCCGTCATACCGAATACAAAGCCCAGCATATTAATGGAAGAGAACAGGAAACTCCTCTTTATCAACCGGAGTGCTACTTTTATATAGTGCTTTATCATATAATTAAATATTAAGAAGTGTTTTTATCATTCCACAGATATCAGTACTAACTCATCATCCGATACATTTTTCCCTTCCGGAAGGTTCGGCATATTTTCTTTTATCCATTTTCCGTTCACATAAGAAAGAAGGGTATTTCCAGCAACTAACTTAGGATAGAATGAAGTCTCCTGTTCGTTTCCGGCAGATATAGATGGATAATTCAAATCTTTACCCTCTTTTTCCGTAGGTAAAGAAAAGAACTCTTTAGAGGCTTTATCATATATCAAGGAGTAAAGGGAGACCTGCTTGTCTTTACGAGCATTGGAAGAATCAAAACCTTTAGTTATACGGATAAACAAAAAACGATCCGTTTCGAGCCAGCTGGTCACAAAATAATCCTCATCCAGATTGTTGGACAGGCTTCCGGTCACCTTTTTCCCGTCGGGACGACGAAGGATACCAAAGTCCAGCTTGTAGGCAGCCCTCAGAGTAGATGCATCTTCTAAATAATAAACCGTATTGTCATAGGCCATACGGATATAAGTCCTGTTCCGATAAACATAGGTATTTCCTTTCTCTCCTGACCTGTATGTGCCTTTCGGAGTGTAATCGGAATCGCCTTCCGGAGCAAAACAACATAATGTATCTCCTTTGAGTCCCATGGTATAAAAGCATCCTGAATAGGCGGCATATTTAATGAACCCTTCCTTAAATCCATTAAAAAAACTGTCGAAACTCATTTTTTTATCCAAGGGGAGTTTGCTTGTCACATCATCAGGCGTCCAGGAAGCAGAGGCGGTAACCATAGCAGTAAAAGGAAGAAATGCAACCTGGTTTCCAATTCCCTTATCAAGGGATAAATAGCAACAGCGAAGCTGGTCGGACGAAGCGTCATAATAAGTATGGGTAATCATTTGGTGAGGGTTCAATGACATACTTCCGTTATGCTTTTTACATTCCACATTATTCTTGAACAACTGTTTGATGTGCTTAAAGTCCTGACTTAATAGAAACAATCCTTGCAAGGCAGTCAATACATATTGGTTTCCAACCGGGGTTATTTCTCCAACTATATCTTGCACAAGCATGGCGTCCACTCCGGTAAAGTGAAACTGCATTTTACCAAAGTCCTCTACTTTCACAGAACGTACATTCTTCAAAGCAGCCGGTACATTTAGGATGACAGCTCCATCTTTCTGTATTTTCGGCTTATATTTGATACCAGCCGGTGGTATAAAGTCATCCGGAAATGCATTGACAGAAGCAGTTACCGCCTGAGATGCGGCATCCTGATCCGTTGTTGTCCGCTCACTGAGTTCCTTCGCCGCTTCTTCCTTACTCATACCGGGATTTTTAGATCCGCAAGCTGTGCAGAGACCTATTAATGTTAGATAAAAGAGAGTTTTACTTTGCATAATTTCACTTTATATTAAGATTCTTCCATGAAAGTTTCGCAAGAACTATACCGAAACTATATTTCACTATTTATCAAGTGTTTAATAAATCCTACACTACGTAAAATTGCACGATATCGTACACCAAATGCACGCTTCCGTACACTCCTTTCTCAGAAACTTTCTCTATCTTTGCATCTATTCAGGTACATGTCCGAACAGACTTGCCCGAAACTGCCGTTTGCGGTATAATAAATTAATCTTTCCGAGTATGATGAAACGAGGCCAAATACTGATTGTAGACGATAATGAAGATATTCTCTTCACCTTGAAAATGCTGTTACGCCCCATTGCGGAAAGCATTACGACCTTGAATGACCCGCGAGAGCTGTTGCCTCTCATCTCCCGTTCCCACTTTGATGCCATCTTGCTCGATATGAACTTCCGCCGGGATGCGGTCAGCGGGAAAGAAGGTTTCCACTGGCTGGAAGAGATACTGAAACTGGATGCAAAGGCGGTGGTCATTTTCATTACAGCATACGCCGATACGGAAAAGGCGGTACAGGCCATCAAGCAAGGTGCCACCGACTTCATCGCCAAGCCCTGGCAAAACGAGAAACTGATAGCGACCGTATCTGCTGCCCTGCAACTCAGTTTCAGCCGGACGGAAGTAGAAGCTCTGAAACAACAGAAAGAAACCTTGAAAGAGCAGGCGGAAGCTTTGACCCTTCCCGCCGAACCGATACGCGTAATCGGTGAGTCAGCCGCTATGCAGGCTATTTTCCAAACGATAAAAAGGTTCTCCGATACTGATGCAAACCTATTGTTATTGGGTGAAAACGGAACAGGAAAAGATTTGCTGGCACGCTACGTATACGAACAATCCCCTCGCAAAAACGAAGTGTATGTACCTATCGACTTAGGAAGTATTCCGGACACATTGTTTGAAAGTGAATTGTTCGGGTATGAGAAAGGCGCATTCACCGATGCCCGGAAGAACAAGCCGGGACGTGTGGAAATTGCATCAGGCGGTACGCTGTTTCTGAATGAAATCGGCAATCTGAGCCTTCCGCTTCAGGCAAAGTTACTCTCGGTTATCGAACAAAGAAGGAGTTCAAGGCTGGGTTCTACAACTTCTTATCCTGTAGATGTAAGATTGATTTGCGCCACAAATACAGATTTGTATAGCGCCATCGACAGCGGACAGTTCCGACAGGATTTGCTTTACCGTATCAATACGATTGAAATCCGTATTCCGCCTTTACGGGAACGTGGAAATGACTTGTTCCTATTGGCCGACTTTTTCCTGCAACGCTACCGGAAGAAGTATAAGAAGGAACTTCGGGGCATTTCCAAAGAAGCGCGCAAGATGTTGCAGCTTTACCGCTGGCCGGGTAATGTGCGTGAACTGGAACACGCCATCGAACGCGCCGTTATCCTCTCTACGGGGAATATGCTGGCACCGGACGATTTTATGTTGCGCACTCCCCAAGCATCCAATACCGTTTCTGAAAAAGACAAGTATAATCTGGAACGGCTGGAAAAAGATACAATAAATGAAGTTCTGAGGACATGCGGCGGCAACATTACGTTGGCTGCGGAAATGCTGGGAATCACGAGGACATCACTATACAGAAGGATTGAAAAGTTCGGATTATGAAAAGGCAGACTTGGATAAAGACCCCTCTTTGGCTCACAGTTGCGTTGCTGGTATGTTGTCTCATTTCAGCCTGGCTGGCTGTGCACGGCTTTTATTTTAGCCTGTTTGTGGCCCTCTGCCTCACAGCGTTCGTTGCTCACAGTATATATAGGTATATCCTACGTTCCGCCCGTGCCATGGCCCAGTTCATCTGGTCTGTGCGCTATTCGGAGTTTCTGTCCTCTTCCACCTCCAATCCGAATACCACCCAACCCCTTCCCGAAGAATTACTGGCAGAGATGCAGGATGCACTCGAACATTATCGCAGTAATCTGCAAAAGAAAGAGAGCCAGTTGCAATACTTTCAAGCTCTTGCCAATCATATAGACATGGCAATTCTCGTCTACACTCCCGACGGGCAGATGGAATGGATTAATGAAGCGGCCAAACGCTTGATACATAGGGAACATCCGCGAACCGTGGATGACCTGGCGGATTTCCATCCGGATTTGCCCGCCAAACTGCACACACTGAAAGCGGGTGATCTTTCTGTCTGGCAAATAAAAGAGGAAGAGGAAACCGTGCAGCTTGCCCTTTCGGGCATGGAATTTATCATTCAGGGCCGGAAATTGTTAATTGCCGGAATGAAGAACATCCACTCTGCACTGGACAGCCGCGAAACGGAGGCGTGGCAAAAACTGATCCGTGTGCTGACGCATGAAATCATGAATTCCATCACTCCCATCATTTCGCTGACCGAACTGCTTACTAAATATGCCGATGGCCTGGAAGGTGACGAAGAAACCAAGACAGAAATAAAACAGATGCTGCAAACTATCGGCCGCCGGGGAAACGGACTGGTGCGTTTCATGAACAGCTACCGGGAGGTCTCCCACCTGCCGCAACCTTTACTGAAGCTTTACAGTGCAGAAGAATTGCTGGGGGAAGCGGTCCAACTGATGCAGAATGAAACAAGTGATCTGCATCTCTCTCTGCCTGCCGTTACACTGCGTTTCATTGCGGATAAGGAACAGATAGAGCAGGTTCTTATCAACCTGATACGGAATGCCCGCGAAAACGAAGCGACACAAATCACTCTTT
>OIXH01004242.1_pt1 | contig 11842 bp, 10 predicted proteins | sample 1587741 | NCBI WGS metagenome assembly OIXH01 (sample SAMEA3888916, study PRJEB22519) | human gut metagenome | biome: human gut; feature: human-associated habitat; material: faeces | place: Denmark | collected 2011 | reverse complement strand
AAAGAGGAAAGTCGATTATGCGGTATTTGCCGCCGTAGGGAACGGCGGGTTTAGCTATTTTTTTGGTAAGGATACCCAGACGGCTGCCCTGGCCGCCCGCAAGAAGCATCGCTATGCATTCGGGTTTGATTGCCATACAAATTCCTCCTTATTTATCTTTTTTGCGGGAAGTATTCTTTATATACATACAGCTCAATCCCTCGATATCGAGTTCAATACTGTATTCGTATCCGTGCATCGGTTTTTTCTTCGCCCTGACCGAGCCGACGGTGCTCTCGCCCTTGCCGCCGAATTCCGGCAGAGCCGAGCTGAACACCACTCTGTAGGTGCCGGGCTTCGGCACGCCTATGCGGTATTTCTGCCTTGTCACGCTCGTAAAATTGCAAAGGGCGATAAGCTCGTTCTCCTTCTTGTCGCGCCTGATATAAGCTACGACGGAGTTGGAGCTGTCGTCGCTGACTATCCAGCTGAAGCCCTCCCAGCTGTAGTCTATCTCCCAGAGCGGGGAGTTGGCGAGGTAGAATTTGTTGAGGGCGCTCACATAGCTCTTGAGCTGCCTGTGCGCCTCATAGTCGAGCAGGAGCCAGTCGAGCTGCTGCTTGTAATTCCACTCGATGAACTGACCGAATTCGCAGCCCATGAAGAGCAGCTTCTTGCCCGGGTGAGACATCATATAGCCGAGGAAAGAGCGCACACCGGCGAATTTCTCCTCATAAGTGCCGGGCATTTTATTTATCAGCGAGCATTTGCCGTGGACTACCTCGTCGTGCGAGATAGGCAGGACGAAATTCTCGGAGAAGGCGTAGAAGAAAGAGAAGGTCAGGCAGTCGTGGTTGAATTTCCTTGCCAGCCCGTCGAGGGAGAAGTAGCGCAGGCAGTCGTTCATCCAGCCCATATTCCACTTGAAGTTGAAACCGAGGCCGCCGAGATAGGTCGGGCGGGAGACCATCGGCCACGCGGTGCTCTCCTCCGCTATCATCAGCACATCGCCGTGCTCGCGAAAGACGGATTCGTTGAGCTTCTTGAGGAATGCAACTGCCTCGAGATTCTCCCTGCCGCCGTGGCAGTTCGGTATCCAGTTGCCGTCGTCCCTGCCGTAATCGAGATAGAGCATGGAGGCAACGGCGTCCACCCTCAGCCCGTCGATATGGTATTCGCTTACCCAAAACATTGCGCTCGAGACGAGGAAGCTCTGCACCTCGGGCTTGCCGTAGTCAAAGACCCTTGTGCCCCATTGCAGATGCTCGCCCTTGCGCGGGTCGGCGTATTCGTAGCAGGCGCCGCCGTCGAATTCATACAGACCGTAGGTGTCCTTTGGGAAGTGAGCGGGCACCCAGTCGAGGATAACGCCTATGCCGGCGTTGTGGGCGGCGTTCACGAAGTATGCGAAGTCCTCGGGTGTGCCGTAGCGGGAGGTCGGGGCGAAATAGCCCGTGACCTGATAGCCCCACGAACCGTCAAAGGGATACTCCATGACGGGGAGCAGCTCGATGTGGGTGTAGCCCATATCCTTGACATACGGAATGAGCCTGTCCGCCAAGTCACGGTAAGAGAGCGGGTTGCCGTCGTCATAGAGCTGCCATGAGCCTGCGTGGACCTCGTATATATTCATCGGCGAGGAATAGATATCGGCCTTTTTGCGCTTACGCAGCCAGCCCTTATCGCTCCAGTCAAAGTCAAGCTCGCCGTAGTATTTGGATGCCGTGCCGGGTCTTGTCTCACAGTGGAAAGCAAAGGGATCGCTCTTGTAGAATTCCCTGCCGTCCGCCGTGCGGAAGTAATATTTATAGGCGTCGTAGCGGTTAACGCCGTCAACGGAGCATTCCCACACCCCGGAGCTTATTTTAGTCATCGGGGCTTTGTCGGGCTGCCAGCCGTTGAAGTCGCCCGCAACGCCTGCCCACTGCACGTTCGGAGCCCATACTCTGAAGCAAACTCCGCCGTCAACGGGGTGAGCGCCGAGGTATTCATATGCCTTTGCGTTCGTGCCCTCGTGGAAAAGGTAGAGCGGTATGCTGTTTTCTGATTTAGCCATATCGAGTAAGCCTCCTTCCTATAATCAAAATAATTATAACAACAGTGCGCCGCTTTTTCAAGAGAAAATCCCTGCGAAAATATATATTTTATCCGATTTGCCCGAAGTGTTCGCCCGAAAAGGTTACAATGCTGTCACCAAGATTGACAAACCCGGCTTTTTTTGCTATTATTTTTAATGGTTTATTCTATTCAAAAAGGAGAGCTGTCAATGATCAGTTCCGACAATCTGTGTATGAGCTGTATGCGGGAGATAGGTGATGAGAAGATCTGCCCCTACTGCGGCTACCATGTCGATTCCGCTCAGATATCGCCTTATCTGCCGGTGAGGACTCTCGTCGCCAACCGTTATCTTGTGGGCAAAATGCTCGAGTATAACGGCGAGGGCGCCACTTATATCGGCTGGGATCTCAAGGAGAAAAAGGCGGTAAAGCTCCGCGAATTTATCCCCGATTCGTTCACGACGAGAACCACGACCAACCTGAATTTACAGGTGATGCCCGGCAGCGAAGCCACCTTCGCAGAGCTGCGCCGCAGCTTTGAGGAGCTTTGGACTAAGCTCGCAAGGCTCAAGGGTCTCTCGGCGCTGATAAGCGTCAACGCAGTCGTTGAGGATTACAACACCTCTTATGCGATATACGACCATTTCGAGGGGATATCCCTGCGTGATTTCCTGCTCAGAAACAAGCTCGGCTATGTGCCCTGGGAGAAGGCAAGGCAGCTGCTCATGCCGCTGCTCTCAACTCTCGGCACGCTGCACTCGGCGGGCATAATCCACCGCGGCATCTCGCCCTCGACACTGATAATCGGCGGCGACGGCAAGATAAAGATAACGGGCTTTTGCATCGGTGCGGCGAGGACCGCCCGCAGCGAGCTGAACAGCCAGCTTTTCGACGGATACGCCGCCATCGAGCAATACGGGCTTGACGGCAGGCAAGGCACTTGGACGGATATCTATGCCTTTGCGGCTGTGCTTTATCGCACCCTTATCGGCAGCGACCCTATCTCCGCAAAGGAGCGCATGACGAACGACAGGCTCATGGTGCCCGGTAAATTTGCCGAGGCGCTGCCCGCCTATGTCATAAACGGCCTCATCAACGCCTTGCAAATTCTGCCCGAGGACAGAACAAGGACGGTCGAGCAGCTCAGAGCCGAGCTGTCGGCTTCGCCCGTGGCAACGGCGGCGAGCGGGCAGTATCAGCGAGCCGAGCAGGCGCAGAAGCAGCCCCGACCCGAGCCCGCAAGGCAGCCGGAGAAGAGACCCGCGCCCGAGAATAAGCCCGCCCCCAAAAAGAACGGCGACGGAGTGCCGACGATAATAGTTTCCGCAGCTCTTTGCATCGTAGTCGGTCTCGCGATATTTATAATCCTTGCGTTCACAGTATTTAAAGATACTTTCAAATTCAATTTTAACCAGGACAGCGGCAATGTTACGGTCACTCAATCAAATCAGGAGCCGATAGCCGTGCCCGATTTCATCAATAAGAGCGCCGTTGACGTGCTTGTGAATCCCGTATTCACGCAGAATTTCAAGCTCGTCTCAGAGGATGTCTATGACGACAAGGTGCCCGAGGGCTATATCGTCGGGCAGAGCGTCAAGTCGGATACCCTCGTGCAGCCCGGCACCGAGATCGTCATCTATGTCAGCAAGGGCAAGCAGCAGGTCGTGCTCCCGAGCGTGGTCGGCTACGACTACGCCGAGGCGGAGAAACGCCTGACGGAGCTGGGTTTCAAATGCATCAAAAAGGAGATCTACGAGGGCAGCTACCGCAATAACGAGGTCGTCCAAATGGCGCCGTTTGCCGACAAGGCCTACGACGTCGGCACCGAGGTCTATCTGAATGTCTTTGTTGAAAAGACCGAGCCGGAGACCGACGAATTCGGTCAGACCGTCGCCGCAGTGACCCCGCAGGATTAAAATTAATCCATACAGCCTCCCACCACAACAGACTGCGAACAACCGCCGCGGAAAACCGCGGCGGTTGTCTGAATAATTGCCCTATCGTTCATCCCGATTTAAGTCGTTCTTTTCCGGCGGCGATTTCCGCATTCTTTTGTTTAATCATCTCGGCAAGCCTTTCTTCGCATTCTTCTCTTGTGTCGGCGTAGATATTAAACTTTTTGCGTTTACCGTTTGGCAATTTCGGAGAATAGCTGCCTTCCCATTTCTTTTCGCTGATTCTAAATATGCACCCCGTTCCGGGACGGCGTATCTTCGGCTGTTTCGGCTCAAATTTCGCTCTTACTGGCCTTTCCGGCGCTTGGTCGGGTGTTTGCCCGTTCTTGCCCAAAGTGCCTTCATTTCTGCCGAACCCCCGTTCGATTTTGTCGGCAGCGGAGCGCTGCATATTGTCGGTAATATGGGTATATATATAACTTTTCAAGGTGCTGTCACGCACAGTGCCCTGCATATATTCCGTTAGCCATTAAGCTTCAGTTCTTTGCTGTACTTCTTGTTCCTTCCCCTTGACATAAATAACCCCCATAGTGTAGACTTGATCCTTTTGTTTTTTAAGGTGTCTACTCTATGGGGATTATATCACTGCTCTACGGGATAAAAATTGATTTTTAATTGTGATTGGCAAGCGATGCCGATATTTTTTTGCGTCAATAGCCGAAATACTCGAACGGATTCACATACTGCGTCGGGGTCGTGGTGGCTTCGGCGGCGGAGCCTGTCTTATCCTCAACGAGGGTCACTTCAATATCAAAGGTTTCGGTCGAGTAGTCGCTGCGTACTCTGCAGAGAGTGAGGGTCAATTTATCGCCGACCTTGCCGTTGTCTATCTTCTCAAGCAGGATATCCGACTTCGTCAGCTCCTTGCCGTCGACGGCGATTATCATGTCGTACTGCTGCGCCTGAGTATTGGCGAGGGAGCTTGAGGAGGATATCTCATTGATGATTAGCGTGCCTGCGGGCAGCCCTTTGATCTGAGCTATCATATTATACTGCGCGCTTGCGCTGACGGGGTAGTAGGTGATGCCGAGCATGGGTCTGTTGGGCACATAGCTGTAGGCGATAAGATCCTCGATGATCTCTTTAGCCGAGGTGATGGGGATAGCAAAGCCCATGCCCTCATATTCGGTGCTGGCGATCTTCTGGGAATTGATGCCGATGACCTGACCGTATTGGTTGACGAGCATACCGCCGGAGTTGCCGGGGTTGATGGCTGCGGAGTGCTGAATGCACTTCATCGTGTAGCCTATCTCGCTGCTGACAGGTCTGTGGATCGCGGAGACGCTGCCCTCGGTGAAGGAGCCGAAGAATTCAACGCCGCCGGGGTTGCCTATGGCGTATACGGGGTCGCCGACGAGCAATGCGTCGGAGTCGCCGAATTCGGCAGCCTTGAGGCCCGTGACCTTTATCCTGAGCACGCCGATATCCGTCCTCTTGTCGAAGCCGACGACATCCGCGTCGTAGGTCTCGCCGTCATGGGTCTGCACCTTGACTTTAACGCCTGAGCCGCTGATAACGTGGGCGCAGGTGATGATATAGGTGTAGGTGCCGCTGCTGTCCTCGCCCATGATGATGCCCGAGCCCTCGCCCGCTGCCGAATTCGACTTGCTCGAATAAACGACTATGCCGACGTTGCTCGCCTCGAGCTTTGCATAAATCTGAGTCGGGGTCAGAGCACCTTCGATATTTGTCTCGGTCGGGCTGACGGGGGAAGCGTTGATGTTGAGCTTTGCGTCCGCGTCGCTGTTGTCTTTTTCGGCCGAGATCTTGGTTTTGGAGTCCGAATCGCTGTCATAGCCGTGGCCGCGCTTCGCGATCTTGACCACCGACGCAATGCCCGCCACCATGGCGAATACGACCACGAGAGCCACGCAGGCGATGAACACCTTGATGCCCCTCTTGCCCTTAGAGGTCTGGAGAGGAGCCTTCGGCGGCTGATACTGCTGATAAGGCTGCTGATACTGTTGATAGGGCGGCTGCTGTTGCTGCTGATAGCCGTACTGATACTGCTGCTGATTGTAGCCGTAATTCGGCTGACCGGCGTTATAGCCGCCGTGCTGCTGTTGCTGCGGCTCGACTCTCTCCGCCTCCACCTGGGGGGCGTCGTCCTCGGCGGGAGTCGATGCTTCGTTTGCCTGAGCCTGCTGCTCGTTCAGTTCGCTTTTCTCATTTTCTTCATTTTGCTCGAAGTCTTTTGAATAATCGTCACTCATAATATTGCCTCCTGTTGAGCGACCGTCCGTCCGGCAGGCACATTTGCCGGCGATCGCCTGATTACGATATTAAGTTTAGCTCTCGGTTGTTAATTCAGTTTGAACGACCGGTTAATTAAATTTCAAAAAAGTTGGTTTATTTTGTTAATTGAGGGGCAAAGTGAATATAAATTCGGCGAATTCGCCGGGCACGCTTCTTGCCGTTATCTGGCCGCCGTGCAGCTCGACCATCGTCTTGACGAGGTAAAGTCCCATGCCCGCGCCCTTGACGTCGTAGCTGCGGGATTTGTCGACCTTGTAGAAGCGCTCGAATATCTTGTCTATCTCCTCACTCGGGATGCCGCGGCCGCTGTTGCGGATCTTGACTATGACCTTCTCGGCGTCGGATTTTGACGAGACCTCGATATAGCCGCCGTCCTGAGTGAATTTGACCGCATTGTCGATAAGGTTATACACGACCTGATTTATCATGTCGCGGTCGGCGACGACCTCGTTGCTCTGCAGGGTGTCGAGCCCTCTTATCTCGATATGCTTGTTGTCAATGAGCTGCTCGAACCCGAGCAGAGTCTGGAATATCATCTCGGAGATATCGAATTTGACGGGCTTTAAGTCAAGCTCGCCCGCCTCCAGCTTGCTCATATTGAGCATACCCGTCACGAGCCTTGAGAGGCGCTTGACTTCGTCGGAGACTATTTGCAGATAGTGGCTCTGCTTGTCGGGGGAGATCGTGCCGTCAAGGATGCCGTCGATGAAGCCGCCTATCGTGGTCATCGGGGTCTTTAACTCATGCGACACGTTCGCAACGAAGCTGCGGCGTGACATTTCGAGCGTCGCCAACGCCTGAGCCATTGTGTTGAAGGCGTCCGCCAGCTCGTCTATCTCGCTCTCGCCGAAGAGCTTGGAGCGCTTGACGGTTATCCTCTTTGAGAAGTCGCCGTTCGCATACTGAGTTGTTGCGGCGGACATCTCGCGCAGGGGTTTTGTCAGGCGGTATGAGACGAAGTAGACACAGATAAAGGCTATAGTGAACGCAAAGAGCGAAGCGATAAAGAACATCTTGAATATGGCGGCGATATAGGGGGTGAGTCCGTTGACTATCGGCTGAGTGGAGAACACCGCACCGACGGTCTGACCGTCCACCTGCAGGGGGACGCCGACGATGAAGTGGATATCGCCGAGCATACCGTTCATGTCGCCCGCCGTCGAATATTTCTGACCGCTGAGCACGCTCTTTAATATATCATCGGGAATCTGATACTTATTATGCACGATGCAGTTGCCTGTGTAGAGCGCCATGTCGGATTGCAGCACATCCTTGCAATAGGCAACGTGGCCGTCGAGACCGGTGATAAAGATATCGGCGTTGACGGCGTTGGAGGTCTGGAGCAGGGTGTTGCAGATAAGTATGACCGAGGCTCTGCCGCTCTGACCGAGGTAGTCGGATTGGAGCACGTCCCTTGCGTTGTCGGCAACATTGACGGTATTCTCAGAGAGCAGCTCGAGCTTCTCATCCATCCAGAGCTTTGACACTAAAAGAAGCAGAGCTCCGCCGATAAAGACGAAGCTTGCAAGAATTATTGAAATCGTTATTACAAAATATTTGCGGAAAAGACCGGAATATCTTCTCTTTTTACTTGACACGGTAACACCTACTAACCGACTCAGTCCTTGGTTGCAAACTTGTAGCCGACGCTCCAAACGGTCTTGAGTTCCCATTTGTCGGAGACTCCCTCGAGCTTCGCTCTAAGGCGCTTGACATGGACGTCGACCGTCCTCGAATCGCCGTAGTAATCGAAGCCCCAGACCTCGTCAAGGAGCTGATCGCGGGTAAAGACCCTGTTGGGGTTGCTCGCAAGGTGATAGATGAGCTCCAGCTCTTTGGGCGGGGTGTCTATACGCTTGCCGTCAACTATCAGCTCGTAATTCGTCAGGTTGATGGTGAGCTTGTCATAGTGGACCTCCTTGACCGCCGTGTCCGCGCCCGCGCCGCTGCGGCGCAGGACTGCCTTGACCCTCGCCATAACTTCCTTGGCGTCAAAGGGCTTGACAACATAGTCGTCCGCGCCCAGCTCAAAGCCGAGCACCTTATCAAAGGTTTCGCCCTTGGCGGTGAGCATGATTATCGGCTTGTCGGAGAACTTCCTGACCTCGCGGCAGACCTGCCAGCCGTCGAGCACGGGAAGCATGATATCGAGCAGCATGAGGTTGGGCGATATCTCCTGGAAGAGCTTGACCGCGTCCGCTCCGTTATGAGCTATCGTTACCTCGTAGCCCTCTTTTTCAAGATAAAGGCGAAGTAATTCGCAAATGTTGTTGTCATCGTCAACGACGAGAATTTTTTCCGCTGCCATAGTGATCCTCCTCGCATTTTTGACTCCGAGGTCTCGGAATCAAGGTTACATCTTAAATTATACACTATTTTTTAACAATTCTGTGAATGAGGAAAAAATAATTTGTTACAAACTCACTTTCTGACCGAGAATTTGAACACCGTGGTGCTCCTGAAGCTCTCGCCCGCGTCGACGGTGCACTGCGGGAATTCGGGCATATTCGGAGTGTTGGGGTAGAACTGAGTCTCGAGGCAGAAGCCTGCGTGCTTTATCAGCGGCTTGCCCTGCTTGCCGGGCTTTGTGCCGTCAAGGAAGTTGCCCGTGTAGAGCTGAACGCCGCAAAGGTCGGTGAACACCTCAAGCTGCCTGCCGCTCGACGGGTCGTATGCCGCCGCCGCGGGGCCGTCTCCCTCGCTCAGGCAGAAGTTGTGGTCATAGCCCCTGTCCTTGATGAGCTGCGGGTCGTCCTGAGCTATATCCCTGCCGATGAGCTTCGGCTGCCTGAAATCAAAGGCCGTGCCCTCGACGGGGCATATCTCGCCGGTCGGGATGCTGCGCTCGTCGGTCGGTGTGAAGGCGTCGGCGTTTATCATCAGCTCGTGGCCGAGGATATCGCCCTCGCCCGCAAGGTTGAAATAAGCGTGATTTGTCATATTTATGACCGTCTTTTTATCGCTGACGGCGTAATAATCTATCTTCAGCGAGTTATCCTCAAAGAGGGTGAAGGTCACCTTGAAATCGACGTTGCCGGGGAAGCCCATAGCGCCGTCGGGGCTGTGATAGCTCATTTCGAGGCAGTTGTCGTCGGCGATGAGAGGCTTCCATACGGCGTGCGAAAGCTCGGCACCGCCGTGGAGGCAGGTGACGCCGTTTTCATTTTTCTCGACCTCATATTTAACGCCGTCTATTGTGAAGCTGCCGTTTGCGAGGCGGTTAGCATATCTGCCGACGGTCATGCCCTCATAATCGGAGTATTTCTCGTGCCCCTCGATCGTGTCGAAGCCGACGAGCACATCTGCGAATTTGCCGTCCCTGTCGGGCACAAGGATGCTGTTTATCGTGGCGCCGTAGGTGATGATATCCACCGACGTTTCGCTCGAATTCCTGAGAGTGAATATATCGACCTGCCTGCCGTCGGCGGTAACGCCGAAAGAATTTCTGACTATCATTATTCCGTCCCTTTTCCTTATTAATTTTTATACATTAATATATCCGTCCCACGGAGATATCATTTGTTAAAGATATTTTATCATCAGAAAAAATTTTTGTCAATAAGTAAGACGGGCAAAACGTGGCATACTATCATCGGGCAGCAGCCCAAAGCAATTCCGCCCGAGCGGTGGGAGAAAGGATACAAAACATGGAAAAGAATAATCAGCAGCAGAACCAGCAGAACCAGCAGAACCAGCAGAATCAGCAGAATCAGCAGCAGAACAAGAAGCAGAATCAGCAGCAGAATAAAAAGAACAGAGAGAACTTCTGAGCATAACCGATCCTGCACAGGGGAGCGCACTTTTGTGCGCTCTTTTGCTTTTCCGGCTTCTTTCTGTTACATTCGTAACCGTTTTGTTACCGTTTTTCGCTTGATTTTGAAATATTAAAGTAATATAATATCGGGATAAGAAGGAAGGTGTTTTCATGGCAAAAAACAATGCCGTCGGCGCTGAATCCGACGATCTCGGCAAGGTCATCAAGAATCTGATAGACTTTGACGCAAAGCAGAGGGCCATCGTCTCCGACTCGCTCAAGAAGCGTGACGAGGAGAGGAAGGCGCTCGAGAATGCCAAGGATGAGATAAACGCAAAGCATATCAAGCTGGCGCAGGATCGCCTCGACGCGCTCGAAAAAAGAGAGAATGAGAACGCCGAGCGCCTGATAAAGGCGGCGCAGGCCGTAGCTAAGAAAAACATTGCGGAGTTTGACCGCACGGCGGCGGAGAAGACCGAGCAGTGGATAGGGCAGATATATAGCCGTGTGCTGGAGGACTGACTGATATCCTCCGAGAAATCGAAGGGAGGCGGCTGAGATCAATAACAAAGCGTCAAATGCGGTCATGACGAGAGTCAGAGCGAAATACGGAAGCCGTCTGACCGTTAAGGATTATGAAGCGCTCACGGGGCTGTCGAGCCTCGGCGAGGCGGCGTCGTATCTGAGCGGCAACAGCAATTTTGCCGCCTATTTTAACGGCGCAGCGGGGCGCAGGGATATATCGAGAGCGGTCTTTGAGGGCGCGGTAAGGAGCGCTTTTTACGGCACGGCGAGGAAGCTGTGCAGCTCCGAGAGCGACGCGGGCGACCATATCTATCGCTATATCGCGCTTGGCCTTGAGAACGATTATGTGCTCGATTACATAATCAACCTGTCGCTCGGCACGCCCGAGAAGATGATATTGAAGCGTGTGCCGGAGCTCAGAACGGGCACAAAGCTCGACCTTGCGAAGCTCTTTAAGATCAAAGACCCCGCGGAGCTGGGCAGGTATCTGTCAAAGACAAAGTACGCGAAGCTCGTGCCCGCCCTGCCGAAGAATGCGGGCGAGAAATTCGACATCTCGCTTATCGAAACGGTGCTCAGCAAGATAAAATACAAGCTGGCGTTCGCGGAGATAAAGCATTCCTACGGCGCGGAGACGGCGAAGGTGCTCGAGGAGAGTATCAAGACCCGCATCGAGCTGACGGATTTCCTGACCGTATACAGGGCAAAGAAATACTACGGCATGAGTGAGATGAGCCTGCGAACCGCCCTTGTGGGCTACCGCTGCGTGATGAATTCGGCGACATGGGAGCGGATAATCACCGCCAAGACCGCCGATCAGGCGCTGACGGAATTCAGTGCCTCGGGCTATGCGCCGAGGATAGAGCGGTTCGGCACGCACGACCTTGAGCTTTTTAAGGAGAAAGCGGCGGCGGTCAAGGATATCCGCCATATGCATTTCTCGACCGACCCGATAATCGTACTCGCCTCATATCTGAGGCTGTTTCAGGATGAGTGCGACAATCTGATAAAGATCGCCGAGGGCATCACCTATAAGCTGCCCCAGGACGAGATAATGGCTGACCTCATACTTTTGTGACACATAAAAGCATCATTACTATAAGGAGCGTGAACAAATGGCTGTTGAAAGGATCAGGCTTCTGACCATACTCGGCCCCTACGAGAGCCTCGACAGGGTAATACGGGTGTGTGCCCAGAGCGGCTGCTTCCAGCCCGAGAACGCCTCGGGCTTCATCGGCGATTCTGAGGGCTATTCCTACCTCAGCGAGGAGAATCCTTACTCGTTTTCGCTTATGAAGATCCGTGAGATATTCTCT
>OIXH01004237.1_pt1 | contig 11853 bp, 10 predicted proteins | sample 1587741 | NCBI WGS metagenome assembly OIXH01 (sample SAMEA3888916, study PRJEB22519) | human gut metagenome | biome: human gut; feature: human-associated habitat; material: faeces | place: Denmark | collected 2011 | reverse complement strand
CCGTATAGTCCTTTACATGGACGATGGCGGTGGTGCCGCCGGAGACGCACAGGCAGACAAAGGGGGGCTCCAGGTCCGGGTGGGTGATGTAGTTGGCCGCGATGTGGCCCCGGACGTGGTGGACGGGGACCAGAGGCACGTCCAGCGCCATGGCGGCTCCCTTGGCAAAATTGACCCCCACCAGTACCGCGCCGATCAGACCAGGGGCGTAGGTCACCGCGATGGCGTCTATATCTCTTTTGCCCATCCCCGCGTCGGACAGTGCCTGGCTGCACAGTCCGGTGATGGCCTCCACATGCTTACGGGAGGCGATCTCGGGCACCACGCCGCCGTAGATGGTGTGCATCTCGATCTGAGAAGCCACACAGTTGGACAGTACGGTCCTGCCGTCTTGCACCACGGCCGCCGCCGTCTCGTCGCAGGAGGACTCGATCGCCAGTATGTTCATGTGCTTCACTCCTCGATCCACGCTCCGGCGGGCCTTGGTTCCTCGCCCGGCTGAAGTGGGATTTGAATAAACCGGTCATAAATGTTTTCCGGCATATGTTTACGGTAAATGCTCTGGTGGGCCTGCATCAGCTCCTGGGCGCTTACATCCCCATCCCCCCGGATCAGGGTGCGGTAGTGTACCCCGAACAGGGCGCAGTCGTAGCCGCCGTAGCGAAAGCCGTTGCGCTGGTAAAAGGCCAGCCGCCTGCGGCGCAGGGGCTCGCCCTCCGGCTGGCCGTTCTCCGGGGCCTCCGCCTCGCCGAAAATACCGCGGTAGCCGGCGTAATACTCCGCCAGAAGATTCAGCATCCTGCTGCCCAGCCCCTGGCTGCGCATCCCCTCCAGGGTGCCCAGATAGTCCAGCAGGGCGAAGGGATAGCCCGGCTCCAGCCACATCAGGGCGTAGCCGCGCAGGATCTCGCCGTCCCACAGGCCCAGGGGCTGATAGCGGTTTTGTGCGCGCAGGTCCTCCATGGACTTGAGCGGTTTGAGCTCCTGGGGCGGAAAGGTCCGCTTGAGCTCGGCGTTATACAGGCCTTTCAGTTGTTCCGGCGTCAATTCCCTCAGTTCCATGTTCAAACTCCCGTGTCATGATGACGGCATCCTCCTTGGGATGCTCATAGTAATTCCTGCGGCGTCCCACGCCGCGGTAGCCGTGCTGCCCGTAGAGCGCGATGGCGGCGTAGTTGCTCGCGCGCACCTCGAGCGAGAGAAACGCGAGGTGATTGCCCTCGGCAAAGCGCTCGAAGACATCGAGCAGCTTCCCCGCGACGCCGCGGCGGCGGCAGTCGGGCCGCACGGCGACATTCGTGATATAGCCCTCGTCGAGCACGACCTGCAAGCCCGCGTAGCCGACCACGCGGTCATTTTCGTCCAGCGCGACGAGAAAGGCCGAGAGTGCGTTGTCCAGCTCCTCGGCGAGCGCATTGCGCGACCACGGCACGGTGAAGCAGCTGCGCTCCAGCTCCGCCACCGCGTCGAGGTGCTCCGTTTTCATCGGTACGATCCGCACCGGCATGACCTTTCCGTTCATCCCTTTGCCTCCAGCCAGTTTTTGCCCCAGTGCGCCTCCGCCACCAGCGGCACGGAGAGCTGCATCACGCCCTCCATCTCCTCCGTGAGGAGCCGTGCCGCCTGCTCCGCCATCGCCTCGGGGCACTCGACGATCAGCTCGTCGTGGACCTGCAGCAGTAGCTTCGCCTCCGGCGCCTCGCGCCTGAGACGGTCATGCACGCGCACCATCGCGAGCTTCATCACGTCCGCCGCCGTGCCCTGAATGGGCATATTGAGCGCGACGCGCTCGCCGAACGAGCGGGTGGCAAAGTTGCTCGCCGTCAGCTCGGGGAGATCGCGGCGGCGGTGCATGAGCGTTTCAACGTAGCCCTGCGCCTTCGCCTTTTCCACGATCTCGGTCATGTAGCGGCGCACGCCGGAGAAGCGGTCGAGGTAATTCTGAATATACTCCTTCGCCTCGTAAACGCTCACGCCGATGTCCTGCGCGAGCGAAAACGCGGAGATGCCGTAGACGATGCCGAAGTTGACCGCTTTCGCGTGCGAGCGCATCTGCTTCGTCACCGCCTCCGTCGGCACGCCGAACACCTGCGAGGCGGTGACGGTGTGAATATCCTCGCCGCTCAAAAACGCCTGCCGCATCGTCTCGTCGCCCGCGATGTGGGCGAGCAGCCGCAGCTCGATCTGGCTGTAGTCCGCGTCCACGAGCACATTGCCGCGCTCGGGCACGAACATCCGCCGCAGCTCGCTGCCAAGCGGCGTGCGCGTCGGGATATTCTGCAAATTCGGCTCGGTGGAGCTGAGCCGCCCCGTGGCGGTCACGGTCATCTGGAAGCTCGTGCGCACGCGCCCATCCGGCCCAATGACCTTCAGCAGCCCGTCGCAGTAGGTCGATTTCAGTTTGGCGTACTGGCGGTACTGCAGCACGTCGGCGACGATGGGGTGCTCCCAGCGCAGCTTTTCGAGCACATCCGCGTTCGTTGACCAGCCGGTCTTCGTCTTTTTGCCGTGCGGCAGGCCGAGGCGGTCGAAAAGCACCTCGCCGAGCTGCTTGGGGGAGTTGATGTTGAAGCTCCCGTCGGCCTCCTCGTAAATGCGCTCCTCCAGCGTTTTCAGCTCCGCGTCCATCGCCGCGCCGAAGTCCGCGAGCGCCTTCGCGTCCACGCGCACGCCCGCAAGCTCCATCTCCGCGAGCACGCGGCAGAGCGGTAACTCGACCTCGTAATAAAGCGCATGGAGCTGCCTCTCCTCGATGCGCGGCACAAGCTCCTTATAAAGCGAGCCGACGGCGGAGGTATAGATATGGAACGCCGTTTCCGCTGCTCCCGCGTCGCCGAGCAGATCGAACGCCCCCGGCTCCAGATGCGCGGGCGCGGCAAGCTGCGTGTGGAAGTAGACGGCAAAGAGCGAGGCAATGTCGTACTTCCCCGCCGTCGCGTCGAGGAGGTAGGCGGCGAGCGCGGTGTCGAACACAAAGCCCTCGGCGGGCAAACCGTTTTCCAGCAGCGTGTGCATGAGGTCCTTGACGTTGTGGCTGACCTTTTTGATGTCGGCGGAGAACAGCGCGCGCAGCAGCGCGTTCCAGTCGCCGGAATAGCGGTCGAAGAAAAACTCCGCGCTCAGCGTCTCCTTTTCGCTCTTCTCCCACTCCACGATCACGCCGGAGAGGTCGGGCAGCGCGAGCACCGTCACATGGCCCGCCCCACGGAAGAGCTCGAGACATTCCTCCGCTCTTTCCGCGCTCGTCACAGTCTCGGCGGTCACGGTGCATTCGACCGTCTCTGCGGCGCTGAGCGGCTCCGCCGCGGGCTTTAGCCCCATTTTCTCGATAAGCTTGTGGAACTCCAAACGCATGAGCAGCGGATAGAGCGCATCCGACGGCGCTTTGCGCAGGTTGTCCTGCGGCGTGAACTCCAATGGCGCATCGGTGAGGATCGTCGCGAGGTGATAGCTCTGCCGTGCGCTTTCCTCGCCCTCAGTCAGTTTTTTGATGACGCCGGGCTTGGCGTCAAGCTCCGGCAGGAGACGGTAAATTTCGTCGATGCTGCGGTACTTCTGAACGAGCGCCATCGCCGTCTTTTCGCCGATGCCGGGAACGCCGGGAATATTATCGCTCGCGTCGCCCATGAGCGCCTTGAGGTCAATGATGTGGATCGGCTCAAAGCCGTACTCCTCGGCAAAGCTCTCGGGCGTCATGCGCTTCGTGGTGGTCTGCCCCATGCGGGTGGAGATGAGCTTGACGGTCGTGTGCTCCGTGATGAGCTGAAGCGAATCCTTGTCACCCGTCGCTGCCACGCAGTCCCAGCCCGCCGCCTCGCATCTGCGCGAGATGGTGCCGATGAGATCGTCCGCCTCGTAGCCCGCCAGCTCGTAGCGCGGAATGTTCATCGCGTCGAGTACCTCCTTCATCACCGGAAGCTGCATCGCCAGCTCCTCGGGCATCCCCTTGCGCTGGGCCTTGTAGCCTTCGTACTCCAGATGGCGGAAGGTCGGCTCGCGCCGGTCGAAGGTCACGCACACCGCGTCGGGCCGCTCCTCGTCCTCCAGCCGCGCCATCGTGACCAGAAAGCCATAAATGGCCTGCGTGTAAAACCCGTCCTTCGTCGTCAGGGGACGGATGCCGTAATAGGAGCGATTGAGGATCGAGTTGCCGTCCAGCACCATCAGCTTCATCGTCAAAAACCTCCGTGTTCGCATTCTTTTTCATGTTACAGTATAGCCCATGCGCGCGCAAAACTCAACAAAAACCGTTGACAATGCATCACAAAGTGTTAAACTTCTTGTATTCCGCTTTGTTGGGAAAGGAGGCGCCGCCGTGCGGCTTTCCATGAATACGCGCTATGCCGTGATCCACGCCTCGTTCTGGGGCGCCTACGGCTCGCTCTGGGCCTTTATCGCGCTCGTGCTCGAATACAACGGCTTTGCGAGCGCGCAGGTCGGCGTCGTGACCTCGTGCGCGACGCTGCTCTCGGTGTTCCTCTCCCCCGCGGTCTCCTCGTTTCTCGACGCGCGGCCCGGCCTCGAAAACCGCCACGGCGCGATGGCGCTGCTCACGCTCGCCGCGGCGCTGTGCCTGCTCGCATGGCTCGTGCCGCTGCCGCGCCCGTTCGTGCTGGGCGCGTGCTTCGCGCTCATCGGCGCGTTCCTCTCCTCCACCCCGCCGTTTCAAAACGCCATGGCGATGGACGCGAACCGCTGCGGCATCCCGGTGGTCTACGGCTTCTGCCGCGGCGTCGGCTCGGTCTCCTACGCCGCCGCGGTGCTGCTCCTCGGCTTTGTGCTCGAGCGCCACGCGCCGACGCTGCTCCTGCCGGTCTTTGCCGCGCTGACCGCCTGCGGGCTCCTCGCCATGTCCGGCTTCCGCCTGCCGGAGCGCCCCGATGAAGCGGCGGACCGCCCTGCAGAGCACCGGAGCATCGCCGCCGTGCTGCGCAGCCACCCGCGCTTCGCGCTCACCCTGCTCGGCTGTATGTTCTTTTTCCTCACCCACACCATCTCCAACACCTACATGAACGCCCTCGTCGGCAAGGCCGGCGGGACCGCGAGCGCCGTGGGCACGAGCCTTGCCATCTCCGCCGTGCTGGAGCTGCCCGCGATGACGCTGGTCTCCCGGCTGCAAAAGCGCTTCTCGCCCGGCTTCTTCCTGCGCTTCGCGGCGGGAGCCGAGGTCGTGAAATTCCTTATTTTCTACCTTGCCCGCTCAATGCCCCTCATCTACCTCGGGCATTGTATGCAGTTCTTCCAGTTCGCCGTTTACGCGCCCGCGACGGTCTACTACGTCGCCGCGGCGCTCCCCGAACGCGACCAGCTCAAGGGACAGTCGCTCATCTATGTCGCCGGCAGCGGACTTGGCGGCGCGCTGGGCAATCTCCTCGGCGGACGGCTCCTCGACCGCAGCGGCATACAGGCCGCGCTGCTGCTCGGCACGGTGAGCGCGGCGGCCTCGCTGCTGACCTTCTGCCTCTCCACGCGGGAGGACTCCCGATGATAAGAAAACGCCGCACGGCTCACAGGCCGTGCGGCATTCTTTCTTTTCTCATGGCGTCAGCGGCTCGCCGACGTTCACACCGTTCAGCTGCGCCGCGATCTCGCCGTCCACAACGATCTGCACGCGCTCGACGGTGTCGAGCGAGCAGAGCGAGAGCACCAGCGACTCCACCGTCTGCCGCGGCGAGATGCCGAGATCGGCGTCGGAGGGCAGATTGAGGTAGCACGTCCCCTCCTCCACGCGGGCGGAGAGCACGGTGAACTCCTCCGGCAGCAGCGCTGCGAGCGCGTCGCTCTCAGGGCCCTGCGCGAGCTCCTCCAGCAGCGCGTTCACGCGCGTCTGCCCCTCATAGAGCGCCAGCGCGCGCTTTTCCGCGCGCAGCGCGCCGCTCGTCGAGTCGAGGAAGTAGAGCGATACGGTGATGGGGCGCAGCGCGTCCTCGCGCATCGACAGCAGCGGGTCCGCCGCCGTAAGCGTCTGCGTCTCGCGGTACGGCAGCTCCCGCCCGCCCGAGGTGATGGACACCGCGTTCACGCCGTCGAGCTGCGTGAGCGTGAGCGTCACGCAGTAATCGGCGAGCGTCAGATCAATGCCCGCAAGGCGCGCATACTGCCGCGAGAAGTCCACCCGCGCCCAGTTGCCGAGGACCGACAGGCTCAGAAGCGTCGTCCCGCCCGGCATCGGCGCGCGGACGCCCGCATCCGGCGCGTCGGCAAGAAGCCGCTCCAGCAATCGCTGCGCCAGCTCCTCCTGCGTGAGCGTGTCGGCGTCCGGGAGCTGCACGGTGCGGGCAACGATGGCGTCCTCGCCCGGCACGTCGCGCAGCTCGGCGGCGGGGTAGTAGATCGTATAGCTGTTTTCTCCCTCCGTCCCGCCGCTGCGCACACAGGCGGCGAGCAGCAGCGAAAGAACGAGAAACGTGAACAGGAAAGCCTTTCTTCTCATGTCTCCCCCTCCCTCCGCACGGCAGGAAGCCGCACCGTGAAGCAGGTGCCGCCGCCCGCGCGGGCGCTGACGGCGATGCTGCCGCCGCGGCGGCGCACGGTGTCCGCCACAATGGAAAGTCCAAGGCCCGTGCCGCCCGCGGCGCGTGAGCGCATCTTGTCCACGCGGTAGAAGCGGTCGAACACGCGCGGCATATCCTCCTCGGGAATGCCGATGCCGTTGTCCTCCACGCGCAGCACGCACTCGTCCTCCGTGCCGCCAAGCGTCACGCGCACGAAGCCGCCGGGGCGGTTGTATTTGATGGCGTTCTCGGTGAGGTTATAAATGATCTGGTGCAGGTCGTCCACGCCGGCCCGCACGCTCTGCTCCCGCTCGACGAGATAGGTCAGCTCGACCCGCTTCTCGTCGGCGACCAGCCGCAGCATCCGCACCACGCGCTCGATGACCGGCTCGACCGCGACGCTCTGCGCCGGCTCGACGATGCCGCTGTCGAGCCGCGTGAGCCGCAGCAGATTTTCCGTGATGCGCGTCAGGCGGTCGGTCTCCTGCACGATGTCGCCGACGAACTCGCGCACCGTGGCGGCGTCGATGTCCTCAGTCTGCAAAATCGAGTCGGAGAGCAGGCGGATACCGGCCAGCGGCGTTTTCAGCTCGTGGCTCGCGTCGGAGACAAAGCGGCGGCGCGCCTCCTCCGTCGTCTGCAAGCGGTCGGAGAGGCTGTTGAACTCCTCGGCGATCTCGCTGATCTCGTCGCGACCGCCGATCTCGGCGTGGTAGCTGTACGCGCCCTCGCGCACGCGGCGGATGGCCTCGAGCAGCACGCCGAAGCGGCGCGTGAGCATCCGCGAGAGCAGCAGGCTCAGCAACACGACAAAGCCCGCGACTGCCGCCGAGATGCGCAGCAGATTCTTCTGCAGCGTCAGCAGCAGCGTCGCCTGCTCCACGTCGTACTCATAGGCATAGACCGCGCCGATGGTCTGGCTGCGGTAGATGACCGGCGAGGCCGCGCGGCTGCGGAACGCGCCGTCGGTAAAGTCGGCATAGAAGGCGTCGTAGCCCCGCAGCGCCTGCACGATCTCGGTGTAGAGTCCGTAGCGGCCCACCGCGCCGTCCGTCTCGCGGGTGTCGTAGAGGATGCGCCCCGCGGCGTCCGTGACGAGAATGCGGGAAATGCCGGTATCCTCCACCAGCGTCATCGCGGAGGCGACGTTCTCCTCGCTCAGCTCCTCCAAACCGCTCAGCGCCGTCACCATCACGCTCACGCTGCTTTGCAGCGTCGTCTGCTTGGAGCGCACGACCAGATTTTCCGACACGATCAGAGGGTAGGTGTTCATGAAAACGAGCACTGCCGCAATGACCAGAATATAACTCAGGCCGAATTTGACCTGTAAGCTCGCACGCCGCACGGCGCTCCCCTCCTCCCGTTCGTTTTCCTTCTGTGCGCCGCTCAGTCCTTGAGGTAGTAGCCCACGCCCCACTTGGTCATGATGTGCTCCGGCTCGGCGGGGTCATGCTCCAGCTTTTCGCGCAGGCGGCGGATGTGGACATCCACCGTGCGGTAGTCGCCGGCGTAGGTGTAGCCCCAGACGAGATCCATTAGATTCTCGCGCGAGTATACGCGGTGGGGATTCTTGATGAGCAGCTCCAAAATGTCGTATTCCTTCGCCGTCAGATCGACCGGCACGCCGTCGCGCAGCGCGATGCGGCGCTCGGTGTCGAGCGCGATGCCGCCGGCGGTCAGAAGCTCCGTGCGCTTCTGCGCGGTCTGGCCCGCGCGGCGCAGCAGAGCGCGGATACGCGCCTTGAGCTCTAAAATGTTGAAGGGCTTGGTGACGTAATCGTCCGCGCCGGACTCGAGGCCGATGATCTTGTCCGCGTCCTCGCTGCGGGCGGTGAGCATGATGATGGGCACCGCAGAGAATTCGCGGATGCGCATACAGGCGGTCAGCCCGTCCACCTCCGGCATCATCAGGTCCAGGATGATGAGGTCGAAGCTCTCGCTTTTGGCCAGCTCGACGGCGGCCGCGCCGTCGAAGGCGGTCTCGACCTGATAGCCCTCGTTTTCAAGGTTGAATTTGATGCCCTTGACGAGCAGCTTCTCGTCGTCCACCACTAAAATTTTCACGGCGCATCGCCTCCTGTCGTAATTTCATCGCGCATGGCGTCGAGCTTCGCGCTGCCGATGCCGCGCACCTCCAGCAGCTCGTCGAGCGTCTGAAAGTCTCCGTGCTCGGCGCGGTAGTCGAGGATCGCCTGCGCCAGCACCGGCCCGATGCCGGTAACGGTCTCCAGCTCCTCGGCGGTCGCGGTGTTGATGTTCACAAGCACACGCACGGGCGCGATCTCCTCCTCCCGCGCGGGCCGCTCGGTCTGCACCGTATAGCCCTCCTGCTCGGTGCGGTTCGCGCCGAAGGTCAGATACAGCACGGCGGCGAGGAAGGCCAGCGTCACGAGCGCCAGAAAGAAATATGTGCTTCCGCCTTTTTCCTGCCGTTCCACGGTTGAACTCCCTCCCGTTTTTTGTTATACTGAATGTCGAATACCGTCGAGCGCGGGCAAGTCGCCCGCCGATCGTCCGATCAAATTTTATTGTAACATACTGCGAGGTACATTTCCATGAAAAAACGCCGCTTTTTTGCTCTTTTTTTGGTCCTCGGCCTGCTCGTCTCCCTGCTGAGCGTACCGGCCTCCGCCTTTGAGGAGATCGACGTCGACGCCCGCGCCGCCCTGCTCGTCGAGCAGGAGACCGGTGAGGTGCTGTATGAAAAAAACGCCCATGAGAAGAGTTATCCCGCCAGCATCACCAAGCTCACGGTCGCGCTGCTGGTGTTCGAGGCGATCGACGCGGGGCAGCTCTCGCTCGACCAGCCCATCACGGCGCATGAGAGTGCCTTTGAGGGTCTGAGCATCTACGGCAGCACCGCCGGCATCAAGGTCGGCGAGGTGCTGACGGTCGAGCAACTTCTGCAATGTATGCTCATCGTCTCGGCGAACGAGGCGTGCAACATCCTCGCCGAGGCCGTGTGCGGCGAGGGGAACATCTCCCAGTTCGTGCAGAGGATGAACGAGCGCGCTGCCGCGCTCGGCTGCGAAAACACGCACTACGTCAACACCTCCGGCCTGCACGACCCCGACCACTACACCACCGCGTGGGACATCTATCTCATCACGCGCGCGCTGATGCCCTATGAGAAATTCATGGAGATCTGCAACTCCAAGTCCGCGGAGATCGCCGAGACCGACCACAACCAGCGCCATGTGCTCCACTCCACCAACCGCCTCATTTCCAACTGGCGTGAGCTCGGCTACCTCTACCGCGACGCGCAGGGCATCAAGACCGGCTCGACCGAGGAGGCCGGTCACTGCCTCGTTTCCTCCGCCGTGCGCGGCGACCGTCAGCTTGTGAGCGTAGTGCTCGGCGCGGAGAAGATCACCCTTGCCGACGGCAAGAGCACCCTCACCAAGAGCTTTTCCGAGACCATTCGCCTCTTTGACTACGGCTTTGACTGCTTCTCCCGCCGCGAGGTCGTCTCCACCGACGAGCTGGTGCGCGAGGTCCCGGTCGCCCTTTCGAGCGAAGCGAACTACGTCGTCGCCCACCCCGCCGAGAGCATCACGCGGATGCTGCCCACGGAGCTGGACCTCAGTGAGCTCACGCGCGACATCACGCTGCCGGACAGCGTGGACGCCCCCATTGCCGCCGGCGACGAGCTGGGCGAAATGACCGTCTCCTACAACGGCACCGTCTACGGCACGGTCAAGCTGCTCGCGCTCAGCGATGTGTCAGCCTCGTGGCTGCTGGTCGCCAGGCGCGACGTGGCGGACTTCCTCTCCCGTACCGTCGTCAGGATCGTTCTCGTCGTCCTTCTCCTGCTCATTCTCGCATTCCTTTTCCTGCGCGGGAACGGGCGCGGACGGCGCTACGGCAAGCGCAGCAGCGGACGCGCCGCTCCCGCCGGTTATCGCGGCCGCAGGCGCTGAGCATCGGGGAAGGCAAACTGTTAAGGTCATCAAACCGCACAAAACGGACGGGGTATCCCGTCCGTTTTCCGTTCAGCAGGGAAAATTCCGCGGCACGCGGACTTTTGTCCTTGATTTTTGCCCATTCCCCTGCTATACTGCATTCATCGTCAGATAAGGAGGCGCTCCTATGAAATATCTTGTTGTCATCGGCGACGGCATGGCGGACAACCCCGTCGAGGCCCTCGGCGGCAAAACGCCGCTCGAGTACGCCGACATCCCCACCATTGATTCCCTTGCCGCACGCGGCACAGTCGGCAGCGTTGTGAACTGCCCCAAGCCGCTGCCCGCGGGCAGTGAGACCGCGATCCTCTCCATCTTCGGCTGCGACCCGCTCAAGCACTTCTCCGGCCGCTCGCCGATGGAGGCCGCCGCCATCGGGCTCAGGCTCGTTCCCGGCGACGCGGCGTTCCGCTGCAACCTCGTCGCGCTCGAGCCAGGCGATCAGCCCTATGAGGAAAAGCGCATCCTCTCCCACTCCGCCGGCTCCATCGCCGGACAGGACGCGCTCGACGTCGTCGCCGCGCTCAACAGCGACCCCGAATTTTCCGCCGCGCTCCGTGCGGCGGATATGTACATCGACCCCAGCCCTTCGTTCCGTCCGCTGGCGGTGAAGCACCATTGCGATCTGAGCGGCGTGTGCTTTATCCCGCCGCACGACCACCTCGGCGAGGTCATCGGCCCGCTGCTCCCGAGCGGGAAGGACGCGGCGCTCGCCAAGGTCTTTGCCGACCTTATGCGCCTTGCCAACCGCGTGCTGGAGCACCACCCCGTCACCGAGAAGCGCCGCGCGGAGGGCAAGCTCGGCGCGAACGGCATCTGGTTCTGGGCAGCGGGCACGGCGATGCAGCTTCCCGACTTCCGCGAGGAGTACAGCTGCGGCGGCGCGGTCATCAGCGCGGTACCCCTGTGCCACGGCATCGGCGTGCTGCGCGGGCTTGAGATGGTCGAGGTCGAGGGCGCGACCGGCGAGATCGACACCAACTTTGAGGGCAAGTTAGAGGCCACATGGGCGAGCCTTCAGAAGTACGACTTCGTCTGCCTGCATCTCGAGGCGCCCGATGAATGCACCCACAACGGCGACCTCAAGGGCAAGGTGCAGGCCATCGAATGGCTCGACAGCCGGCTCGTCAAGCCCCTCACCGAGCGTCTGGACGCGGCGCACATGGACTACCGCCTGCTGCTCCTCTCCGACCACAAAACGCTCACCGCGACGCGCGGGCACGACGGCGATCCCGTGCCGTATCTGCTCTACGACAGCCGCATCGACAGCGGGCGCGGCGGCGTGTACACCGAAAAGGCCGGCGAGAACGGTCCCTTCGTCGCGCACGGCTGCGAGCTGCTGCATCTTCTCTTTGAGCGCTGAAAAAGGAACATCGAAAAGGGTCAGCCGCCGGCTG
>OIXH01004236.1_pt1 | contig 11856 bp, 10 predicted proteins | sample 1587741 | NCBI WGS metagenome assembly OIXH01 (sample SAMEA3888916, study PRJEB22519) | human gut metagenome | biome: human gut; feature: human-associated habitat; material: faeces | place: Denmark | collected 2011 | reverse complement strand
ACCCCGCCTTACCGGTCCGGGTCGACTTTGACCGGGATACCCTGGGATACCCTTACCAGACCCTCCGCGTACCCTTAACGCACCAAATCATGACCCTGACGGAGCGCCCCGGCTGGCTCCGCCTGTACGGCCGGGACTCCCTCCATTCTCGGTATGAGCAGAGCCTGGTAGCCCGGCGGCAGCAGGCGTTTTGCTACATCGCCGAGACCAAAATCGACTACACCCCGGAAAACTACCACCAGACTGCGGGCCTCATCTGCATCTACGACACCGAGTGCTTCTTCTACCTCTACCTGACCCGGGCCGAGGACGGCAAAAAGCGCCTGGGAATCCTCAAAAGCGACCTGGACCGCATTTCCTACCCCGTCGTCCCGGAGGGAGCGTACTATCTCCGGGCAGCGGTCCACTACGACCAGCTCCGCTTTTCCGCCAGCCCCGACGGGACGGTCTGGGAGCCCATCGGACCGTGCTTCGATTACAGCATCCTTTCCGACGATTATTATATTGAAAACGGCGAGTACCGCTTCACCGGAGCCTTTGTGGGTCTCTGCTGCCAGGACTGCGGCGTCCGCGACTCCCATGCAGATTTCGACTATCTGGATTATCGGGAGGAAGACCCGGGACGGCTTTCCTGAGCCGTTTCGACCCAGGAAAATCGGCCCGTTTCAACTTCGGCGTGCTCTCCAATGACTGCAGCAAAAGCGGGAAAGCACCGCTTTGCCGAACCTTAACAGACCACTGCCGCCAAGACTGTGGCACCCGGAATTCCTATGTAGATTTCGACTATTCTGATTACCGGGGGGGACCCCGGACGGCTTTCCTGAACCGTTTCGCCCCGGAAAAGTCAGGTCAGCTTCGTTCTCGGCATGCTCTCCGATGACTGCAGAAAAAGCGGGACAGCACCGCTCTGCCGAACCTTAACGGACCACTGCCGCCAAGGCTACGACGCCCGGAATTCCTATGTAGATTTCGACTATTCTGACTACCGGGAGGAAAACCCCGGACGGCTTTCCTAAACCTTTTCGGCCTGGGAAAATCGGCTCGCTTCGCTTCTGGCGTGCTCTCCGATGAGTACCGCAAAAGCAGAAAGTGCCGCTTCTCCCGAACCTTATCGGACCTCCGCTGCCAGGACTGCGGCATCCGAAACTTCCATGTAGATTTCGACTACCAAGCCATCCTGAACAAACCGAAAAAAATCCCCGGCGGGAGCATTTTCCGCCGGGGATTTTCATCGTTACATTAAGCCGCATTCTTCGTAGTCCTGCCATTTCCGCCGGTAGCTGCGGTCGGAAACGAACCGGAACACCAGGTACACCGCCGCCAAAACCAGGGTCACAAGGCCCAAGATCATGGACGTCAGGGACATGGCGCTCATTTTCCGGTAGGCGCGCTTGGGGTTCCGTTTCTTTTCGGTGTGTTTCATGGTTACTCCTCCTTCTGGTCGATGGGGTCCGCGCCCTTGTCCGGGAAGCCCCAGCCGTCTACGCCGGAGCGCCGGAGGGCGCCGAAAATCCGATACTTGAAGCCGCTGCTTCCCCGCTCCTTCTGGGCCAGGAACTCCTTGGTGGCCTGACGCTGGGTGTAGCCGTCGGCGGGGCACTTGCTCTTGACCACCGGCAGCCCGGTGCGCTCCACCGCCCGGCGGATCTCCTTTTCCGGGGCAAAGACCAGGGGGCGGATCATCCACAGGTCCTTCCGGGAAAGGTAGGTCTTGGGGGCGAAACAGCCCACCCGGCCCTCGTTGAACAGGTTCATGAGAAAGGTTTCGATGACGTCGTCGTAATGGTGGCCCAGGGCAATCTTGTTGCAGCCCGCCTCCTTGGCGGCGTCGTGGAGGGCTCCCCTGCGCATCCGGGCGCAGAGGCTGCAAGGGTTTGATTCCTGCCGGGCGTCAAAGACGATCTCGCCGATCTGGGTCCGCTTGAGGATGTAGGGCACCTCCAGCTCCCGGCAGAGGTCCCCGATGGCGGAGTAGTCCCCGGGGACGCCGTGGAACTGGGGGTCCAGGGTCAGGCCAACCACCTCATAGTCGATGCCGATGAACCGCCGCAGCCGGGAAAGCCCCGTGAGAAGCGCCACGGAATCCTTTCCTCCCGAGACGCCCACCGCGATCCGATCGCCGTCCTGGATCAGGTCGAATTCCTGTATTGCCTTCCGCATATAGCCCAAAACCCGCTGCATGGTGTGCCTCCGTGTGATGTGTAAGATTTTCGCTGCCAAACGAAAAGATTGAAAGTCAGACTTGATGTTTGACTCGTCAGACAATTTGGCAGAATTCGGTCATTGCGCCGCAAGCCGATTCACGGCAGCAAATGCCTTTGAGGTTATTATACCACGGCCGCCGGAACCGTCAGGTTCCGGAAGACGGCCTATGCCGTCGCCGTTTTGCCGCAGGCAAAACCGGACGTGGTACAATGTTCTCAAAGCGGGCGGAACGCCCGGTTCTGGGCCTGTCCCAGAACGCATTTGCCCATTGGCAAATGCCTTTGAGGTTATTATACCGTAATCCCCCGGATTTTTCAACGGCTTTGGAAAAAAATCTGTCGGAAAGCGAACCCCGCGCCGGAAGCACATTTCGGCGCGGGGCGGATTTCAGCGGGAAAATACTTCTCGGATGGCGTCCAGATAGCCCCAGCCGTTTACCGTATCCGGTTCCAGATAGCTGCCCTCCGTCCACTCGTTCCAGGCGTTGATGGTCAGAATCCGGGGACCGGCGGTTTCGTCCAGAAGGCTCCTGGCCCCTTCCAGCGCCTTCCGGAAGGCTGCCGGCGTATTGGCCGAAAGAATGGGGGTGGCAGGATAGCCGGTGTTCTCATACGCGTCCGACTGGATGGTCCGGGGGCTGGGGTCCCAGCCCATGGTCACGTTGGGATAATAGGGCAGACGGTAGGAGCCGGCCAGCCGGCGGCTTTCCTCCAGGCAGTCCCGGGCATAGGCGGAATAGTCCGCCGCCGGAAAAGCCGGGGGCGTCCGGTGGTGAATCCACACATAGGAGGTCACGCTGTCAAAGCCCAGGGCTTCCAGCAGGGCGTTGGGATTTTCGATTCTGATCTCCGCCGGAAGAATCTGCACGCCCCAGATCACGGCGTTGAGGTGCAGCTCGCCGAGGCCGCGCTTCCGCACCCGGTCCCGGAGGCCGTCCAGGGCCGCCCGGGTCCCGGCAACGCCGCCCAGTCCCTGGACCAGCCCGGCCAGCTCGTAAATGGAGAAGTACAGGCCGCCGTCCACCCGCCAGTAGTTGGGCTGGGTGAAGTAGTGCTCCAGGATATAATCCGTGGCCTCCTCAAACTGCCGGACCGAGACCTTTCCCGTGGCCAGCACGTTGCAGGGGCGGCTCCGCTGGGCCGGATGGATGTCCAGCCAGTCGTGGTTGGCCCACATCAGGGCGAATTTCAGGTCCCCGCGGGTTTCCGCCTTCAGAAAGCCCTCCTCCAGCGCGCTGCAAATAGGGGCCGTTGTCGTACCAGTACCAATCGAAAAGAAAGGCACTGAGCCCGCTTCTGGACGCGGCGTCGATCTTTTTGACCATGACCGCCGGGTCGGACTCGTCCTCATAGCCCCACGCCGGGACTTTGGGCTGCACATGGCCCTCAAACCGAGGGGCCGCGGCCCTGACCAGGTTCCATTCCGTCCAGCCTTTTCCGTGCCAGGCCTCGTTTCTGGGGTCCAGGTGGAAATTGGGAAAGTCGTATGCTGCGATCTGGTAATTGGAATTCATGCCGTTCACTCCTTTGGTTCAGTATACCATCTGGGGAAAATCCCCAAAATCGGAATTGCAGAACTCCGCAAATTCCGCATGAAAAACCGCAAGTTTTACAGGTCCAAAAAACCGCCCCGCTCCCCAAACAGGAAGCGGAGCGGTCCCGAAATCGCTCTTATTTGCTGCACTCGGAGCCCTGGCAGCCGCAGCTGTGGCACTCGCCTTCGTCCAGATTGCCGACGATGGGGGTGGGGTCGATACCCTGGCGGCGGTAGTAGTCCGCCACGGCGGCCTTCACCGCCTGCTCCGCCAGAACGGAACAGTGGAGCTTCACAGGGGGCAGACCGTCCAGAGCCTCAACCACGGCCTGGTTGGTCAGCTTCAGCGCCTCGGACAGGGGCTTGCCCTTGATGAGGTCGGTGGCCATGGAGGAGGTGGCGATGGCCGCGCCGCAGCCGAAGGTCTGGAACTTCACGTCCTTGATGACGCCGTCCTCGATCTTCAGGAACATCTTCATGATGTCGCCGCACTTCTGGTTGCCCACCTCGCCGACGCCGTTGGCGTCCGGGATTTCACCCACGTTGTGGGGGTTGGCGAAATGCTCCATAACTTTTGCGCTGTATAACATAATTGATCCTTCCTTTCGATTTTTACAGGTCCTTGCCGGCCCGCTGGTCGTCGTTCCATTCCTGCCACACCGGAGACATGGCGCGGAGTCGCTCCACCACTTTGGGGACGGTCTCCAGGGTGTAGTCCACTTCCTCGTCGGTGGTGTCGGCTCCCAGGCTCAGACGGAGAGAGCCGTGGGCGATGCCGTGCTCCAGCCCGATGGCCAGCAGCACGTGGGAGGGATCCAGGGACCCGGAGGTGCAGGCGGAGCCGGAGGAACCGGCGATGCCGTTGAGGTCCAGGAGAAGCAGCAGGCCCTCGCCCTCGATGCCGCCGAAGGAAATGTTGACGTTGGTGCAGAGGCGGTGCTCCATGCCGCCGTTGAGCCGGGTGCACGGGATTTTCAGAAGTCCCTCGATGAGCCGGTCGCGGAGGCGGGTCATCTTGGCCACCTTCTCGTCGAAGTTCTCGTAGGTTTCTTCCAGGGCCACGCCCAGGCCCACGATGGAGGCCAGGTTCTCGGTGCCGGCGCGCTTGCCGCGCTCCTGTCCGCCGCCGTCCATGAAGTTGTCCAGGACCACGCCCTGGCGGACATACAGCGCGCCTACGCCCTTGGCCGCGTGGAGCTTATGGCCGGAAAGGGAGAGCATGTCGATGTTCTCCTCCCTGACGTCGATGCGGACGTTGCCCACGGCCTGGACCGCGTCGGTGTGGAACAGGACCTTATGGGCCTTACAGATGGCGCCGATCTCCCGGATGGGCTGGATGGCGCCGATCTCGTTGTTGGCGTACATGATGGAGACGATGGCCGTATCCGGGCGGATGGCCTTTTCCACGTCGGCGGGGTTCACATAGCCCTTGCTGTCCACGGGGATATAGGTGACTTCGAAGCCTTCCCGCTCCAGGGCCTGGCAGGTGTGGAGCACCGCATGATGCTCGATGGCCGAGGTGATGATGTGCTTTTTGCCCCGGGTCCGGGCCAGCCGGCGGGCCGCGCCCTTGATGGCCCAGTTGTCGGATTCGCTGCCGCAGCCGGTGAAGTAGATTTCCTGGGGCTTGGCGTTGAAGGCGGCGGCCACTTTGGCGCGGGCATCTTCAATGGCCTGCGCCGACTCCCGGCCCATGGCGTAGATGCTGGAGGGGTTCCCGTAATGCTCCGTCAGGTAGGGGAGCATGGCCTGGAGCACCCGATCCGAGATTTTTGTGGTGGCAGAGTTGTCCAGATACACATAATGGTCCATTTGACATTTCCTTTCTCCAAAGGGATGGTATCAAACCGGTCGTCCGGTATTTTTTACATCCTCATTATATACCGGTTCGGTGGGGAATTCAAGGCCGCTGGCAAGTGTTTACAGAAAGTTTTAAATTCCCATCAAAATAGTAAGGATTACCGGAACTTCTGGCTCTGGGCCACGGCCATCTGGTCGCAGCGCTCGTTTTCCGGGTGGCCTGCGTGGCCCTTGACCCAGCAGTAAGTCATCTCGTGGCGGGCCAGCTGCTCCAGGAGCTTTTCCCACAGGTCCACGTTGAGGGCCGGGGACTTGTCGGCCTTTTTCCAGCCGTTGCGCTTCCAGTTGTAGACCCAGCCCTTGGTGATGGCGTCCAGGACGTACTTGGAATCGCTGGTCAGGGTCACTTTGCAGGGGAATTTCAGGGCGGACAGCCCCTCGATGACCGCCGTGAGCTCCATGCGGTTGTTGGTGGTGGCGGGCTCCCCGCCGGAGAGCTCCTTCCGGTGGCCGTCACATTCCAGGACGGCGCCCCAGCCGCCGGGGCCGGGATTGCCGCTGCACGCGCCGTCGGTGTACAGGTTGACTTGTCGGATAACGACTCCTCCTTTCCCGGTCAGTCCGGGATGCTCCAATCCATGGTGACGCCGTGCTGGTTGAGGAACCGGGTGGCCTTGGAAAAATGCCGGCAGCCGAAGAACCCGGAATTGGCCGAAAAGGGACTGGGGTGGGCCGCCGTCAGCACCAGGTGGTTGGGGTTGGTCAGAAGCGGCGCTTTGGCCCGGGCGTTGGCTCCCCAGAGGAGGAAGACCATGGGCTGGTCCCGCTCATTGAGCTTCTGGATCACGGCGTCGGTGAAGGTCTCCCAGCCGATGCCCTTGTGGGAGTTGGGCCGCCCCGCCCGGACTGTGAGGACGGTGTTCAGGAGCAGCACGCCGTTTCTGGCCCAGGCTTCCAGGCAGCCGTGGTGGGGCGGCGTCACCCCCAGGTCACTCTGGAGCTCCTTGAAGATGTTCTGGAGGGACGGCGGAACGGGGACCCCCTTCTGGACGGAAAAGGAAAGGCCGTGGGCCTGTCCCGGCCCGTGGTAGGGGTCCTGGCCCAGAATGACCACCTTGACCTGGCTGCACGGGGTCAGCCGGAGGGCGTTGAAAAGGTCGTACATGGAGGGGTAGATGGTCTGGGTCCGGTACTCCTGTTTCAGAATCTGCCGCAGCCGGAGGTAATACTCCTTCCGGAACTCCTCCGCCAGGATGTCGTCCCAATCGTTGCCCAGAGATACCATATCCTTCCGCCTTTCCCATGGAATTTCCTTTTTATTCTACCCCATTTTTCTTCAAATGTAAAGGAAGGCGGCAATTTTTTCCGAAAATTGCCATTTTTCTTCAAAACCTTTCCCAAAAGCATAGACTTCTGCCTTTTTTTCTGATACAATAAAACGAGAAGTAAGATAAGACGTTTCCCAAGGAGTTTTTTATGAGCGAGAGACCGGTGGCTCCCACCAACTGCTTTTTCCAGGGGTGCTACAACCCCGCCTACGAAGCGGAGATCCGCCGGGCCAAAGACGCCTGCCACCGCTTCAACCAGCTTTCCCCCAACGACCGGGAGGCCCAGCTGGCCATCCTCCGGGAGCTCCTGGGAGAAATGGGCCGGGAAACGGTGATCACCCCGCCCTTCTGGTGCGATTACGGCTACAACATCACCGTGGGGGATTTTTTCTACTCCAACCACAACCTGATCATCACCGACGGGGCCAGGGTCGCCTTCGGGGACCACGTTTTCGTCGCGCCAAACTGCTGCTTCACCACGGCGGAACACGCCATTGACCCGGAAATGCGGAAAGCCGGGATCGAGGTCGCCAAGCCCATCACCGTGGGGAACAACGTCTGGATCGGCGCAGGCTCCACCATTCTGGCCGGCGTGAAGATCGGGGACAACTCCGTCATCGGCGCGGGCAGCGTCGTGACCCGGTCCATCCCGGCAAACGTGGTGGCCGCAGGCGTTCCCTGCCGGGTCCTCCGGGAGATCGACGGAACGGACCGCACCCGCTATCCCATGTACCAGCCGGAGGAAAGGGTTTCCTCTGCTTTTCCCGCCGGGCCGGGATATACTAACACCGTTGCCGGAAACGACCCCGGCAAATAAACGGAAAGGACGAAAAAAATGGCCTCACAGGACACCGAGCCCTTGCGGCAGCTGTATGCCTCCCAGCCGGACCCCGCCTTCGGCTTTGACGAAAACCTGGAGGTAGCCTGGCTGAATCCCGCCTGCCGCCAGACCCTTCTCTCCGTTGCGGAGGGCGTGTACCTCCCGGAGGTGTTCCCGGACTTCGGCCTGGAAGCCGTGAAGGACCGGGTCCGGGAGCAGGGCGTCGGCCTTTTCCGGAACCGCCGCAGCGGCGGCGAGACCATCGCCGTCACCTGCTATGACCGGGAGGGCGCTCCCTTTTATGTGGGCTCCTACCGGAGCTTCTGCGCCTACCGAACCGGTCCCGAGGACGCGGAAAGCGCCGAGGGCGTCCGGCTGCTGAGTTATTATGCCCGGCAGCGGGTCTTCGGGCTCCTGAACCAGCTGGACATCCTGGCCCAGCACGCCGAGGACGGCGCTTTTGCCAACGCCGCCGACCGCATCGGCCGGATGGAGGACACCTGCCTGACCTTGCTGAAGCTCTGCGAGAACCTGAGCCTTTACTACGGCCGGGAGGAAACGGTCCTTCTCCAGCCGGTGCCCATGGAGGACTGGCTGTTCTGCCTCCTCCACGAGCTGGAGTTCCGGCTGATCCCCCTGGGGCTCCGGCTGGAATACGACATCGACTGCGACGGCGCGGTCTGCCTGGCGGACCGGAACCGCCTGGAAGCCGGCATTCTGAACCTGGCCGCCGGAGCCGCCCAGTACTTCCGCCAGAAGGGCATGTCCGATGGTCTTCTCTCCTGCCGGTGCTGGACCGCCGACGGCAGCGTCCAGCTGCTCCTGACGGACAACTGCTCCGACGCGGCCGATCTCTGCGCCCAGCTGGAGCCCCAGCTGCGGCTGGATTCCTCCGGGGAGCTGCTCCCCTTGAAGCGTATGGGCTACGACATCCTGATGCGGGCCGTGGAGGACGCCGGGGGCACCTGCATCCTGGCGGGGCTCTCCCCCGGCATCCAGGTGATGATCCGCCTGCCCATGGAGGAGGACGCCTTCCAGCTCCGGGACGAGCCCGCCTACACCCTCCCCAGGAGCCAGGACGGCCGGACCAGCCTCATGAACGTCCTGCTGGCGGGACTCTAACGCAAGAAAAGGCGATTTTTCCGCAAAATTTTCCATTGTCTTCCGCAAAGCGGTGTGTTAGAATAGAAACAATTGACACGAAAGGTGAGACCGATGAATACTGTTCTGATTCTCGTTACCGTTTTGTTTTTCTTATCCCAAAGCGCGGCGCTGCGCAACGTAAAGACCTCCACCCTGCGGCAGAACGTCCTGAGCACCGCCACCTCCTCCGGCATCATCGCCGCGGCCCTGGCGGTATGGGCGCTGATCGCCCGGCCCAGCTTCAGCGGCCCCACGGTGTTGTACGGCATCCTGTTCGGGGTTCTGTTTGTGGCCACGCTGGAGTTTTACTATTTCGCCATGCAGAGCGGCCCCCTGTCCTACACCGGATTTTTCTTCTCCGCCAGCATGCTGATCCCCTCGGTGGCCGGCCTGCTGTTCTGGAAGGAGCCCCTGACCTGGAAGGTGGGGCTGGGCATCCTGCTGTTCCTGGCGGCCTTCTACTGCATCACCGTTCTGGGCGGGGCCAAGGGAGGCAAGTTCAACAAGCGCTGGCTGATCCTGTGCTTCTTCACCTGGGCCGGAAACGGCAGCCTGAGCCTGGTCATGAACTTCCAGCAGCGGGCGTTGAAGCGCCGGGGCATCCCCTCGGAGTCTCCCCAGATGATGCTGGTCTCCTTTGCGGCGGCCTTTGGGGCGGCGGTCCTTCTGAGCCTGTTCCTGGGCAAGCCGGGCGGCCTGAAAGGGGACCTTTCCGTCATTAAAAAGTCCTTGCTGCCCATCGTGCTGGTGGCCGTGGGCACCGGCGGCGGCAACGTCCTGACCTCCTACCTCAGCGGCGTCGTTCCGGCCTCCTACCTTTACCCGGTGGTTCAGGGCGGGACCATGCTGGCCATTTCCCTGTACTCCATGCTGGTCCTGCGGGAGAAGATCAACCTGGCCGGGAAGATCGGGGTGCTGATCGGGGTCTGCGCGATTGTGCTGATGAGTGTGTGACGTCTGAAAAATCGAATCGGGAAGTCTGCCAGCGTCTTTGGGCGCTGGCTTTTCCTTTTCCCGAAAAATTTTGCCAACCCAAACAAGAAAATGTCAATTGAAATCCCCCGCCGCCGGGATTACACTGATACTAGCGGAGTCTCATCCCAAAGGCTTTGCTTTTTTCGCAAAAAATGGTAAAATAGACCGGAACGCAGAGGAAAATCGGAAGCGCGGGGGGAATCCAATGAAAAAGAAGGGCGCGGCCTATCGGAAGATGATCGCATCGTTTGCCGCAATTTTTTTGATGCCGCTGTGTCTGGTGTCCGTTTTCTACGTTTTCAGCTACGGCGTCATCGAAAAGCAGGTGGAAATCTCCAACAGCAACCTGGCCCAGACCATCCAGGGGGCCTGCGACCGGGAAGTGGGGTTCTACCGCAACACCCTGGTGCAGATTTCCTTAAAACAGCTCCTGGTGGAAAAATCCGGCGACGCGGACCTGTGGAGCCCCAAAAACCAAAGCGCCATCCAGAAGCTGGTGGCCGATCTCCAGGAGGCCCGGACCTCCCTGACGCTGCTCAGCGACGCCTGCTTCGACCTTTTCGTCTGTTTTCCGGCGGCGGACCGCATCGTCTCCGGCAAAGGCGGCGGCGCTATGCGGATGGATACCTACGCCAAGGAATACTTCTCCAGCGACGAGGAAAAGATCGCCGCGTGGAAGGACCAGCTTTCCACGCTGCACAAATACGGCGTCATCTGCGCCTCCGGGGAAAAGGCCGGCGAGGGCATGGTCTTCCTCACGTACAGCGGAAAGCGGAGGGCGGAGTCCAAGGCCGCCACCATCGGCGTCCTCCTGAATATCGACAATCTGGCCCAGCAGGTGTCCTCGGACCGGTGGGGCAACGGATATGAATGGCTGATCCTGGACGCCGACGGGGCCATCCTCAAGGGCGCGCCGGAGGACTACCCCGTCGGCGGCGCCCTTGCCCTGGAAACCATGGAGAAGGACGGCGCGTACATGGTCTACACCGCCCCGTCGGCGGTCACGGACTGGACCTATGTGCTGCTGATGCCCAAGGGCAGCATCCGCTCCTCGGCCACCCGGATCCGGACGTTTTTCGCCGTCAGCTTCCTGCTGTGCGTCATTGTGGCGGCGCTGCTGATCCGCAAGGCCATGACCCTGAACTACCGGCCCCTGGAGGAACTGCTCCGCTCCTTCCAGCAAAAGGAGGAAAGCGCCTCCTACCCCGCAAACGAGTACCAATTTCTGGGCAGCAAGATCACCGAACTGGTCAACGCCAAAAACAGCGCCGAGACCACCGTGCTGAAAAATCAAAGCTCCCTGGCCCGCTGGGGGCTGGTCAGCCTGCTGATGAAGCCCTACCAGCCCTCCCCGGACAAGGGCGGAAAGGTCCTGGCCGCCTACGCCCAGCCCTACGCCCAGGGGGAAAACCTGGTCCTCCTCCTGAAGCTCCGGGCCGGAGAAACCGGGCTGGTCTCCCAGGAGCAGAAGACCTTCCTCATCGAAAACGTCTTTCTGGAGCGGATGGGCGAGATTCTCCAGGCCGCCATGACCGAACTGGACGGCCGCCAGGTCCTGGTGCTCCACGGGTCTGACATTTCCGGAAAGATGAAGCAGATCGTGGACGCCGTCTCTGAGCTCCAGCAGATTCTCTGGGAGAACTTCCAGTTTACCGTCGTCGCCGCCTGCGGAGCCGTTCATCCAGGCGTCGAGGGCATCCACCGGTCCTACCTGGAGGCCCAGGAGGCAGAGGAATTCATCCCCGTCCTGGACCAGGACTTTCTGGACTACGAGAAAATCAAGGACGTCACCTGCCGGAACTACCCCTACTCCATTCCGGTGGAGGAGCGGATCAGCGCCGCCGTCCGCAAGGACAACGGCCAGCTGGCCGCGGCGCTGGATCAGATCGGCGCGCGGGGCTTTAACATGGAGTGCATCAAGAGCCGTCCCCTGCCCCATGTTCCGTTTGAATACTATTTCTATGTACAGATCGTCTGCCCGGCGGGCAGCACGGGCGCAGGGTGCCAGACCCTGCTGGACACCCTGACTTCGGTTTGCAGCACCCTGCGGCT
>OIXH01004233.1_pt1 | contig 11860 bp, 9 predicted proteins | sample 1587741 | NCBI WGS metagenome assembly OIXH01 (sample SAMEA3888916, study PRJEB22519) | human gut metagenome | biome: human gut; feature: human-associated habitat; material: faeces | place: Denmark | collected 2011 | reverse complement strand
GAGCGCCACCTTGCCAAGGTGGAGGTAGCGAGTTCGAGCCTCGTAACCCGCTCCATTTTTTTCGGCACCATAGCCAAGCGGTAAGGCAGAGGTCTGCAAAACCTTTATTCCCCGGTTCGATTCCGGGTGGTGCCTCCAAAACCGGCAGCACTTTTAGAAGTGCTGCCGGTTTTACCTTTTTCCATAGAAAACAGCTGCCGGGTGGCAGCTTTTCATTGACACATTAGTTAGCGTAAACTAACCACATGGATAAGATACCGCAGCAATAAAGAGGGAACGGATGAAGTATTTTGAGTATGGGGCAGAGCGCCCAGAGGGGCTTTCAGAAAGAAGTTCAGGCGGCATACCGGCAGGATGCCCAGCAGTAAAAGAGCGGAGGTGTGACGAGGTTTTGGGATAATGTGGCGTTGGTATACGATATTTTTGCGAATGTCTTTAACCGGAAGGCGAATAAAAAGCTGTGCGATACAGTGACGGCGCTGATCCGGCCTACCGATGAGGTGCTGGGATGTGCCTGCGGTACCGGACTGGGACCGGGGTGATCGCCCACAAGCGCAGAAGCCGGCTATCCCCTGTGTGAGGGGAAGATCCCGCGCGCGGTGGCGGTACTGAAAAAGAGAAACTGAGGGAGTGGTGATATGAAGGCGAGATGCATTGGAGGAAAACATCTCACTTACTGAGATTGCCCATAGGAAAATGACAAGCTATGTGGTATAATGACCCCATATAACCACAGTAGGAGGAAAAAAGCATGAGATATGGGATCATCGGTGCGCTGGATGAAGAAATAGCACTGGTAAAGGAACAGATGACAGAGGTGAAGGAGCATAAGCTGTATGGGCGCAGCTTTTACACCGGGCGCATCGGGGAAAAGGAGATCGTGCTGGTGTGCTGCGGCGTGGGCAAGGTAAACGCAGCGCTCTTTGCCAATGCGGTCATACGGGAATTCCACGCCGAGGCGGTCATCAATATCGGTATTGCCGGGGCTATTGGCGCGGGCATTGGAGTGATGGATGTGGTGCTGAGCACGGAGGCGGCGTTCCATGATCAGGATGAGGTCATGGTAAAGTATTACCCGTTCCGCAGGTCCTTTCAGGCAGATCCTGCTCTGCTGGCATTGGCGCAAATGGCGTGTGAAGGCGTGACAATACACGGGAAGGTCGTTTCCGGATTGATTGTAAGCGGCGACCGATATGTAACGGATAACGCTATAAAGCAAAGCCTGCGGGAACGCTTTGACCCCTGCTGCACCGAAATGGAGGGTGCTGGCATTGCCCATGCAAGCTTTGTAAACGATACTCCGTTTCTCATCATCCGGACGATGTCTGACAGTGCGGATGAAGGGGCAGATGACAGCTACGATAATTTCATCGATGCGGCGGCGCACCAGTCAGCGGCCATTGTGCTGAAGATGCTGGAGCTGGCCGAATAAGCCCAACAAAACAGAAAAACCAACCCCCGATGCCTTCCGTAGAAAAGCACCGGGGGAACTTTTATATTTTCTCCAGCAGCCGGGCAATGGGGGAACGCTGGACCTTCATGGCGCCGACCGGACAGAATTCCTGACAGCAGAAGCACTTGATGCACTTTTTGCGGTCAATGCGTGGTTTGCCGTTTACCATGGTGATGACCTTGGCCGGACAGATGCGCTGACACTCGGCACAGCCGATGCATTCCTCCTTTTGAACACCGGGCCGAGAGCTCATCGCGGCGCGGAGCAGGCGGTTGAGCGCCTTGCCCCAAATGGCCGCGTTGCCATCCTGATGGAGAAGGTTTTCGGCATTGCGGATATTCTTGAAACCCGGAACGATATAGGGCTGCCAGGGTTCGCTGACAGTGATTTCTCCGAGTTCCTTGGGGGAGAGGGCGCGCTCCTGCGCGGCGGCAATGGTGGGGATACAGGCCGGCGGCAGGCCGATGATACCGGCACAGATCATATCCAGGCGGTAGGGGTTACAGCTGGCCAGCAGACAACCGATGGGCCGGGGCGTACCGGCGGTGGGACCATTGCCCTCCATTCCTACTACGGCATCCACTATGTGCAGCTGGGCAGGACGGGCGAGGTTCAGGTCCACGATCATGCGGGCGAAATCCATGGGGTTGGAGTAGCGGTAGTGGTATTCCGATTTGACACTGCCGGGTACTATGCCATACATATTCTTGACGGCGCAGGTCATGCCCATCATGCCGTGGGTTTTCAGCTTGCAGCAGTTGATGACAGCGTCGGCGTCATCCAAGTAGGCGGTGTATTTGAAGTCGTGAGCAACAGCTGCTTCCGGAAAATGGGCCTCCCGCACCTCAAAATTCTGATTGAGGTGTGCGCCGTATCGCTCCGCTTCCGCCGCGCCGCACCGCTGGTAGAGGCGGCCAAGATAGGTGGCATTGTACACTCCGCCAGGGCTATCGCCAATGACGACCGAAGCGCCGCGAGCGATCAGCATTTCACTAAGGGCACATAGCAGCGCCGGGTGGATGGTCACGGCATCCTCTGGCGGGCGGCCGGCAACAAGATTGGCCTTGATGACGATCTTCATACCGGGGGTGACCCAGTCCAGACCGCCCAGCGGTGCCAGCAGACGGTCAAGGGCCGCGCGGATATGATCTATTTCATAATCGGTGCAGCGCACCAGCGATACATCACAGCTCATGGTATTTCTCCCAGTGGGTGGTTTATGATGTTTATTATAGCAGGAAATTGCCATCGGGGAAAGAAAAATCTCCCCCGGTAGGCGGGGGAGTGAAAAGGGACTTAATTTGCTTTCTTCTTTTCCGGGATAAGGAAGATGAACACCAGTGTACTGATGAGCAGCAGGAATGGATAGAACAGATAGGGGATGAGCTGGAAGGCGGTAACGCTGTGCCCCAGCTCTGTTACAGCGGTGATGGCAACCAGCATCTGTGCGCCGTAGGGGATGATGCCCTGGAAGACACAGGAGAAGGTATCCAGGATGGAAGCAGTTTTGCGGTTGCTGATGCCGTACTCCGTGGCCATTTCGGCAGCGATGGGGTTGGCCATAACGATGGCGACGGTATTATTGGCAGTAGCGATATCCATGGCGCCAACCAAAAGCCCCATACCAAGCTGGCCGCCATTTTTGCCGCGGAATACCTTCTTGATGCCGCGAAGCAACGCCTCAAAGCCGCCGTATTCCCGGATGAGGGCACAGATGGCGGAAACCAGGATGGCGACCATGGTGGTCTCGAACATGCCCTCGGCGCCGGTGCCCATGTTTTTCAGCAGGCTTGTTGCGGCGATTTCTCCGGTAGCCAGCATGATGATGGAGCCGGAAAGGATGCCGATGAGCAGTACCACAAAGACATTAATGCCGATGATGCCGCCAGCCAGGACCAGAATGTAGGGAATGATCTGGATGAGATTATACTCTTTGATGATAGGGAATTGCTCGATGGGAGTATTGAGCGAAATGATAAGGATGACCGCCAAAGAGAGCAGGGCGGCAGGCAGTGCGATCTTGAAGTTTTCGCGGAATTTATCTTTCATCTGGCAGCCCTGGCCATTGCAGGCGGCAATGGTGGTATCGCTGATGAAGGAGAGGTTGTCCCCGAACATAGCACCGCCGATGACCGATGCCACGCAGAAGGGCAGGGAAAAGCCGGTGGCGACTGCCAATGGCGCAGCGATAGGAGTGATAAGGGTAATGGTACCCACCGAGGTGCCCATGGCCAGCGAGACAAAGCAGCTGACGACAAAGAGAATGACAACAGAATACTGCGAGGGAACATGAGAAAGCAGCAGGTAGGCAACGCTTTCGGCACTGCTGCGGCCAACTACGCCCACAAAGATGCCCGCCGCCATGAAAATGAGGATCATGGTAACAATGTTTTTATCCCCGATGCCGTGGCCCATCAGCTCCAGCTTGGCGTCAAAGGAGAGCTCGCGGTTCTGCAGGCAGGCCACCAGCAGGGCGATGAGAAACGCCACGACAATGGGAATATTGTAAAAGCCCATGTTGATCTTAAGGCCGTACTTAAATAACAGACCTAGACCTAAATAAATGACCAGAAACACCCCAATGGGCAGCAGGGCAATGGGATTGCTTTTTTTCATGTGGGTTCCTCCTCCAAAGCACAGTGAATGGAAAAACACTCTCGCCCCTTATGCATAAGGACGAGAGTGTGGGTTTCCTTGTCACATTTTCGTATTTACGCTTTAATCCAATAAAGAATAACCGAAAAATACATTTTTGTCAAGAAAATGAGAGAATCAGCGGCGCTTGGCCCATGCGGTGGGAGTAATGGCGATCAGCAGGGGATAGATCTCCAGACGGCCCAGCAGCATGGCACCGGAAAGAACCAGCTTGGAGAAAGGGGAGAAGGCGGAATAATTGCCGCTGGGGGAGATGATGCCAAAGCCAGGGCCGACATTATTAAAGCAGGTGATGGCAGCCGAGAGATTGGTGGTCAGGCCGAAGGGTTCCCAGCAGATGAGCAGGAAAATGACCGCAATACAGACAATATATAGGGTAAAGTAGGTATTGCAGCTGTTGATAACCGCTTCATCCACCTTTTTATTCTCAAAGCGGACGACCCGGGTGGAACGGGGGTGCAGCACATGCTGCATCTCCCGGCGGATGGACTGTGCCAACAGCATGACGCGGCTGATTTTCAAACCGCCGGCCGTGGAACCGGAGCAGCCGCCAAGGAACAGGAGCACAAAGATGATTCCCTGACTGAGAGCTGGCCATGTGGTGTAATCCGCGGTAGCGAAACCGGTAGTGGAAATGATGGCGGCTACCTGAAAAAAGGAGTGACGGACAGCATCGCCCGCGCCGTACATAGGGGCGATATTGAAGGCGATGATACCGGAAGCCACCACAATGATGGAAAGGAAGCAAATAAGCTCATGGCTGCGCAGCGCGGTGCGCCACTGTCCCATGATAATAAGGAAAAACAGATTGAAATTGATGGCAAAGAGCACCATGAAGAAGGCGACAATCCACTGACAGACGGGGGCGTAGCCAGCCATGCTGCTGTTTAGCATGCCAAAGCCGCCGGTGCCGGCGGTGCTCATGGCGTGGATGATAGCATCATAGATAGGCATGTCCGCCAGCAGGAACGCCGCAAATTCCAACAGGGTAAGTACGATATAGATGAGATACAGGATCTTGACACCGTCCCGGGCCTTGGGGACGATCTTATCCATGGTGGGGCCGGGCATTTCCGCCCGCAGGATGTGCATGGTACGGTCGGGGGCCTTGGCCGAGATGATGGTGACGAACACCAGGATACCCATGCCGCCGATCCAGTGGGTGAAGCAGCGCCAGAACTGCATGGAGTAGCTAAGAGCCTCGACATCCTGCAGCAGGGTGGCGCCGGTGGTGGTAAAGCCACTCACCGTTTCGAACAGCGCATCGATATAATGGGGAATGGCGCCGCTGATGGTAAAAGGCAGCGCCCCCACCAGGGAAAGCGCCAGCCAGGCCATGGCCACTATAACAAAGCCTTCCTTGGAGAAGATATCCTGGCGCTGAGGGGGTGCGACCCGCCGCAGCAGGAAGCCCACGCCCGTGGCAATGAGTATGGCCGCCAAAAAGGCCAGCGCCTGCTTGTGCTCTTTGAAGCCCATGGCAATGAGCAGGGGAATAAGCATCATGGCGGCTTCGATATACAGCACCGTTCCGGTGGTGGAAAGTACGATTCTGTGATTCATTTTCCGCTTCCTTTTTAAGATGGTTTTGGAAATCGCAATTTATTATAGCACAGTAGCGCCAAACAATCAATGCAAAGGCAAAGAAGCCACAAAGGATTTGTCGCTGGGGACGGAATGTGGTATGATAACAAGGAAGGAGAGTGGATCTCATGATACAGAAGGCGGAACGGATCATAGAAGCCTATCAAAAAGTAAAACCGGCTGGCTGTGGTGTCATTGCCATGGATGGCCGAGCGGCGGCAGGAAAAACTACCTTGGCAGAGGAACTGGCTGTGACTTTGGGCGGCGCCGTGGTACACATGGATGATTTCTTCCTGCCAGGAGAGCTGAGAACGCCGGAACGGCTGGCAGCTCCGGGCGGAAATGTCCATGCCGAGCGCTTTGCGGAGGAAGTGCTGCCCTATCTGCGGCGGGGAGAGGCTTTCCGCTACCGGCGGTTTGACTGCCACAGAATGGACTATAACGGCTGGACGGAAATTCCGCCGGTTCCGGTCATCATCGTGGAGGGGGCATACAGCCAACACCCGCGGTTTGGAGGTTATGCCGATCTGACGGTGTTCTGTGATATCGCTCCGGAAGAACAAAAGCGGCGCATTACCGCCCGCAATGGGGAAGAGCACTGGATGGTATTTCGGGAGCAATGGATTCCGCTGGAGGAAAAGTACTTGGCAGAGTACCATATCAAAGAAAATGCCATGCTGACCGTATGAACATTGTGTGAATACCGGGCAATATCCGGAAGAACTGGTTGCAATTCCCGGGGGCTTTGTATATAATTTAATCACATTTGCGGGCAATGCCCGAAAATAAAGGAGGTAAACTGATGTCCGAATACATTTTGAGCTGCTGCTCCACCGCGGATCTTTCCAAGGAGTACTTTGAAAGCCGTAATATTCACTATATCTGTTTCCACTATATGCTGGGGGATAAGAGCTACCCTGATGACCTGGGCCAGAGCGTGCCGTTCGATGAGTTCTACGCCCGTATGGCAGCCGGTGAAATGACCAAGACTTCCCAGGTGAATGTGGATGAATTTGCGGCCTACTTTGAGGGCTTCCTCAAGGAGGGCAAGGATATCCTGCATGTCAGCCTGTCTTCCGGTCTTTCCGGTTCGGTCAATTCCGCCCGCATCGCGGCGGAAGAGCTGGCGGAGAAATATCCAGACCGCAAGATCTATGTGGTGGATTCCCTGGGGGCCTCCTCTGGTTACGGTCTCTTTATGGATAAGCTGGCGGACCTGCGTGATGAGGGAAAGACTCTGGAGGAAGTCCGTGACTTCGCCGAGGAAAACCGCCTGAAGCTACACCACTGGTTCTTCTCCACCGATCTGACCTTCTATGTCCGCGGCGGTCGCATTTCCAAGGCTGCCGGTTGGTTTGGCACCGCGCTGAAGATCTGCCCGCTGCTGAATATGGATGATGAGGGACATCTCATTCCTCGTCAGAAGATCCGCGGTAAAAAGGCTGTCATCCAGCAGATCGTAAAGGAAATGGAGAACCACGCCCAGGGCGGCCATGATTACAATGGCAAGTGCTTTATCTCCATGTCTGCCTGCTACGATGATGCCCGCGCTGTTGCCGACCTAGTAGAGGAAAAGTTCCCCCACCTCAATGGCAAGGTCATGATCAATAATATCGGTACCACTATTGGCAGTCACACCGGCCCCGGTACCGTGGCACTGTTCTTCTGGGGCGATGAGCGTACCCACTGATCTTATTATTAATGTAATGTCCGAAAGGAGCGCCTTTTATGGCTAAATCCGGCTTTTCCGGCAAAAACATTCTCATCAATCTGATCGTCACCATTGTGGCGGGTTTCATTTACTTTTATGTGGAGCTGCCGCCCATCAATCTGCACTCTGCAGCATTTTATAGCTTTTTCCTGTTCCTCTCGGTAGTATACTGCATCACGGCGGTTATCACTTCCGGCATCTATCGCCAGGCGGAAAACGGCAAGACCTTCTGGAAACTGCTGAAGGGCAGCTGCATCGTACCGCTTATTGTTATCGGAGCGGTATTTGTCATCTATGTGGTTGGCGGGCTGCTTTCCAGCGTTGTCATCCGCAGCGGCGCCTATGCCAAGCTGATAACTGTGGAGACCGGTGACTTTACCCAGGATATCGAGGAGATCTCCTTTGATCAGATCCCCATGCTGGACCGGGATTCGGCCGAAAAGCTGGGTGACCGCAAACTGGGCGAGCTGGCCGATATGGTAAGCCAGTTTGAGGTAGCGGATAACTATACCCAGATCAATTACAAGGGTCGTCCCGTTCGGGTCACCCCGCTGCGCTACGGCGATATCTTCAAGTGGCTGAATAACCGCAGCGCCGGCTTGCCCGCCTACCTCATCATTGACATGGTGACGCAGGAGGTAGATGTGGTTCGTCTGCCGGAAGGGATGCACTATACTACGGCTGAGCACTTCAGCCGCAATCTGTACCGCCATCTGCGGTTCCAGTATCCCACCTATATCTTCAATGAACCGACCTTTGAGATCGACGAAGAAGGCACGCCTTACTGGGTTTGTCCCCGCATCGTCAAGCGCATCGGGCTCTTTGGCGGTACCGATATCCAGGGTGCGGTGCTGGTGAATGCCATCACCGGTGAAAGCCAGTACTATACCGATATCCCCACCTGGGTGGACGGCGTCTACTCGGCGGAGATCATTATGGATCAGTACGATTACTATGGCACCTACCAGGGCGGCTTCATCAATTCACTGTTTGGCCAGAAGAATGTGACTGTGACCACTGAGGGCTATAACTATATTGCCGCCAATGACGATGTGTATGTCTACACCGGCGTGACTTCGGCCGGCAGTGATGAATCCAATATCGGCTTTATCCTGACAAACCAGCGCACCAAGCAGACCACCTTCTATTCCATTGCGGGCGCCGAAGAATTCAGCGCCATGAACAGCGCCGAGGGCGTGGTGCAGCACCTCAATTACAGCGCTACCTTCCCGCTGCTGCTCAATATCAGCAATCAGCCCACCTACTTTATGGCGCTGAAGGACTATGCCGGCCTGGTGAAGATGTATGCCATGGTTAATGTTCAGCAGTACCAGATCGTTGCTACCGGAGCCTCGGTGGAGGAATGCCAGAGCAACTATTATAAGCTGCTGCGGCAGAACAAGCTGGATACCGGGGAAGCCCCCATTCTGCCGGCGGATGAGGATACCGTGACCGGCATCGTAACGGTGCTGCGCTCCGCGGTCATTGATGGTACCACCATGTACTATGTGACGCTGGATGCGGGCAATACCGTCTACTGCATTTCCGCCGGTGAGGTGGAAAAGGTCATCCTGCTGAATGTGGGTGATCGGATCACCATCACCTATGAGCCGGATTCTATGCGGGATGATCTTATCTGCACGGCCAATGCTTTTGAATGGACGGTTGCTGAGGAGCCGACCGAGCCAGCGGAGGAGTCCGAGCTGCCCGAGGGCCCCGCTGAAGCGGCGTAACTTTGAATCCCGAACTTACCGTAAAGTCCCTGCCCATAGCGGCGGGGACTTTTAGCGGTTCACGGTTTTTATTAAGATTGTTTGAATAATGCGGCGGGGGCATTGACAACGCGATAACGAAGTTGTAAAATATATTTGACATTAAACATTCGATCGGAGGGAGCAAAATGCTCAGAATCGAACACCTGACCAAAACCTACGGCGGCAAAAAGGCCGTGGATGATCTTTCGTTACATATCCGTGCGGGAGAGATCTATGGCTTTATCGGGCACAATGGCGCCGGTAAAACCACGACCATCAAATCCTGCTGTGGTATCCTGCAGTTTGAAGAAGGGGAGATCTATGTGGATGGCGTGTCCATCCGGGAAGATCCCATCGGCTGCAAACGCAAAATCGCCTATCTGCCGGATAACCCCGACCTGTACGAATTTCTCAGCGGGGTGCAGTATCTCAATTTTGTTGCCGATGTATATGGCGTTTCCAAGGAGGAACGGGAACGGCGCATCAAGGATTATGCCGATCTCTTTGGCCTTACCGAAGACCTTGCTCAGCCTATCAGCGCCTATTCCCATGGTATGAAGCAGAAGCTGGCCATCATTTCCGCTCTCATCCATCAGCCCAGGCTCCTTATCATGGATGAGCCGTTTGTTGGCCTGGATCCCAAGGCGGCCCATGAGCTTAAGCAGATCATGCGGCGGCTGTGCGATAGCGGTTCGGCCATTTTCTTCTCCACCCATGTGCTGGAGGTAGCCGAAAAGCTTTGCGATAAGGTCGCTATCATCAAGGGCGGCCGCCTGGTGGTTTCCGGCACCATGGAAGAGGTCAAGGGACAGGATTCCCTGGAGGATGTGTTCCTGGAACTGGAGGACGACAATGCTTAAAACGCTGCTAAAAGTCCAGTTTGCTGCGCTTAAGGCTTCGCTGCTCCGCAGCCGCCGCAAGCAAGCCAAAGGCGGCATGGGCCGCACCATCGGGTTTGCGGTGCTGTTCCTTTATGTCATCGTCTGCTTCTTTATCATGTTCGGCAGCATGTTTTCTTCTATCTGCATGCCGCTGCACGAACTTAGCCTGGGATGGTTGTATTTTGCCATTGCCGGTTTGATGGCTTTTATGCTCACCTTTATAGGCAATGTATTTGCCACCCAAACGCAGCTTTTCGATGCCAAGGATAACGAGCTGCTGCTTTCCATGCCCATTGCGCCCAAGTTCATCCTGGGCAGCCGTATGCTGCTGTTGCTGGCGCTGGATCTAGGCTATGTGCTGCTGGTAATGGGACCGGCCGGTGTGGTATATTGCATGAATTATCCCGTTACCGCGCTAAGCGTGGCGTATTTTATCATCAGTACGCTGCTGCTGCCGCTGATGGTACAGGCGTTCTCCTGCCTTGTCGCATGGGTCATCTCTCTTATCAGCAGCAAAATGCGCAATAAGAATATCATCACCATGGTGGTGTCACTGCTCTTTTTGGCAGCGTATTTCTATCTTTATAGCAAGATGGGCGATATTATCTCCGGCCTCATCGCCAATGGCACTGCCATCGCGGTGGCGTTCAAAAAGTACGCTTTCCCCGCGTATTACTTCGGCGTTGGCATCGCGGAGCATAACCTGACCTATCTGCTGCTGTATACCGTTTGCACCCTGGCAGTGTTCGAACTGGTATACGCCATCCTTTCCCGCAGTTTCCGGCAGATCACCACAGCAAAGAAAGGCACCGCACGCATTAAATACAAGGAAAGGTCGATGCATGTCAGCAGCCCGGCCGCCGCGCTGCTGCGCAAGGACTTCCGGCACTTCATTGGCAATCCCATGTATGTGCTCAATGCATGGATGGGGGAGATCCTGCTTGTTGTTGCCTGTGTCGCCATGCTCGTAAAAAAGGATATTCTTACCGAGTTTCTGCCGATCCTGAATGGGGAAGGGGAGATCATGGGGCTGATTCTCTGTGTGATCCTTTGCGGTCTTAGCTGCACCAATCTTATCACGGCTCCATCCATCTCGCTGGAGGGAAAGAACCTTTGGATCGCGCAGTCCATCCCGGTACCTGCCGGTGTGGTCCTTCGCGCCAAGGTCAAGCTGCAAATGCTGCTCTGTATTCCTATTACGGCGCTTAGTGCCCTGCTGATGGGAATTGTGCTAAAGCTGGAGCTGCTCACATTGGTGCTGGCTGTGCTGGTGCCTGCGGCCTTCAATCTGTTCACGGCCCTGCTGGGCGTGGTGGTCAACCTGCATTTTCCCAAGTTCGATTACATCAATGAAACAGTCGTTATCAAGCAGAGCATGAGCACCATGATCTGCATGTTCGGCTCCATGGCCGTGGTGTTGGTATTGGCACTGCTGTATGCGCTGCTGCTCTCCGCAAGTGTTGCGCCTACTTTGTTCCTTGCTGTATGTCTGGTGCTTTTGGTTATTGTGTGCGTGTTGATGTGGCGGTATTTGGGCCACGGAGGCAGCGCCCGTTTTGCAGCCTTGCAGGCAGATTAAAGCAAGAAATTGTACTTTGTGCTCTCCTTTCCGGGGGAGCACAAATTTTTTGCACCTTTTTCTCGAAAAATGCAAAAAAGGAGTTGACTTTATGCGGGGAAAATGGTAATATAACAAAGCTGTCACCCACGGGAGACAGCGGAGATGCACCTTGAAAATTGAACAGCATTCACTTGAAATTGACTGAAAGGTCAATGGAGAGTCCTTGTAAATTCTAAGAGAATGTACTCTTAAAAACACAAG
>OIXH01004232.1_pt1 | contig 11864 bp, 10 predicted proteins | sample 1587741 | NCBI WGS metagenome assembly OIXH01 (sample SAMEA3888916, study PRJEB22519) | human gut metagenome | biome: human gut; feature: human-associated habitat; material: faeces | place: Denmark | collected 2011 | reverse complement strand
CTGGAGGAGGCTGAGAGTCTGATGCACCAGGATGTCCTTTACCGCAAGAAGATGAATGAGGAAGACTTTACGGCTATAGAACTGGCAGCAGCATTTCTCAGAATGGAAGTAGGAGATGAGCCGGAAAATATTATTCTTAAAGAGGATCCGTATGTTCCTGAAAAGAGTGACAAAAAGAAGAAAAATGTAAAAGGTGGAAATGGCAGAAGACGTTTCTCAAAGGACGGAAACAAAAAATATAAAGATGGTCACGATAAAAAAGGAAAAGAACGTAAAGAGCGAAAAGATAAAGAAGTACCATTTAGTAAATTTAGAAATAATAAGAAGAAGGATGGAAATAATGATGCTAAACGAAGGAATAAAAGGAAGAGTTGATAAAGAAGTAAAAAAAGAGGCACTTGCAAGTTCTATGGGAAGCGGACTTTTACCGGTATTTGCCACGCCTGCAATGGTTACACTTATGGAAGAAACAGCCTGGAGAAGTGTTGAACCATATATGGAAGAAGGATGTGGAACTGTAGGTACTGCACTTGATATCAAACATCTTGCAGCGACACCAGAGGCTATGAAGGTGTGGTGTGAAAGTGAACTTATAAAAGTTGACGGTAGAAGACTGGTGTTTGATGTTAAGGTATATGATGAATGTGGAATCATAGGTGAAGGTACACATGAGAGATTTATAATTAACAATGAAAAATTTGCAGCAAAAGCTGCTGCCAAGAAACAGAAATAATATAGCTGCTAAACGGATAATATGATGTTTCGGAATGGAGAGTTTATGAACAGAACGCAGAGTATGAAGAGAAATCTTACAATGGTCATGGATTTTTATGAAATGACTATGAGTAATGGATATTTTAGGGATGAAGTAAAAGATACACAGGTTGTGTTTGATGTGTTTTACAGAAAAAATCCGGATAATGGAGGATTTGCAATTTACGGTTTAGGATAAAATCGTAAATCGGAAACCAAAATGTTGAAATTATAAATAGGATTTATTATGGCAAAGAAAGAATTACAAGTAAGCGCTATAGAAAACGGAACAGTGATCGACCATATTCCGGCAGATAAATTATTCGATGTGATCAACGTATTGGGAATCACTGGTATGGATAATGCAATGACCTTCGGCGCTAATTTGAAGAGTAGTAAATTGGGAAAGAAAGCAATCATCAAAATCTGGGATAAATTTCTGGAAGATGATGAAGTAAACAAATTAGCTTTGGTCGCTCCCTCTGCAAAAATCAATATCATCCGGGATTATGATGTCGTGGAGAAAAAGACAGTTAATGTACCGGAAAAGGTTGAAGGAATCGTCAAATGTATGAATCCCAAATGTATTACCAATCACGAAAAGGTAAGAACGAAGTTTACCGTAGTCAAGGATTCACCGATCGTCCTGAAATGTCATTATTGCGAAAAATTGACCGATCAGGAACATATGGAAATGAATTAAAAAGCTAAAAGCAAAAAGCTATAGGCACTTAAGAGAAATTCTTTTTTTTGCCTATAGCTTTTTGCCTTCTAACCTATATTTTACCTGATATAAATTTCCAGTATTTCAGCTTCTGTTTCCGGTATTAAAAACAGGTTTTTTAGGATTGCAGGGACTAATATGGTTTCTCCTTTATTTACTTTCACGGTTTTATCGACATCGTAGACCAGGGTAAAATTACCTTCCAGACACATATAAATAACGAAAGAGTCCAGCTCGATATAATCTTTTTCTACTTCTTTGTCGAATTTCAGATAATTTGTCGTAAAATAATTACAGCTGACCAGTTCTTCGGTATGATTTTCGTGCTGATGATAATGGATGCTGTGCTGTTTTTGTTCACAGAAATTGATCACATCGGTAGCTAATTCGGTATGCAGTTCTCGTGGATTACCGTTCTTATCCCGCCGGTCATAATCGTAAATCCGGTAGGTGATATCCGATGTTTGTTGTATCTCTGCGATATAACAGCCTTTGCAGATAGCGTGTACCGTACCTGCCGGAATGAAAAAACAGTCTCCTTTTTCGACTTTCTCGGTGTTCAGCAGAACAGGCAGTGTATGATTGTGCAGGGCAGTAAGGTATTCCGATTTGTCGGTATCTTTATTGAAACCCATAATCAGTTCGGCATCCCGGTCAGCACCTACCAGGTACCACATTTCTGTTTTTCCATAGGCGTTATGACGGGCTTTTGCGGTTGCGTCGTCCGGGTGTACCTGGATGGAAAGATTGTCCCGGGCATCGATGTATTTGATTAACAAAGGAAATTCAATACCGAATTTTTCATAGATTTTATCTCCTACCAGATCTCCCATATAGATTTCAGTCAGTTCTTGCAGGGAATTCCCTTCGAGTGCCCCTTCGGATACGACCGAGATATTATCTTGTACTCCTGAAATTTCCCAGCTTTCGCCGATAGATTCTTTTACTTTCGGGTCGTTACTTTTGTAAGCTAGTTTGTCTCCGCCCCAGATCGTTTGTTTGAGGATCGGTTTAAATTTTAAAGGATATAACATAAGACTAATTTTATAGATTGATATATTATTCCCGGCATAAAAATTGTACCTTGCAAAGGTATAATTTATTAAAACGGGAAATTGAAATTTGAAGATTATTTTAGTTTAAAAACAAAGAAGATGATGAAATGGGGAAAATTACTGTTAGGAGTCGGATGGGCTTGTGTATTGTATGCTTGTAGCGATGATGATGGAAAAGACGATACGATCATGAATATGTCCGAATTGACAGGAAAGTATTGGTATTACAATGCCTAGTTGGGGGATAAATACGGGATGGGACAGTCCGATTTATTGGAAGTGATCCGCTTTGAAAAAGGAGGTGTTTTAAAGATGATGGAATTCGGCGGACGGAGGGTACATGCTATCGGTACCTGGACAGGTGGGGATAATCAGATTACGATGGATCTGGACGATGGGGACTCTATAGTTTGGAATGTGCAGCGGAGTGGACCGGATTATATTCAGACTATTGTGAATGCGCAAGGAGAACGGAAATATACGACCGATCCCGGGTATCTCGGCGAACTGACTGCCGACGCTTTTTTAGTAAACGAATATACGGACGGGAATCAGTTTAAAACGTATATCGGAGTCGATGTGCGGGGAAATAAAAATGTGAAAGAGGTGGCTTTGATTCCTGCCGACGGGAAATCTATCCCGGTGGAAAATCACGGGTATTTTTGGAGTGAGAGACAACCCCAGAGCGGTGATTATGTCGATTTCGGCGGAGAGAAACGGGAAGTGCGTTTCTATTTGCGGATAGGAAAAAATACACAACTGAAGTTACAGGATACCATCTATAGTCAGAATCTGCCTCTGCGTACTTTGAGTGAAAGTGGATTGGAGGCGATTACCGAACTGGGAACCGGGGCTTTGAAGGTTTCCTGGAATTCATACCAGAACCCCGATATTTATTATCGGGTGGAAATCTTCTCAAAGAAAATGGATTTGACACAACCTTATTTTGTCAGCCGGATTCAACCGGCTACGAGTACCGGAATGACGATCAATACGACTACTTCCGGCGAGGTAAACCGGATCGGCGAACTGATCAAAGGCGAGAGTTATCAGGTGCGGTTGACTGCCTTGATGTTCGAACCCGGCGTGGATGTGATCAATGATGAATATAGCTCTGCTAATTTGCAAGCTGTCACCTATTTTTCCAGAGGATTCCTTTGGGAATAAAAGCGCAGGTGAAACATCAGGGAGCGAGGAAATAATCGGATAACATGTGGGCCAGCCGAAGAGGCTGGTCTACGTGTATCCGGTGAGTTGCTTCCGGAATTGTCTTTTGCCGGGCCTTCGGGAAATAATATCGGGTGGCTTCGGTTATTTTTTCCGGTAAATAGTCCGAATGTCCGGCTTTTATAAATAGAATTTCAGCCTGATAAGGAGACCGGATATCGGGTATATTCCAATCCAGCAAAGAAGATAGATTTTCCCGGATCGCTTTCGCATTAACCTTCCATTCGTATCCCTGAGGAGTTTTTCGGATATTTTTTAGCAAAATCTGAACTTCCTCTTCTGTAGAAAAATATTCCCGGACCGCTCGATGTATTTCCTGACGTCGGTGGAAATTTTGAAGCGGGGTAGTCAGGATATATTCCGACAGGTTTCGGTGCATAGTCTGCCTGTCTAAAGTATAGGTTTGCGGGCAGATATCTATGATTGCCGCTTTTTCGACGATTTCCGGACGTTTCAATACTAAATGCATCAATGTCTTGCCTCCTAGGGAATGTCCCGCCAGAAAAGGCCTTTGGGGTAAATTCAGTCGCCCGATCAATTCCTCCGTATCCTGGCTCAAAATGGTGTAATCGAATAATGAAGAATGCGGAGAACAGCCGTGATTTCTCAGGTCGGGCAGGATGACATGGAACCGGTGGCTCAATAGATCGGCTACGGGCAGCCAATTGTCCGAAGCTCCCCATAGGCCGTGAAGGATGATGAGGGGGGGATGCGTATCGATACCTTTTTCACGATAAAAGAGTTGCATATCAGGCTTTTGGTTTACCGATAAAAAAATGCTACCCCGAAAGATAGCATTTTTTCCAAATAAAGACAATGTATATTAGTCTTTCAGTTTTGCTTTCAGGAATTCGCGGTTCAGGCGTGCTATATGAGCGATGGAAATACTTTTCGGACATTCCATTTCACAAGCGCCGGTGTTGGTACAGTTTCCGAATCCGAGTTCGTCCATTTTAGCCACCATGGCTTTAGCCCGGCGGGCAGCTTCAATTTTTCCCTGTGGCAATAAAGCTAGCTGAGAAACTTTTGCTGCCACGAACAGCATAGCTGAAGAGTTTTTACAGGTAGCCGCACAGGCTCCGCATCCGATACAGGCTGCTGCGTCCATCGCTTCTTCCGCTTTGTCGTTTGCAATTGGAATTGCATTGGCATCAGGAACTCCACCGGTGCTGACAGAAACATAACCTCCGGCCTGCAGGATCTTGTCATAAGCTTTCCGGTCGACGATCAGGTCTTTGATTACCGGGAAAGCACCGCAACGCCAGGGTTCGATCGTTATAGTAGCTCCGTCTTCGAAGCGGCGCATGTGCAATTGACAGGTAGTTACGTCATCGTCCGGTCCGTGAGCACGGCCGTCGACGAACAGACTACAAGTACCGCAAATACCTTCACGGCAGTCATGATCGAATGCTACCGGTTCTTCGTTTTGTTCTACCAGCTGTTCGTTGAGAATATCGAGCATTTCCAGAAATGAAGTGCCGGTAGAAATATTGTGAACTTTATATGTTTTAAACTCGCCTTTTGATTTAGCGTCTTTTTGCCGCCAGATCTTCAGAGTCAGTTCTTTTAATATTTTATCTGCCATAACCAATATTATTTTTGATTTCGGATTTACGATCGGGGTATAAGCCTGAACCGTAAATCACAAATCGTAAATTATTTATTTATAAGAACGTTGAGTAAGTTGGATGTTTTCGAACACTAATTCTTCTTTATGGAGTTCCGGTGCTTTATCTTCACCTTTGTATTCCCATACAGAAACATATTTAAAATGTTCGTCATCCCGTTTGGCTTCACCTTCTGCGGTCATCGATTCTACCCGTAAGTGTCCGCCGCAAGATTCATTCCGATCGAGAGCATCGTGAGCCATCAGGTCGGCGAGTTCTATAAAGTCGGCGACACGGGCTGCTTTTTCCAATTCGTTGTTCATCGCTGTAAATTCACCGGTTACGCGCAGATTTTTATAGAAATCTTTTTTCAATTCGGCGATCAGTTCGATGGCTTTCTTCAAACCGGCAGCTTCACGGGCCATACCGATGTATTCCCACATAATGTGTCCCAGTTCTTTATGGAAATGATCCGGAGATTTCGTTCCTTTGATGTCATACAAACGACGCAGACGGTCGGTGACATGTTTTTCAGCTTCGTCGAATTCCTTGGTATTGGTATTGACTTTCGGAGTCTGGATTTCTTTGGCCAGATAGTCGCCGATGGTATACGGCAGAATGAAATAACCGTCAGCCAATCCCTGCATCAAGGCAGAAGCTCCTAAACGGTTTGCCCCGTGATCCGAGAAGTTACATTCGCCGATAGCGTACAATCCGGGAATCGTAGTCATCAAGTTGTAATCTACCCAAAGTCCGCCCATAGAATAGTGGATAGCCGGATAGATCATCATCGGATTGTTGTAAGGATCCACAGCGGTGATTTTTTCGTACATCTGGAACAGGTTACCATATCGTTTTTCAATAGTATCCCGGCCTAATTGTGCGATAGCATATTTAAAGTCCAGGAATACGGCTTTACCTGTATTGTTGACTCCGAATCCGGCATCGCATCTTTCTTTAGCAGCACGTGAAGCGACGTCACGGGGTACCAGATTCCCGAATGCCGGATAACGGCGTTCCAGATAGAAATCCCGGTCTTCATCGGGTATATCGTTCGGATTTAAAGTGCCTGCCTGTAATTTTTTAGCATCTTCGATTTTTTTCGGTACCCATACCCGGCCGTCGTTACGTAACGATTCGGACATCAGGGTCAGCTTACTCTGCTGGTCTCCGTGTACAGGAATACAAGTCGGGTGAATCTGCACGAAGCAGGGGTTCCCGAACATAGCACCACGTTTGTAAGCTTGCCAGGCTGCACTACCGTTACATCCCATCGCATTGGTAGACAGGAAGAATACATTGCCATAACCTCCGGTAGCCAACACTACGGCATGGGCTCCGAAACGCTCGATTTTTCCGGTAACGAGATCCCGGGCGATTACTCCGCGTGCTTTACCGTCGACGATCACGATATCCAGCACTTCGTGGCGGTTGTACATTTTTACTTTACCGGCCTGAATCTGACGGTTCATGGCTCCGTAACATCCCAGCAACAATTGCTGTCCGGTTTGGCCACGGGCATAGAACGTACGGCTTACCAAAGCTCCACCGAAAGAACGGTTGGCCAGTAATCCGCCGTATTCACGGGCAAAAGGAACACCTTGAGCTACGCATTGGTCGATAATGGAGTTGCTTACTTCTGCCAAACGATATACATTGGCTTCCCGGGCACGATAGTCACCGCCTTTGATGGTTTCGTAGAACAAACGGAATACAGAGTCGTTATCGTTGGGATAGTTTTTGGCTGCGTTGATACCTCCCTGTGCAGCGATAGAGTGTGCACGACGGGGAGAATCCTGATAACAGAAAGCGGTTACATTGTATCCTAATTCGGCTAAGCTGGCAGCTGCAGAACCTCCGGCTAGTCCGGTACCTACAATGATGACATCCAGTTTCTTTTTGTTTGCCGGGCTGACAACACCAATATGAGCTTTGTGAGCTGACCACTTGTCTTTCAACGGTCCGGCAGGTATTTTAGCATCTATTACTGACATAATAAATTGATTTAAATTTTAAATTTTGATTCCAGACTTTAGATTGATAAAACCGAATTTATCAATCATCGATCATAAATAATTAGTTTCCCAGTCCTGCGATGAAATACAGTGGAATAATGCTGAAGCCTACTGCAAATACAATTGCAAAGAAATAAGCTAAACATTCCAGACGCTTTCTCCAGATATCATTTGAGAAACCGATAGTTTGGAAAGCAGACCAGAAACCGTGAGTGATATGTAATCCTACTAAAACGGCTCCCAGAATATAAATCAAACAGTATACAATGCTTGATTCGAATAAGCTGGAAACCAATGTGTAAGTATCTTCCATTTCAACACCTCCGACTGTAATGGCTGACAACGGAGTTCCCAAAGACGGGAATTTAATGTTCCACCAGAAATTATACAGGTGGATCACCAGAAAGATCAACACCATTGCTCCCAGAATGTACATGTTGCGGGAAGCCCAGGTGGCATTTTGACTCTGGTTTCTCAGGGCATATTTCACCGGACGCGCTTTCTGATTCTGAAGAGTCAGTACAGAAGCCCAAATGATGTGAATGATAAACCCGATAGCCAGGATGGGTTCAATAATTTTGATAATCGGGTTCGTAGCCATAAAATGAGCTCCCTGATTGAATAAGGCCCCGCTATTATCAAAAATCAACAATAAATTTAGCGCCAGGTGGACGCAAAGAAACGAAATCAGAAAAAGTCCCGATAAACTCATGATGACTTTTTTTCCGATCGAAGAGGTCAAAAAATTGCTCATAATTTGTTTTATTTATTAATAACTGGTTTAATACCCTTTAATCCTGCAAAAGTATCCTTTTTCTTTAACTTTACCCTATTTTAATACATTAGAATGATTCTAAATTCGGAATTTTTTCTGTAATAAAAACGGGGGCTGAAATACTTTGAAAACTAATTGTACCTGATTTTACTTTCTTCCAAAGCCTGATATATAATATCCTGTATTTGGGTCCGTATATTCATTTCAGATAATTTTGTGTTAAATTCGTCGGGATAAGTCCGGTTGGATAAAAATAGGTATAACAGCTTGTTATCCGGATCGCACCAGGCCATAATCCCCGTGAAACCGGTATGTCCGAAGCTGGTCAAAGGGAGACACTTACTGACCGGATTGATCTTGGTTTGATCCGGTTCGGGTTTGTCGAAACCCAGGCCTCTGCGGTTTTTAGGAAACAGATTGTTTTTACAGCTGAAGGTGGCCATCGTTTCGGGTGAAAAATAATATTCTCCTCCATAGGTTCCTCCGTTCAGATACAATTGCATCATTTTGGCCAGGTCTTCGGCTGTTGAAAAGAGACCGGCATGTCCTGCAATGCCACCGAGCAGCGCTGCGACAGGGTCGTGTACATAGCCCTTGAGTTCCGTTTTGCGGTAAAGTTTATCGACACACGAAGGAACCAGATTATTTTTATTCAGGCGTTTGTGAGCAAGAAAATCGGTATGGTGCATACCTAATTTCCGATAAAATTCTTCCTGACAGTATTGGTCTAACGATTTTTCAGTTACGTGTTCCACTGCGAATTTCAGAAGAATAAACCCCAAATCGCTGTAGGCATATTCTTTTTTAGGATTTAGCGGTGAATGAAGTATACAGGACCGGATCGTGTCCTGGTAGGCCGGGAACATATAAAGTCCGGGTTCCATGTATTTATAGCCCGGTTTCGGGGAATTGGAGACCGTGCTGTCTTTAAACCGATAATTGAGATTTACATATAACCTGTCTTTCAGGCGGGTGGTGTTGTGCGCTGTCCGTTTGCTGGTAAATAAAGGTCCGGGGAGCGATTTCGGATCGATAGCATCCGTAAATAAAGGCAGAAAGGTTTTCAAACCTGCATTGTGGCATAGTACTTCCTGTACGGTGATGTCTTTTTTATCGGTCTCTTTTAATGGAGGATAATAGTCCGACAACGGAGCCGCCAAATTGATTTTCCGGGAATCGTACAGTTTGATTATGGCCGGTAGGGTGGCTGTGATTTTGGTTACGGAGGCCAAATCGTAAATGTCGGATGTTTTGTTGGGAGTCGTTTGTTTGTAGGTATGATGACCGAAGGCCTTATTGTAAAAGATATTACCGTCTTTGGCAATCAGCACCTGACAGCCGGGGGTGGCATGTGCCTGGACCGCCAGTTGGCAGATGGAGTCGATTTTGGCTAATTTTTCAGAATCCAGGCGGCACATCTCCGGACTGGTATAACTCAGTCTGGTTTTGGGCGTTTGAATACCTGTACCGGCCGGATAATCCGGATTTACACAAACCGGGAGCCGGGCAGTCATGGCTATGCCTCCGAAAATGGCTTGTGCCGCATACTGTTGGGCATAAAGATGATTTTCGTAGCTGAGCAATAAAGCATCGGTCGGGAGGGAAGCGTAGGAAGCGAGACCGTATGGGATGCCCGGATGGCATAAAATGATTCGCTTGCCGGTTTGCTGCCGGATCAGGGTATCTAAGACTGTCGAATAACCGAAATCTTTTTGAGCCGAATTCGTACTCAGATTATTATAAATAATGATACAATTAAAAGGTTGGAGCTTTTTTTGCAAATTCCGGAGTTCTTCGTCCGATAATTTTTTGTTTGCTACGAAGTCAGTGACTTGAGTATAACGTTCCAGTGTCGTTTGAAAATTGTTTACTGCTCTGGCTCCGAAATTCAGACTGGCGATACGGAGGGTATCCAGGCGTTTGAGGGGAAGTAAAGAGTCTGTATTTTTAATCAGGGTGATGGCTGCCTGGTAAAGTTGTTGCTTCAGAGCTATGTCGGTAGGAGAGTTGAGACGTGACCATAGACCCGGGGTTTCGGCCGGATAAACATTCGGTAATACATATTTTTGCTTTGCTTCCAGTATCTTCCGGCATTTTTCATCGATCGTCCGCTCGTCCAACAGGCTATCGGCCAGGGCTTTTTTGATCGCTTCCACTGCTTTTCCCAGATTGGCCGGAAAAAGGAGCATGTCGTTACCTGCTAGCAGTGCTTTTACTTCTGCTTCGCCGGGCTGGGAGTTTTGGGTTACCCCCTTCATATTCATGGCATCGGTGAAGCACAGGCCGGAGAAGTTCAGATCCCGGCGTAACAATCCCTGAATGACCGGGCTGGAGAGAGAAGCCGGAATGCCTGTCGAATCTATCGATTTAACCGCCAGATGGGAGACCATAACCGCCGGAATGCCGGCTTCGATCAGATGCTGGTAAGGATAGAGTTCGACAGAGTCGAGGCGTTGGCGGGAATGTGGGATGACAGGCAGGGTATGGTGAGAATCGGTATCGGTATCTCCATGCCCCGGAAAGTGTTTGATGACGGGAAGCACGTTTTGACTCAAAGAGCCATAAGCATATAAGATCGCTTTTTGGGTAACCTCCTCCGGGTCTTCGCCGAAAGAACGCATTCCGATGATCGGGTTCCGGGGATTGCTATTGATATCTACTACCGGGGCGAAGTTTACGTGAACCCCTAGTTCCTGGCAATGCCGGGCGATAGTTGCTCCCAATGCATAAATCAGACTATCTTTCCGGATAGCCCCGTTGGTCAGCATTTTGGGGAATTCCATCGCAGTTTCCAGGCGCCAGCCTACTCCGTGTTCCGCATCCATCCCGATCATTAAAGGATATTTCGCTGCTTTTTGATACCGGTTGGTTAGTTTGATTTGCTGAGTCGGTTTCCCCTGGAAAAAAATGAGCCCTCCGACGTGATATTGCCGGATTTGTTTTTCCAGTTCGTTTTCGTAATTTTCGTTCTTGTTGCTGTAGGCCGCAATCATGAAGAGTTGGCCTATTTTTTCATCCAGACTCATTTGGTGGAGGACCGAATCGGCCCAGGAGTGCCGGGATGCTTCGGCCGGTTGGGAATAACTTCCCTGAAATACCAGAATACCTATAAACAGTAAAATGATTTTTTTTTTCATATCCGGAATGCGTACTTGCTAGCTAGAAATATTCCCGCAAATGTACGAAAAAACAGAGGGTACCGTGTTGACGATACCCTCTGTTGTATGCTAATGAATGTTAAATTATTTCAACAATTCAGCTACTTTATTTTGTAATTCTTCTCCTCTCAAATCTTTGGCAACAATAACATTGTTTTCGTCCAATACAACCAAGTGAGGAATTCCATTTACACAATAAAGTTGTGCAGCTGCATTTTGCCATCCTTTCAAGTCGGAAACGTGATTCCAGGTCAATTTATCATCTTCGATCGCTTTCAACCAGGCATCTTTATCCTCATCCAGAGATACACTCAGAATTTCGAGTCCTTTCGGATGGAATTTCTCATACATTTTCACTACGTTGGGATTTTCTCCACGGCAAGGGCCACACCAGGATGCCCAGAAATCGATCACTTTTACTTTACCTTTGATAGAGTGCATAGACAGCGGTTTTCCGTCGGGAGTATTCAAAGTAAAATCAGGAGCAACCTGGCCTACTGCTACTGCAGATAATTTCTGGATTCTGTCGGCGATTGTTTTTCCCGGTTCT
>OIXH01004224.1_pt1 | contig 11872 bp, 9 predicted proteins | sample 1587741 | NCBI WGS metagenome assembly OIXH01 (sample SAMEA3888916, study PRJEB22519) | human gut metagenome | biome: human gut; feature: human-associated habitat; material: faeces | place: Denmark | collected 2011 | reverse complement strand
AAAAATGACCATAGGCGGCTGTCTCATTTGTGACTTGTTTTTTGGGGGTTCCTTGTCAGGACTAACAAAATTGTGACGTGATTTATCAATTTTATGTAGAACCTCTGTGTTCTGGTCAGGATTCTGCCGGAAAAGCGCGGATATCGGGCAATTTCTTGCCCGATATCGTCGTCAATCTTCTGTTGGCAGTCCAAGCTGCTTTTTGAAGGCGCTGGGAGTCTGGCCGGTGTGCTTTTTGAAAAGCTGGGTGAAATAGGCGAAGTTGTGGTATCCCAGTTGGACAGCCACCTCGCTGACAGACTGGTTGGTCTGGAGAAGGCTGGCGGCCCGCTCCATTTTCTTTTCCTGGATGTACTCCACCAGGGAGCGTTCCTCCTTCTTCTTGAACATCCGGGAGAGGTACTCGGCGTTGACGCCGATCTCCTGGGCAATGACATCCCGGGAGAGGTCATCGCCGACATGGGCGTTGATGTAGCGCTTGGCCTTTTCCACCATATCGCCCTGCACAAGGGTCTCCCGGAGGTAAAAAGGCGTCCGGCCGATAAGCCATTCCGCATACTCCCTGCAAGCCTGAAACGAGCGGAAGGCCCGATGGTAGAGGGCGCCTTGCTCCTCGGTGATCCACTGGGTGGGCACGCCCTTGCTTTCCAGGTCGGTCTGGATCAGCAAAACCAGCTCCCGGAGGACCCGGAACAGGGCGTCGGCGGCGACGCCGTCGGGGTCGTCGGCGAGCTGGCTTTCAAAATAGCGGTCCGCGTCGCTCTGGAGCAGAGAAAACTGGCCGCAGCGGAGAAAGCCCTTCCACTTTTCCGCGGGGATGGGGGAGAGGGCGGCCTTGATCTTCCACTGGTCCAGGACCAGGACCTTACCGGGGACGCTGGCCGTATCCCGGCAGGCGGCCTGGAGCCGGGCCATCTGGCCGGAGAGCTCCCAGGGGGAGACGAAGGGGCTTATCATCACGTCGATTTTCAGGGAGAGGTACTCCGCGCAGTGGGAGACCAGATTCTCGCAGCAGTACCGCAGGCCGTCGGCGTCCAGGCCGTTGGATTCCTCCACGATAAAGGCCGAGATCGACTGTTCGGGAAGGGTCACCGCCCGGACCTTGCCCTCTCCCGCCAGCTCGGACATAATCTGAGCAATGGCGTACTGCAGGCTGCTTTTGTCCCAGCCGCGGCTTTGGGAGGGATCGAACCAATTCCGCACCCAGACCAGGGCGTAGCGGGCCGTTTCCGGCAGGATCGCGCCGCGGGCCTCGGCCCGTAGGGCCTTTTCCGTAGGCGGAATGGACTCGCTGAGGACTCTGGCCCAGAAAAGCCCCTGAATCTCCGCGGCATTGCTGTCCCAGCTTTTCCCGTGGCGGATGGACTGCTGCTCTTTGCGCTGCTCCCGCACCTTGGCCACGGCGTGAAGGATGGCTTTTTCCAGGACGCTGAACTTGGCGGGCTTTAAGACGTACTCCAATCCGCCCAGCTCCAGAGCGCGCTTGCAGTATTCAAAGCGGTCGTGACCGGTCAGGAATACCGAAACCACGTCCATGCGGTTATCCCGGACCCATTCCAGCAGATCCAGGCCGCTCTTCTGGGGCATTTCGATATCGCAGAGCAGAATGTGAATCTCATACTTCTGAAAAAGCGCACAGGCCTGCCGGTAGCTGTTGGCCGTGTAGACGTTATCCACCCCCATGGCCTTCCAGTCAAATTGCGCCCGGATGATGTTCACCGTCATGATCTCATCATCAACGATCATCAGGTTGATCACGGATGCTCCTCCTTTCCATTTTTGGGAAATTGAATATCCACCAGCGTCCCGTGGGGCTCCCGATTCTCGATGCTCAGCTGGGCGTTTTCGCCGTAGAGGATCCAGAGCCGCTGCTGCACATTGTAGATGCCGATGCGGCGTCCGGTCTGCTCCTCTGTGGCACGACCGCTGAGAATCTCCTCCATCATTTCCTCGGAGAAGCCCGGGCCATTGTCCTCCACTCGGATCCGAACCATGTCCGGGTCCTCCGGGGAGGTTTCCGCCAGAACCCGAATCTCCGTAAGGCCGTCCATGTCCATGGCGTACTTGATGGAGTTCTCCACAAAAATTTCAATGGTCAGCGGAGGAAGGGGCGTATCCAGCAGCAATGGGTCTGCAGCGACGCAGATTTGAAGCTGATCGCCAAAGCGGATCTTCTGGATATCCAGATACCGGCGAAGGTGGTCCAGCTCCTCCCGCAGGGTGATAAAGTCGTCGGTCTTTTTGATGCTGAACCGATAGTATTCGCTGAGATTCAGGGCCAGCTCCTGAATCAGGTCATACCGGCGGACCTGGGCCAGATTGTAGATCATATTCAGGGTGTTGGCGAAAAAGTGGGGGTGAATCTGCAGCTGAAAGAAGTGAAGCTGGGTCTTTTGCTTCCGGAGCGTTTCCTCGTAGACGTCCAGCTTGAGCTTTTTGATCTGCCGGGCCATGTCGGTAAAGCTGTCGTTGAGGATGCAAAACTCCCCGCAGCTGGGGGTTTCCTCCAGTTTGACGTCCAGGTCGCCGTTTTTCAGCTTGTCCATGGCCGCCACCAGTCCGTCCACCGGTTTTACGATCCACTTCCGGAGCATTGCGATGAGGATGGGGATAAGGAACACCAAAAGAATGCAGAAACCGACTGCGAAGGAGTAAAGCCCGTACAACCCGGACAGCAGCTTCTTCTGCTTCGTCAGAATCAGCATCCGGAAGTCCCCCTCCGGAGAAGGAGCGCCTGCCACCATGTATCCCTTGGTGAAGTAGCAGGTGTCCAGGTTCCCTTCCAGGTCCAGACCGGCGGTAAGGATCTCCTCCCGGCTGGTCATGGGAACGCCGTCATCGGTGACAAACAGCACGTAATCCTGCTTCTTGTCCAGAGAGTCCAGCAGCCCTTCGGCGCTGACCCAGGCTCCGACAAAGGTGTTTTCCAGCTGAACCACCCGGAAAAAGTAGTAGACGCCGCCCATCCGCGCAGGGAACCAGCGGCTGAGTTCCACCTTGTCCTCGCCGCTGCGCAGATAGGCGAACAGATCCCGGCAGAAGGCATCCTTTTCCGCAAAGGGCGGCGACATCGTGCGGCCCTCGATGTACGTTTTGCTTTTCGGAGAGAAAACGAAAAAGCCGTCCATATACGTGTAGGAATTGGCCTCGATGGTAACAAAATCCAGCATTTTCTTCTGGGCCAGCTTGGTCTTATTGTCCTTCTGCCCCTCCGCAATCAGCCGAAGCTCCGCCTCATAGGCGGTGATACCGTACAGGCGGTACTCCACCCCTTCAAAAAGGCTTTCGATCCAGTTCAGGTACATGGATGCGCTGTCCCGGTAGGCCGTGGACACCTGGGTGTTGACCAGCCGGATGGCGTAGGTGGTGCTGGCAATCATAATCATGCCCACCAAAACCAGCGCCGACAGCACAATCAGCAGCAGCCGGGACTGCAGGGAGTTTTTACTCATTGGATGAAGCTTCTTTGCGTATTTCATTTTCCGCGCACCCCTCTCCGGCAGCAGGCATTCCTGCACAATGACAAAAACTGCCCGCAGAAATCCGGATTCTGCGGGCATGCTATGCGATTGAATTGTAAGCAAGCCCCGAAAACGCCCTAAGAGACCGTCGGCGCCGTTAATAGAGAATTTGGACCTGCTTTTCCCGAAAGAGCCGGAGCCAGTCTTCCTCCGGCTTTTCGTCGGTGATGACGTAGTGGATGTGATCCAGATCCGCCAGCTGGGCAAAGGCCATCCGATCGAACTTGGTGTGATCCAGCAGCAGCGCCACCTGGGCCGCCTGCTCCGCCATGACCTTTTTCACCTCCGCCTCCGCTTCGTTGGAGTCCAGGGCTCCTTTTTCCATGCTAAGACCCTTGCAGCTCATCAGGAGGATGTCCACATTGTAGTTCCGAAGGGTGTTCTTGGCGATGGCGCCCTGCAGGGACAGAGAACTGCGGTTGAGCATTCCGCCGGTGGATACCACGGAAATCTCCCCGGTGCTCAGCTCCCGAAGGGCCTCCACGGAGTTGGTCAGAAGGGTCATATCCCGGCGGTCCTTCAAAAGGCGCAGGGTCTCCATCACCGTGGAGCTGGAGTCCGCCGCCACGGTGGTCTTATCCTGCAGAAGTTCCGCGGCTTTCCGTGCAATCTTCTGCTTGGCCTCAACGTCCAATGCTGCACGCTTATAAAACGAAACGCATTCGTAGGCGCTTTCGGTGTTGAGAACTGCGCCGCCGTAGGTCCGGGTCAGCAAGCCCTGTGTTTCCAGCTTTTCCAAGTCCCGGCGGATGGTTTCCTCGGTAACGCCAAACTCCTCGCTGAGTCTGGAGACCGTGACCCGTTTTTCTGCCAGAATCCTTTGCTTGATGACGCTCAGACGCTCTTTCGTCGCCACTAAATCACAACCTTTGTCTGCCTTTGGATATTTCCTATTGTACAGGATTTTTTCCGTTCCCGCAAGCCCCCCGGCAAATCATTTGTCCAGGGCTTCGGCCTGGCGGCGCATCCACGCTGCGTCCTCGGGGGACAGGGCGATCTCCGCCGAGCGGACGTTTTCCGCCAGCTGCTCCCGGGTGGTGGCCCCGCTGAGGATGTTGATGAACTCTCCCTGAGAAAGAATCCACGCCAGAGCCAGATTGGCGATGGTGCAATGGTACTTCTCGCAGAGGGGCTTCCAGGAGTCCATCATGTCCATGGCCCGGGGCATGTTCTCGGGCTGGAACCACTTTTTGTTGCACTGGGCGCCCTGGGGAACATAGTCCCGGGGGAAGGTCCCGCTGAGAAGGCCCTGCTCCAGAGGGGAATATGCCTGGAGGGTGATGCCGTTTTCCCGGCAGACCGGCAGGAGCTCCTCCTCCACGGCCCGGTCCAGGATGCTATACTTGGCCTGGACCAGATCCAGGCTGCCCCAGCGGAGGTATTCCCGGATGTGGTCCACAGTGACGTTGGCCGCGCCGATGGCCCGGATCTTTCCCTGAGCTTTCAGCTCCGCCAGGACCGCCGCGGTCTCGGAAATGGGGGTAAAATAGGGCTCCACGGCCTGCCAGTGGGTCATATAGACGTCCACGTAGTCCGTCTGGAGCCGTTCCAGACTCTGGTCAATCTCCTCCCGAATGGATTCCGGGGAGAGGTTTTTGTAAAGCTGGGTGTCGCCCACCTTGTTGAACAGACTGCCCTTCCGGTTCCAGACGATGCCGCATTTGGTGATGAGGCAGATGGATTTCCGGTCCATGCCGGACAGAGCCTGGCCCACGATGCGCTCGCTGTTGCCGAAATTGTAACCGGGGGCGGTGTCGATGAGGTTGATGCCTAGATCCGGGCAGCTGCGGATGGTGTCGATGCAGGTGGCCAGGTCCTTATCGCCGCCCCAGGCGGGGCCGCCGCCGATGGCCCAGGTCCCCAAGCCCATCCGGGAGATGGTGATGCCGGTTTTTCCCAGTTTCATGGTGTTCATTTGATCCCTGCTTTCCCGTTGAGTTCGGCCAGGTACTCCTCCAGAAGGGCGTCCACCTGCTGCCGGTTTTTCACTCCGGTGGTGGCCCCGATGCTCTGGACGGAGACGGTGGCCGTGGCGTTTCCAAGCTGGGCGCACTGCTCTAAGGACATGCCCTCCAGCAGGCCGCTGATAAAGCCGGAAACGAAGTTATCGCCTGCGCCGATGGTGTCGATGGCGCGAATCTTATTATAGGTGGGGACGGAAAGAGCGGTTTCCCGGGTCCGGATGAAGCAGCCCTTTTTGCCGGTCTTGATGACCACGGTTTTGACCCCTGCGTCCAGGAAGACGGCGGCCACGTCCTCCAGCTCCCTTTTGCCGGTGAGGAGGCAGGCTTCCTCGTAATTGGGGAAGAAGTAGTCCACGTAGGACAGCGCCTCGGAAACATCGGCCAGGGTCTCCCCCAGCCGGGGTTTGATCATGTCCGCGCAGATGGTCAGGCCCGCCTGTTTGGCCGCCTGGAAAATCTTCACCAGGGCCTTGCCGTCCAGAAGGGGATTGTTGAAGATGCTGGCCAGGGAAAGGAGCCTGGCCCCGGCAAACCGGCCGCAGTCCACGTGGTCCGCGGTCATTTTCCAGAGGCTGCCGTTGCGGTTGGTGACGAAGGTCCGCTCGCCGTCCTCGGCCACCAGGCCGATGTTGATGGAGGTCTCCACCTGGGGGTCCACCCGGACCCCGGAGGCGTCCACGCCGTTTTCCCGGCAGAAATCCAGGATGTAATGCCCGGCGGGGTCGTCGCCCACCAGGCTCATCAGGGCCACCCGGTGGCCCAGCCGGGTGATGATGGCGGCTTCATTGATGGCGTCGCCGCCGATGGTCATGCGGATCTGGTCCAGAGGGTAGGATTCCGAATCGAAAATCTGCCTGCTCACCGGCCGCAGGGGGATGTCCACAATGGCGGCTCCCACGCAGAGGACTTCCGGGTGTCTGTTCAAGTCAAATCCGCCTTTCCGTCGGTCCCGAAGAGGACGATTTTTTCCAGGGCCCGCTGCTTTACCGCGTCCCGGACGGCCCGTTCCACTGCTAAGAAGGGCTGATCCACCCGGTCCTTGATGGCAGCCATGGCCGCCTGGCAGAGCTCGGTGTGGATGTTGATCTTGGCGATGCCCAGGGAAATGGCGGTGCGGATGTCCGCGTCGCCGATGCCGGAGGCTCCGTGGAGGACCAGGGGCACCGAAACGGCGGCCCGGACCCGCTCCACCACCTCAAAATTCAGCTGAGGCTCGGAGGTGTAGACGCCGTGCTGGTTGCCGATGGCCACGGCCAGGGAGTCGCAGCCGGTGCGCTCCACGAACTCCGCGGCCTGGCCGGGGTCGGTGTAGCGGTAGGAGGCCAGGGCTTCCTCATAGATGGTCTCGTTGCCCACGTGGCCCAGCTCCGCCTCCACGGGGATTCCCCGGGGATGGAAGTAGTCCACGACCTCCTTGGTCAGGCGGATGTTTTCCTCGAAATCAAAGGCGGAGGCGTCCCGCATCACGGAGTTCATGCCGTGGTTGTAGGCGTTCTGGACGATCTCCATGCTTCTGCCGTGGTCCCAGTGGGTGATCACCGGCACCGAAGCCTTTCTGGCCATGGAGACCATCATGTGGGAGAAGTCCTCAAAGGAGGTGTTGCCCACAAAGCCGGTGCCGAAGGAAATGATGATGGGGGCTTTGGATTCCTCCGCCGCGTCCATGACGCCCATGAGCATCTCGGCGTTCCAAACGTTGAAATGGGGGATGGCGAAATGGCCTTCCTGGGCCTTTTTCTCCCAGAACCGAATATCTGCTAACATTTATGCTCGCTCCTTTTCCAGTACTTTGATGACGCCTTTGATGATGTCCCGTTTCCGGCTCACCGATTCCTCAAAGGCCCGCTGGGTCTCCGCGTAGGGGTACTCGTGAGTCACCATGGACTTCACGTCGAACCGGCCCGACGCAATGGCGTCGATGGTGGCCGGGAAGCAGTTGGCGTAGCGGAACACCGTCTGGATGCTGACCTCCCGGTTGATGGAGAGGAAGTTTACCGGGGTCTCTCCTGGGATGGTGCCCACGATCATGATCTTTCCGCCCCGGACCACCATTTTCAGGGCCTGCTTGGCCGTGACGGGGCTGCCTGCCGTCTCGAAAACCACGTCTGCGCCGTCGCCGTCAAAGGCGGACTTGCAGAGGGCTGCGGCGTCCTCCTCCAGGCCGTTGACCACAATGGACGCACCCAGCTTTTCGGCCATTTCCAGCCGCTTGGGGAGAACGTCGGACACCAGGATGTCGCTGGCGCCCATCCGCAGGCAGGCCTGGAGGGTCATGAGGCCGATGCAGCCGGCTCCCAGAATGGCCACCCGGACGCCGGGCTTCACTCCGGCCAGCATGGCGGCGTGCATCCCCACGGCGGCGGGCTCCACCAGGGCCCCCTCCATCATGGACATGTGGTCGGGGAGGCGGTAGGTGAAGCTCTCGGGGTGGCAGAGGTAGTTGGTCAGGGCTCCCCGGTAGTTGGGCTGGGTGGCCATAAAGTCCACGTGGGGGCAGATGTTGTAATGGCCCTCCCGGCAGTAACGGCAGGTTCCGCAGGGGACGCCGGGCTCGATGCAGACCCGGTCTCCGGGGCGAAACTTCGTGACCTTTTCGCCCACTTCCACCACGGTCCCGGCGCACTCGTGGCCCAGGCCGATCTTCTGGCTGGGGTCGGAGGGGGGAATGAAGGGGCCGGATTCAAAGCTGTGGACGTCGGAGCCGCAGATTCCCACGTACTCCACCCGGATAAGGACCTCGTCGGCCTTGGGGACGGGGACCGGCGCTTCGGCGATTCTGGTGGTTCCGGGGACCACCAGGGTGACTTCCGTATTGTTCATGGTTCTGCTCCCTTACTCGTCAAAATCGTAGTGGAAGATGACCTTGATGGCTTCCTTTTTCGCCATGGCGTCGAAGCCCTCCTCCCAGTGGGAGAGGCCCAGGCGGTGGGTAATCATGGGCTGGACCTGAATCTGCCCCGAGGCCAGGAGCCGGATGGCGTTGCGCCAGGAGGTGGAGTCGTAGGCCATGTGGCCGATGATGCTCTTGTTCCAGGCGGTGATGTCGTTGATGGAGAAGTCCAGGGGCTTGAAGCCCATGCCCACCCGGACCACCTCGCCGTTGGGGCGGAGCATTTCAATGGCCTGCTTCAGGGCGATGTTGGCCCCGGAGCACTCCACCACCAGCCCCAGGTTGTCCCGGCCGCAGATTTCGGTGCAGCGCCGGACCACGTCCTCCCGGGAGCCGTTGACGCAGTGGGTGGCTCCCAGCTGCCGGGCCACGCCGAAGCGGACCTTCACGTCGTCCTCCAGGCCCACCATGACGATGTTCACCGCGCCCATGAGCTTAGCAATCTGCACGGAGAAAAGCCCCAGGGGTCCGGTGCCGAAAACCACCACGTCCTGGCCGGGAAGCAGGTGGGACTGCTGAGCCACGGCTTTATAGGCGTTGCAGATGGGGTCCAGCACGGCGGCTTCCTCGTATTTGACGTTTTCCGGGATCTCCCAGAGGGCGTGGCGGTGGATCTTCAGGATTTCCCCGGGGACCAGGCAGTATTTGGAAAATCCGCCGCCCCAGGTGTTGTTGTCCAGCCCCAGGTTCACCTTGCTTTCGCAGCAGAGGAAGTCCCCCTGCTCGCAGGCGGGGCAGACGCCGCAGACGTGGGCGGAGTTATCCGAGACCACTCGCTGGCCCACGTGCCAGTCGGTGACGTTTTTGCCCACCCGGACGATCTCGCCTGCAAATTCGTGGCCGCGGATGGAATTCAGGGTATCCGAGCCGTTTTCCACCCGAAAATGCTTCATATCCGCGCCGCAGATGGCCGCCGCTTTGATTTCGATGATCAGGTCGTCGTCGCCGCAGACCGGTTCCGCCACGTCGATGAGCCGGTATCCGCCGAACTCTTTTCCGTAACGCGCCAATGCCTTCATACTTTCAATCAGTCCTTCCAAGACAGAAAATGTTTGACATTCAGCAATTGCAAACATTACCTATAAGATACTCCGTTTTCTTTGATTCGTCAAGATTTTTCTTTGATTCAGACTATATTTTCTGTGTTTCGGACATACAACGCTCTTTGTTTTGTTGTATTTTGAACAAAACCGGGGGTTTTCGGGCAAAAAAATACCTCCCGCCGCAGAAATTGCAGCAGGAGGCGTTGGAATTTTTGGGAAAATCAGAGCACCGCAAAGCCCATGAGCTTACAGAGCAGGTCCATTTCCGCGCGGATGTCCGCGAAGGCAAAGACCTGGTGGCAGCCCAGGACCTTGTCCAGGTAGGCGTTGGGGTTCTGGAACTGAACGTAAATCTGGGTGCGGCAAACGGGCTCATAGGGGCCGGACCGGGTGGTTCCCGGGAGGATGGTGGCCTGGCCCGTGACCGCCGAGACCCGGCAGGCCGTCACCGTATGGTCCGGGGGAAGCTGAACCTGGAGGGAGACGCCGATGCCGCTTTCGTGGTGGTTCCGGAGGACGCAGGGGAGGTTCCCCGTGCCGAGGACGTCCACCGGGGCGGTGCAAGTTCATGATCCGGTCGGCGTGGAGGCCGCAGTTGGCCATCCAGAGCTTCCGGGCGGTCAGCTGCTTCATCATCAGCATGGTGACGGCGCTGTCCATGTCGCCCTCGCAGGCGGCCACCCAGGGGGTGCAGTCGTTGATGTAGCTGACGCCCAGGCAGGAGTTGGTGCCGGTCTCCAGGAGCTTGAAGCAGGCGATGGCCATGCCGTCGGCGTGGTGGGCCTTCAGGGTCTCCACAATGGCGAAGGCCATGCGGCAGGCGTTATGGAGGTCGGCGTCGGTGGGCTCCTCGATCTGAGTGGCAAGGCCCCTGAAGTGGGAATAGTAGGGGGCTGCGTCGGCCTCGGTGGCGGCGGCGTAGCGGCGGCGGATTTCCTCCTGGGGGACCTTCTCGATCCGGATGCCCAGGGCTTCGTACCGGCTCATATCCCGGCTGGCGCTGACCACCCAGGGCTCCGGCTCGCCCACCATCAGGAGCTTGGCGCGCTTTACGGCGGAACAGGCCCGGAGCACGGTGACGACGCGGCCTGCTTCCTCCCCGGTAACGGCGATAAACGCCTGGGGATGGGTCCGGCGGAGAACGCTCCAGCAGTCCACGATGGGCGGCGCGGAGTTGTTTTTCAGCATGGCATCGGTGAGCTCCTTAGGGGCGTTGCCCGGCACATAGGCCGCGTAGAGCAGGACGCTGGGGCAGCGGGCGGCGGCGGTGAGGAGCATCTGCTGGATGGCCCCGCTGATGGGGATGGCCACGAAAAGGTCGTCCCCGGCGTCGGCGGTCAGCTCCTCCATCTCCCGCTCCTCCGTGACCAGGGCGCAGCGGTCGGCCTGGAAGGGCAGGGTGCTTTTCAGGGTCTCATAGGCCCGCTGCAGCTCCTCCTCGTCGGACCAGTACCGGCGGGCGGCGGAAACGGCGCAAATGACGTTCATGGGGCCTCCTCAGCGGGTGACGATGTTGATGGGCGCGCCCTTCTGGAAGGCGGCCACGTTTTCCACGGTGATGTCCATGATGCGCTGGCGGGCTTCCTTGGCGCCCCAGGACATGTGGGGGGTGATGATGCAGTTTTTGGCGGTTTTCAGGGGGTTGTCCGCCTTGATGGGCTCGGAGTAGACCACGTCCAGGCCGGCGGCGGCGATTTTCCCGCTGTTCAGGGCGTCGGCCACGTCCTGCTCCACAATGAGCTGGCCCCGGGAGTTGTTGATGAGGATCACGCCGTCCTTCATCCCGGCAATGGTCTCCCGGTTGATGATGCCGGTGTTCTCCGGCGTCAGGTTGCAGTGGAGGAAGATCACGTCGGAGGTTTTCAGCAGCGTATCCAGGTCCACATACCGGGCGATGGCTTCGCCGGAGGCGTTGGGGAAGGGATCGTTGGCGATGACCTTCATGCCCAGGGCCTTGGCGATGCGGCCGGTGGTCTGGCCGATGCGGCCGAAGCCGATGATCCCGGCGGTCTTGTCCGCCAGCTCCACCAGGGGGTAGTCCCAGTAGCACCAGTCGATGTGGTTTTCCCACTTGCCGTCCCGGACGGTCTGGCTGTGGTGGCCGATGTGGTGGCAGATCTCCAGGAGCAGCGCAATGGCGTACTGACCCACCGAGGCGGTGCCGTAGGTGGGGACGTTGGCGACAGCGATGCCTTTTTCCTTGGCCGCGGCGCAGTCCACCACGTTATAGCCGGTGGCAAGGACCGCGATCATCCGGAGGTTGGGGCACTTTTCCAGGGTCGCCCGGGTAATGGGGGTCTTATTGATGACGGCGATCTCCGCGTCGCCGATCCGCTGGGCGATGACCGGGGCGTCCACATAGGAGGTGCGGTCGTAGACCGTCAGCTCTCCCAGCTTTTCCAGGCCCTCCCAGCTCAGGTCGCCGGGGTTTTCCGTGTAGCCGTCCAGAACAAC
>OIXH01004222.1_pt1 | contig 11876 bp, 13 predicted proteins | sample 1587741 | NCBI WGS metagenome assembly OIXH01 (sample SAMEA3888916, study PRJEB22519) | human gut metagenome | biome: human gut; feature: human-associated habitat; material: faeces | place: Denmark | collected 2011 | reverse complement strand
ATGCTTCAATCGAACTCGCTTCGCTCGTTTGGTCCCTGCGCGGTGATTCAAAAATTTTATATGGATTTTTCCTTTATTTTATACATCAAAAAAGCAAGGGAAAAACCTTGCTTTAAATTAACTTCACTATGGTAAGTATGCCCCAGGATTAACCCTATCACCATACCCACCAGAACCAACTCTAACCTCAAAATGCAAATGTGCACCAGTAGAATTTCCAGTGCTTCCTACTCTCATAATCTGCTGACCTTGAGAAACCTTTTGTCCAACAGAAACAGAAAGCGAACCAGCTTGACCATGAGCATACAATGTATATAAACCAGAACTATGTCTTATTATAACATGTGTACCATAACTATTAGTCAAATTAGCTGTATAAATAACAGTACCATCTTTAACAGCATAAACAGGTTGGCCTGCTATTCCGCCTGAACCAAAATCATATGCGCCATGATATCTTTTTGAACCTGAATAATACATACCAGATGTTACCTTACTATATGCAGCAGGAACTGGATAAATAAATCCACCTGGATTTGATGAAGAGCTTCTGCTTCCACCATTACCTCTGCTAGAAGTTCTGCTTGCTTCTCTTTCAGCTTTAGCAATAGCAGCTCTAATTTTAGAATCCTCAGATCTCATCTCATCTATTTTTGATTGTACTTCTTTGTCTTCATTTGATAAATTAGCAACAGCTTGCTCTTTCTCTTTTTTAGTAGCATCTAATTCACTTTTCTTAGCCACTTCTGCTTGTTTAATATTTTCTAAAGATGCTCTATTCTCTTCTAATTGAGCTTTTGAATTTTCAATTTGCTGTTTAGTATCTTTTACCGTATTAATTAATTTTGTATCATTTTCTGAAATTTGTTCTACTAAATAGTATGAAGATAAAAATGATGTTAAACTATCAGAATCAAGTAAAACATCTAAGTAAGATGTAGAACCAGCTTTATATGATGCAACTAATCTCTTTTCAAGCAAATCTTCTTTTTCTTCTAAATCTTTTTGTGTTTTTTGAAGTTCGATTTCGGCAGAATTTATATTTTTTGAAACCTCTTCAATTTGTGAATTTAAATCGTAAATATCACTTTCGTAATCAGAAATTTTAGAATCCAATTCATCAACTTGTCTTTGTATATCTGTCATCTGATTTCTGATTTCTTTTTGTTTATTCTTTGCATCTTCAATTTGCTGTTGATTTTGTTGTTGCTGTTTTCTTAAATTTTCTGCTGATGTAGCAGCAAAAACATTAACAACATTTCCAAGAACAACTGCAATCACAACAATTACAAGAATAAATAATCTTTTTCTTCCTATGTATTTCATTACAAACACTCCCAAAAAAATATATAAAATTTCAAGATTTTTTCAAATTCATATCATAGAATTTTCCTATAATATAACAAATTCCTTTTTAATCCTACATATAAAATCGTTACTTGTCAAGAAAACCAATGTTCTTCATTTTAAGCATAAAAAATGGCTAGAATCTTATAGACTCTAGCCATTGAAGAATAATCTTACTTATTTTCATCAATTATTTTTCTTTTTTTAATAATATCAACTACTCCAGTAATTGCAAATGTTACTACACTTATACCAATTAAAATTCCAATATATTGTGCCTTAAAGTTAGTTGCTGTTGGAACTAAAATTTCTCTTAATAACTTAATTGAATATGTCATTGGTAAATATGGTGATATTACTTGGAAGCCTTTATCAATAGTTTCTATTGGGAATGTACCACCTGCTGCAGCTAATTGCAAAACTAAAACTATAAGAGCTAAGAATTTACCAATATCTCCAAAGTTTCTAATTAAAAATTGTATAATACTCATAAATGTTATTCCAATTAAAATACTTGCACCATAATATAATGCCATATTTTCTACTGTGTATCCTAAACCAGCTTTTAATAATATACCTGTAACTAATCCTTCAACTGCTCCTATTGCAATATATATAACATTTTGTAAAATTTTATTTTTACTTGTAATTCCTAAAATTCCGAATCTCTCATCATGATCATAATATAAAACAACATATGCCATTAAAGCTCCAACCCAAAGACCTATACATAAGAATAATGGTGTGAAAGCAATTCCATAAGAATCAACTTTACCATATTCCTCAGTTTCAAAATTAATAGGTTTCTCACCAAATTCTTCAATTCCGTCTAAAGATTTTAATTGTTTCTTTGTAGTCTCCATACCTTCATTTATTGATGTTTTAAATGTTTGAACACCATCAACTAATTGCGTACTTCCATCAGATGCTGAACTAACACCTGTATTAATTGTTTTTATAGCATTATCAATTTGATTTGAACTTGAATTTAATTTAGCTAATCCAGAAGTTAAAGTAGCACTACCATTTGCTAAAGTTTGAGTACCGTTTGCTAACGTATTTGTACCATTTTTCAAAGTAGTAGTTCCTTTCTTTACCTCAGCCAATGCTAATTTTAATCCTTGAACACCTTGGAACATTTGAGTTAATCCACTTGATTTTTGAAGTAACTCACTAGTTCCTTTATATACACCACTTGCATATGCACTAGCAACACCATCATTTTGAGCTAATTTCTTACTTGTTTCTGCTATAGAAGATTTCTCACTCAATGTTGGACTATATTTAGCCAATACATTTTTTACCTCTTCGCTAGATACTGTTGAATTAGTTAAAAGTGCTTGTAATTCTTGTTGCATAGCATTTACATTACCAACATAAACATTTACATCTGTAGCCAAACTCTTTGATAAATTTGCTCCATCTGTAGCATAAGAATTTAATTTACCTGCATTCTCATTTAAGCTATTAACTCCAGTAGCAAGAGCTGTTACACTCTCTGCTCCATTAGCACTCATGCCATCAATTCCACTATTAATTTGATCTATAGCTCCATCAAGATTTTGGCTTCCAGCTTGTAAATTAGCAACTCCACTTGAAACTTGAGCTATACCACTTTGTAAATTCTCACTTCCTGAACATGCAGATTGAACACCAGCATTAAATTCAGAATAACTATTACTTAATTGATTAGTTCCATCACTAATTTGTTTTATACCAGAATCTAAACTCTCAGCACCATTTAAAATACAATCAGCACCATTGCTAATTGTTTGTAAACTATTTGGTACCTCATTTAATTTATTTGACAACTCAGCAATAATCTCTTTATCAACCTTAGATTGTAAATTTAATTGAATAGTTTTTACCGCACTATTAACAATCTGTGTTGCCAAATAATTTGTAGCCTGATTTGGACTATATGTAACTGTTGCGATTTGTTTATCCTCTGAAGAAGCACTCTTCAAGCACTCTGTAAAATTCTCTGGAATTTTAATTGTTGCATAATAATCACCTTTTTTCATTCCGTCTTCCGCTTCTGTCTCAGACACCTCTTGAATATTAAAAGTATCACTCTCTTTTAAGCTCTTAACAAATTCATTTCCTTCATTAGAACCATCTTTTCCAGAATCCAAATTAACAACAGCAATTCTCATATCACTCAAGTTTCCATATGGATTCCAATAAGACTTCAAATAAAAGAAACTATAAATTAATGGTATTAACAAAACTACCATGAAAATTATAATAGTAAAAATTTTATCTTTTTTCATAATATCATCACCTTTCCTCTATTAATGTATTGCTACAATCATTAACATTTTTATCTGTTTCTAAAAAACAAGTGTACTCTCTTTTGGGTATTCTGTCAAGCACTTTACCTATGAGTTTGCTAAAATTTAGACATATGTACAAAATTGTCTAAAAAAATAGAAGGTATTTTAATACCCTCTACCTTTATATTAAATATTAATCGTAACTAAGCCCCTCCATAACCACTTTTTCTTTTACACCTATATTACAATCTTTAAATTAAAAAAGTTGCACTAAAATTAGAATTATTTATTAAGAAAATATTCTCTATACTGTTCCGTCATACTCAAAATCTCATTTTTCTTATCATCAGTAATATAACCATACTCAACCATTTTGTTTAAAACTTGCGTCTGTCTTTCAGAAGCCAACTTAAAATTAACCGTTGGAGCATATACAGACGGAGCATTCGGAACACCAGCTAACATTGTAGCTTCATAATCATTAATATCATTAGGTAACTTTCCGAAATATCCCAAACTAGCTTCCTTAATATCATAATATCCATTTCCAAAATAACTAGTATTAATATATAATTCTAAAATTTCGTCTTTTTCTAATTTCTTTTCATATGAAATAGCCATAAATCCTTCAGCAACTTTTCTAGTAAGTTCCTTATTCTGAGTAAAATACGTATTCTTAGCCAATTGTTGTGTTATCGTACTGCCACCTTCTAGCAATTCCTTATACTTAACATTTCTAGCCATAGCTCTCATAATAGCCCACACATCAATTCCACAATGGCTATAGAATCTATGATCTTCAACTGCAACAACCGCATTTTTATACATTTTGGAAACATCATCTATTTTAGTATAATTCGCATTACTCCTTATATCTGCTATTTTATCATCAATGCTCTCAGCCTTAATAGCCTTAGAATACATTGAATATCCAGCCCCTAAAAAAACAGTAGCAACCGCAATTAAACACAACAAAGCAATAATAATTAATCTTAAAATAATTTTTTTCATTACAACATCCCTTAATTTTTATTCAAAGTCTCATTAAAAGTTAAATTAACATCTGTTCTAATATTCTCCATCTGTGAAACAAATCTAATCATTTTTATTTTAACATTAGAAGTTCTTATAATTGACAATTTATCAATATTAGCAACCTTCGTTTTCAAAGGTTCTAAAACATAATTTTTAAATCCCTTTTCTCCGCCAAATGTAAGTTTAAAAAAGTTCTTTAATCTTTTCATGTAACCTTCTCTTTTTAAATTAAGTCCAGAATCACAAATACTAAATAACTCATCCAAATCAGCATATGTATCATTAGCACATTCCGTTAATCTACTATCACATTCATCAATAATAATATCATAGTTCAATTTCTTTTGTGCTGTAGCAAATACTTTCTTGCTTGATTTTTCCATCAAAGCATAATTTCCATTAAGCTTCGCTCTATCCAAACCATCTTTACTAACTAAAAAATTAGCTATAGCAATCTTTTGATTACTCTTTGCAAAAACCTCTTCATTTTGAACATAATTATAATAAGCATTATATTGTTCAATCAATCTATCAATTGCTTTTTCATATTCTGAATACAATTTCTCGTACTCTTTAGCATATTTCTGATAGCTTCTCTTATAAAAAGCAATTTGGTTATCAAAATAACTTTTAAAATTATCTAACTTTCTTTTCTTAATATCCTGACATTTTCGAGTATAAATAGTAGCCCAAATAAGTAATCTATTAGCCTCAACATCAGCAATATCAGTAATTGTATCAAGTAAATCTTGACATGTCTTTAGTGTATTCATTTAAAAAAAACTCCTATCTTTCAAAATCCATTTTCTTATCCTTTGTATTACTAATGCTTCTTTCATTTTGTCTTGCTGTATTTCCAAGAATATTCTCTAAAACATTTTCTGATGTTTTCAAAGTAATTCTTAATGACTCAACCGGATTATTTTCCTTGCCATAACTGCATTCATCAAAAAAATAATTAGCAGAAGTAATTGAAATTGATGGCCTTCTGAAACTAACACTTGGTGTAATCTTACCAGCATTTGTAATTAAACAATGCACTTTATCATTTTTTTTACTTAATTTTTCATCATTTAATTCCGTTGCTGTAAGCATATCTATTCCTGCAAACTTTATTCCTTTAAAAGTATATTTTTCACTAGTTCTAGACAAATTTCTTAAATTTCTCTTTGCACCCAAATTCATAGTAAACTCCTTTATTCATTTATCATTTGATTCATTGCCGCATCTAAATCTAATCTTAAATTCTCTTCTTTTATTCTTAAATCTGTAGCAAGTTTTTCTAGTTTCTCCATAGGTTCACAATCTAAATTAATAATTTGACCTGAAATAAACTTATCTCCTAATTTATTCATATTTCACTCCTACTCAATTTCAACGCCAGTTCTAACTGAAAGCTTATCAGTTCCAACGACTTTACCAGTTGCAGCATCAATTGAAACAACCTTTTTCATTAAATCAACTGTATCTTTTTTATCAGATTGACCATAATTTAAACTTAAATAATATAAAGTATATTCATAATTTTGACCATTTTTTTGAATAAATGATTGAATATCAATCTTAGCACCATTTGAAAAATCATTAATGTAATTGTCTAAATCTAAAATAGTTTTAACATTTTCTACATCATCAACATTAAAAACGTTTTCCTCATCGTCATAATAAAAATTCTTAAAAACAATAGCATTTTTAGAATATCTTTTAGTTAGACTTCCATTTGTATAATCATAATTGACATTAACTACATAATATAATTCATTTTGTCCTATAACATCTGCAGATTTAACCGTATTAAAATCATTTTCATAAGTTTTTATTGCAATATTCTCAGCAACATCACTATTTGACGCACTTTCTGAAGTACATTCATATTCGATTTCTTTAGGTTTATCATAATTATTATATAAATCAGAAATATCACTATTTATCATATTTTCTAATTGGCTTTGAGTATACACTTTACCAATAAAAGAATCATACTTCAAAATATCTATTTTTGCATTAGCATCTATTTTTTCAGCATCATTTTGTTGTTCAACTGAAAAATTAGAAACCTTATTTTGGCTAGCATTTAATTCTTGAAGTTTTTTAATCTGAACTCCAAGTGCAACAGTCATAATAATTACAGCAATTATTAAAAACAAAAACAATCTTTGTACTCTTTTACTTCTTCTTTTTTTCTTATTTCTCAATAATCTCACTCCATCCGACAAAAGTATACCATTAAATAAAAATTATAACAATAAAATAAACATTTCTTTTTAATTACAAAAGCACTGCTAAAAAAGCAGTGCCCCTATATTTTTTCTTTGAACCAAAGCAGACATTAATAACATTTATACCGATTATAACTTTTCTAAGTCCACGTCTTTGTTCACACACGAAACTTGCTTTGCAAATTTCTGTACATTGTTATTTTATATAATTTTCAAAAGCATCATGGAATGTTGGTAACTTTTAAAATTTTATTAGTATATATCTTATCAATCTTTTCATCTGGATAGTGCTTATCCAAAAATTTATCTAAATTATTTTTAGCTTGAATTTCCTCAACACGTTCTTTCTGTCTATAGCAAGCTAATCCCGAAAGCCCAACATCAACAACTATAAAAATAAGTGTAATAACAGTAATTACTTTCACTTTCATAGTAAATGGTTTATTCATAATTTTATCGAACCACGAATGGATTATATCATAAAATATAACTCCCGCAAGTCCCCAATAAAAAGCATGTAATAAACTTGTTCTACCGTTAAAATTAATTGTTACCCAATGATAATCCCAAGAAATTGTTCCAAATAAAACTTCTTGTATGTATGAACAAGCATATTCTGTAACAGCACCGAAAAACATAGAATAGAAAAAGGCTTTTAAATGACTTTCCATTTTTGGAATGGTAAGTTCATATATAACCGCTCCCACTCCATAAACAGGAATAAGCGGTCCATACAACAGCCCCTGTCGTAAAATAAAATGTCCTTTTTGACATAAAACCAAAATATTCTCATATGCAAATCCGACTAAACTACCAACTATAAAAATCCAAAATAATCTAGTCAAATACTTAATATCACTGCGTTTCTTTGCTTCCATACTCACCTCAATGATTATTACTTTCAAGTAATAACGAATATTACATTAGACATTATAACATAAAAAAATACATAATCAAATTTTTTTCGAGTCTTTTATACAAATAAATGCTCAATCGTAAAAACCACATAATACTTAGTATTAATTTTCTTAATCTTCTCTATAATTTCTCTTTTCAAATTTTCTTTATCAATTTTATCATCTCTTGGAATAACTAAATCAAAAATCAAATTAATTCTCTTACCACCATCAGTCATTCTAAAATCATGAATAGAATAATTTTCATTAATTTCTTTAACAATTTTCTCAACAGAAGCTTTAGCCTCATTTATTTTTGCATCATTAACAACAATTGGATCCATATGAATAGTTGTAATGCATTTAAACTCTTTTAACATATCTTGTTCAAGCTCATCAATAATATCATGGGCTTCACAAATATTAGCATCTGCTGGAACTTCCGCATGAAAAGAAACAATCTTTCTACCAGGGCCATAATCGTGAACCATAATATCGTGAATTCCAGCAATCATAGGATATTTTTTTACAAATTCACTTATCTGATCAATAAATTCTTTATCTGGTTTAGAGCCAAGCAATATATCAATAGTTTCCTTTAATGCCTTAACGCCAGTAATTAAAATGAAAATTGCAACTAATATACTAACATAGCCATCAATTGTTATACCAAATATTAAACTTATAACACTCGAAAATAATACAACAAAAGTTGACACACAATCAGAAATACTATCATATGCAGTAGCTTTTATAGCTGAAGAATCAATCCTCTTTGCAATCTTTGAATAAAACACAAATAGCCATAACTTAACTAAAATAGCTACAACCAATAAAAATATTACAACACCATTAACAGTTGGCATAACCGGATGAATAATTTTATCTACAGAATTTTGTAATAATTCCACACCAACCAATATAATTAAAATATCAACAATAAAAGCAGTAATATACTCCATCCTACCATGTCCCCAAGGATGTTCATTATCCACTTCTTTCTGAGACAATTTAAAACCAATCATAGTTACAATCGATGAGCCAGTATCAGTAACGTTATTCAAAGCATCAGAAATAATTGACATAGAATTAGTAACAATTCCTATCACCAATTTAAAAATTGATAACAACAAATTAACAACAATGCCTGTAATACTTGATAACATCGCATATTTAGGCCTTACATTTTCATCTTTCGGATTTTCATTATCCTTTACAAATAATTTTATTAATAAATTCGTCATACATATCACCCTATAAAAATTTTATTTTACATCTCATTCTCAATTTTAACTATTACATCAATTATCTTCTCATATTTTTCTGCAAGTTCAGTATAGTCACCATTTTCATCCATATGAGTCATCATAATATTATAAACTAAATCCTCTAATTTTTCTAAATCTGGTAAAGTATAATCTCTATCCAAATCAATATTATTTAACTCCATCAATTTTATTTGCTCATCAGTTAAAAAAGGTCTTAAAGTAGCATCCTCATACTCCATCTCACCATCATTTTCAATTTGAACTAACTTATCATGAATCCAATTATACGTTTCAGCAATTTCAGTAAACTCTCCTTCATTATCTAAATTACTCATAACAGCATCCATAACTATATCTTCCATATCTTTTATCTCATAATCAGAATATTCTCTATCTCTAACCTCTATTCCTAAATTCTCTAATAATTCAAGTTCTTCATCAGTAAATTTTCCTACAATTCTCATAGCAACTACTCCTATATTTAATTTATTCTTATACAAAACCAAACCTTGCATTATTTTTTGTTTCTATATAGAACAAAAGCGGACATTAATAACATTTGCACTAATTATAGCATTTTTAAGTCCGCATCTTTGTTCGCGCGCGAAATTTGCTTTGCAAATTTCTGTGCATTATTAATTTATATAATAGAAAGTTCGGAGAACTTTCCTATTATATAAAAAAAGCAAACACAATGTCTGCTTTTTCATAATCTCTAAAATATCTGCAAATAAACTTACATTTTTATATTTTAATCATTCAAATCAATTATTGAATCCCCACTATCATCAGCAATATATATAACTATATCACCATAGAACACCATTCTATATTTTTCTGTTGAATCACCTTTTTTTAAAGTAATATTAACTCTAGAAATGTTCTCATCATCGCCTGATGTTTTCGGATTACTAATAGCATCTAATTTTAAATTCTTTTCAGATGCCAATTCTTCAAATTTTTTGCTTACCTCTAAAACCTTGTCATCATCGTCTGAAAGCTTTTGATACTCATCCATAAACTTTGCATCATCAGCGCTTATATCATAACAAGCTGCATATGCCTTAACATCAACATGTTTATCAACAAAATCTTTCATATCATCTGAATTCATTAAACCAGCCACAAAAGCTTTAGCAGATTTTAAATAAAATTCATCTCCATCAAAATCTATACTATCATCAGATGTTGAATTTGTTGTATTATTTGATGTGTCATTTGTTGTATTCTCATCAGTTGCATTATCTGTATCATTGTCTACAGTATTATCTTCTTCATCATCTGTATTACTTTTTGAAGAATTTTCTGAATTTCCACTTAATTTAATAGTTGAATTACTCTTATTATTCTTTTCACCTGATCCAATTAATATAAATATAATTATTGCAATGACAATAACAATAACTGAAATTATAATTGAAAATAATATTCTTTTATTTTTCATTTATACCTCCAACAAAAATTAAATTTACGTTTTAAAAATTTTCATACAATATTATTATATTTGTTTTGAGCTAAAAAGTAAATAGAAACGTTAAAATTTGTAATATTTTTTTGCAAAAAAGGTAGTATTTTTGCACGTTTTGTGGTATAATTAAAAAGGTGACGGGAATTAAAATTAACCCCCGACACACATATTAAATATAAAGGAGAAAATTATGTTTAACATGTCAAAAGAAGAAAAATTTAATTTTGATATAGCAAATTTAAAACAAGATTTTGCAATTGAAAACATGAATATAACAGACTCTGATATAGAAATATTAAAAAAATATTCAAATGATGAAATCTCTCAAAGCGAAATGATAAATATTATCAAAGATAATATGCTAAAAGGAGTATAAAATGGAAAATCTTTATAATGCTAGAAATTCAATTTATTGCTATCCTGGAACAAATATCCTAATTAATAAATTAGACATCCACGATAGCAATAAATTATTTAATTTAGAAAAACAAATTGTTTTAGCTAAATCATATATATTACGACAAAATATAAATAATTATGGATTTGATAAAAATCATTTTATAAATATCCATAAATTTTTATTTGAAGACATTTACCCATTTGCCGGTAAATTCAGAACAGAAAACATATCAAAAGGCTACTTCACATTCGCCAGTTGGGAATTTATTGAAAGTGAATTAGATAGATTACTAGAACAACTAAAAAAAGAAAATTACTTAGCAAATTTAGACAAAGAAAATCTTTCTAAAAGACTAGCCTACTACCTATCAGAATTAAACGTCTTACACCCTTTCCGAGAAGGAAACGGCAGAACAATTAGAGAATTCATTAGACAATTAGCTTACAAAAACGGCTACCTGCTAGACTTACAAAAAACAACACCAGAAGAAATATTTAACGCATGCGTTAAATCAGTTTACGACACAACAGACTTAGAAAAAATAATATATAACTGTTTAATAAATATACAGCCAAGAAATATTTAATGAAAATAAAAAAACTTGGAAGCTTACACTTCCAAGTTTTTTATTATTTTAATAATTCATTAAAGAACTCAAATCAGGCATTAATATAAATAATTTTCCTTTATAGAAGTATGCATCAGCATCAACTTCTTCACCATCTTGCTCAAAAGTAACTCTTGCTTTCTTTAATCCCTTAATCTCAATTTTTTCATTTAAAACATTAAGTTCATCCGTCTTTTCCAATTTACCTATTTTTTTAATAGTCATTTTTGCATCATCACTAACAAATAATTTGAAAAAGTCATAAGCATCTTCCTTATTATCATCACTCATATAATCAGATTTTTTTGCTTTTTTATATGCTTTTTGGGCATCTTGCTGTCCCGCCGCACGAATAGCATC
>OIXH01004216.1_pt1 | contig 11891 bp, 8 predicted proteins | sample 1587741 | NCBI WGS metagenome assembly OIXH01 (sample SAMEA3888916, study PRJEB22519) | human gut metagenome | biome: human gut; feature: human-associated habitat; material: faeces | place: Denmark | collected 2011 | reverse complement strand
GTTCAGCGCCTCCTGATCGTCCAGCTTTTCAAAGTCCTGGCTTTCGATCAGTTTCCCGTGGATGGAAGAAAAATCGTCATTCAAGGGAAAGACCATCAGCGCGTCAGGAGAATTGCCCCAAGCGTCCGTAATGCCGAACTCCGCCCCTCTGCGGAAGCCGAAGCGGGGATAATAATACGGTTCCCCCATAATGATAATGCCCGCAGCGCCGAATGACCCGGCAAGGCCAAGAGTTTCCCGCACCAGTGCGCCGCCGATGTCGTTGCCCTCCATCATCGGCTCCACCGCCAGCGGCCCGAACGTGACGACCTCGCGCCGGGTATCGCCGTCCACGATCCATGCTCTTGTGTAGTAGATCGCCCCGACGATCTGTCCGTTCCACTCCGCGACGCGGCTCAGCTCCGGCACATAATCTCGGGAGTCTCGGATGATCCGCGTCAGCAAATGCTCCGTGCATCCCGGCCAATACTTGTTCCAAAAGCTGCGCATGACCATCTGTTCCGTCTGGTGATAGTCGGCAGGCGTTTCCTGTCTGATAATCAGATTCTTCAGCATTTTCCGGCTCCTTTTCTGGATAAAAGCGGCGTTTTTCCGAATGCAGACTTGCGTCCCCGTCTAGGGAATATCCTATCATACGTTCCATAGAATGGCAATGACGCAAAACGGCCGCAGCATATTTCCATGCCGCGGCCGTTTGAATTTCTATGCGCCCTTCGTCTGAAAAAGGCGTTTGGTTTTTACTTGCGGTACAGCACTTCGCTGCGCTTGGGACCGGTGGAGAGCATCCGCACCGGCACTTCGATTTCCTTCTCGATAAATTCCACGTACTTGCGGCAGTTTTCGGGCAGCTTGTCCCATTCGGTAATGCCGCGCACGTCGCTCTTCCAGCCGGGCAGCACGGTGTACACCGGCTTGGCCCGCATCAGGGAAGGCGTGGAGGGGAAGTCCCGCACCAGCTTGCCGTCGATCTCGTAGGCGGTGCAGACCGGGATCTCATCCAGATAGCCCAGCACGTCCAGATTGGTCATGGCGCACTCGGTAGCGCCCTGCGCCATACAACCGTAGCGGGTAGCTACCGCATCGAACCAACCCACCCGACGAGGACGGCCGGTGGTCGCGCCGTATTCGCCCGCGTCGCCGCCGCGGTCGCGCAGTTCCTTAGCTTCATCGCCGAACAGTTCGGTAGTGAACGGGCCAGCGCCCACGCAGCTGGAATAGGCCTTGGTCACGCAGACGATGTCGCTGTAGGCGGTCGGAGGAACGCCCGCGCCCACGGTGCCGAAACCGGCCAGCGGAGAAGAGGACGTGGTATAGGGATAGATGCCGTGATCGGGATCCCGCAGCGTACCCAGCTGGCCTTCCAGCAGGATGGTCTTGCCTTCCTTCAGGGCCTGATGCAGGAAGCTGGTGGTGTCGATCACCATGGGCCGAATCTGCTCCGCCTGCTTCTTCAGGTGAGCGATCAGGGCCTCCAAATCGATCTCGGGCTTGTGATACAGGTTGCGCAGGGTGGCGTTCTTCTGCTCCACCGCGCTGGAAAGCCGGGCGCGCAGCATGTCCTCGTCATACAGCTGGCAGACCTGCACGCCGATTTTCAAATACTTATCGCCGTAAAAAGGAGCAATGCCGCTCTTGGTGGAGCCGAAGCCCGCCTTGCCCAGCCGTTCTTCCTCATACTTGTCAAAGGCCACATGATAGGGCAGCAGTACCTGTGCCCGGTCGCTGATGTACAGCTTGGGCATGGGTACGCCGCGGCTGACCAGACTGTTCAGTTCCTCCACGAACCGCTCCACGTCCAGCGCCACGCCGGGGCCGATCACATTGACGATGTTGCTGTGGAACACGCCCGAGGGCAGCAGGTGCAGCGCAAATTTACCGTAATCGTTGATAATGGTATGGCCGGCGTTGGCGCCGCCCTGAAAACGAACCACGATGTCGCTGTTCTCCGCCATCACGTCCGTGATCTTTCCCTTGCCTTCGTCTCCCCAGTTGGCGCCTACGATGCTTCGAACCATAACTGATCTCTCCTTCACTCGCTTCTGCGGCCGGGACAAAAATAAGCATAGGCCATTCCCCTTTATACTATATTTAAGCAAGAAATGTCAAGCGGACAGAGGAGGTCTTTTGCATGAAGGAGAACCGTCTTTTTCCCCAAAAATGCCGAAGGGCGCTGCTGGCGCTGGCCGCCGCCGGGCTTCTGAGCTTTTCCGGCGCGCTGGCGGCGGACTATGCCGACGGCGTTTATCAGGATCTGGCCCCCGGCTACAACGATGACGTCATCGTCTCCGTCACCGTTCGGGATGGGAAGATCACGGAATTCGACGCGAAAAACCGCAACGGCAACGAATCCGAATACTTCGGAAAAGCCTTGGAGGGCATCCGGCAGGCCGTGCTGGAAAAGCAGGGGTTGGAAGGGGTGGACGCGGTCAGCGGGGCCACCGGTTCTTCGGACAGTATGCTGACCGCCATGAAAGGCATTCTGGAGCAGCTTCGCGCAGGCGGCGGAGAGGGCAGCGTCAGCAGCGAAAACACGCCGTTTGCCCAGCCCTCCCCCACGGTCGATCCCGCCACGGCGCAAGTCTTTTCCGGGCTTGGCAGCACGGCCAATTTCCGCAACGGCCCCGGAAAGGACGCGGAGGGCACGCCGGTCTATTCCTTCAACATCGCCATGGCGAACGCGCTCTTTGACCGGGAGGGCAAAATTCTGAACGTATTTGTGGACGTGTATGAAGTATCCACCCCCAATTATGACGGCGAAACCATGCCTCATTTCAGCGGTTGGCCGGGCCGGGAAGGCTACAACGTCACCGACCCCGCCACCGGCAAGGTCACGGGCGTCAGCCAGAACACCGAAGAAAGCGCCGCCGAGGAGCTTTCCCAGTGGAAAACCAAGCGCGACCGGGGCGACGGCTACGGCATGAATCCCTCCAACGAATGGTACAAACAAATGAACGCCTACCAGCAGTGGATGACCGGCAAAACCGTGGCGGAGCTTCGGGACTGGTATGGCAGCTCCACCCGCCCCTCCACGGGCCGTCCTCTTGACCCGGCTTCAAATGCCGAGGAGGATCAGGAACGGCTGTCTGCCCTGAGCCAGCAGGAAAAGGACGATCTTGCCGACCTGCGCAGCATGGCCACCATGAGCCTCAGCGACAGTCATGGTCTGCTTCTGGAAGCGATCGAGAAGGCGTATGAAAACCGAGTGCCGGTGGGCGGGGTAGCAGTAGAATAATGAGATTGGCCGCTTTTCTGCATTTTCATTTAACATATGAGTACAAGAAAATATGTGTTGATTTGTACCGACAAGGGAGATGGTCAGAGACACCAGACGGAGTAAACGAAAAACGATTTCACGATACGATTCGGACTTGGGTTCGCATAGAAGATGTTTGCGAACCAGAAGTCCTGAGGCATAAAAACCAGAACAAAGTATGGACAGCAGAAAAAAATATGAATTGGTAGCCAAAGTTTTAGCTGGTGCATCGTGTAGAGAAACGGCAATTTCGGTCGGAATCAATAACGGTCTCTCGTATCAATGGGTCAGATACTATAGAATGAAAGGGTATCAAGGATTGGCCGCTCAACGAAAAGGACGACCACCCAAGGAGCCTGACATGAAAAAAATGTATTGGCAGAGTTAACCCCATCCGAACGAGAGGAAATGATTCAGCTCATAGCTGAGAACGAACTTCTCAGAGCGGAGAATGCCGTAATAAAAAAGAAATCGCCTTGAGAGAAGAACGATGCGCGGCGCAACTCAAGGCGAAAAAGCTGCGCTCGTCCAAAAACTGCGCAAAGAAGGATACGAACTGAACGATTTGTTGGATGCAACCTTCTTCCTTTCTGCCGCTTAAAAGGTTCTCAATCTCCCCGCCCCAAAATCTTCCTTGGTTGATTGAGCAATTCCGTCTTTTGGCAAAATTGGGATCAAAAAGTCGTGATTGGGCAATTTATCCAGTAAAAATGTACGTATAATTCAATTGACGGTCGGAAATGACAAATTATATACTGATAACATCAATTAAAACTTCAAGGAGGGTACCCCATGAAACGTCTCGTCGCTATTGCACTGACTCTCATCCTGTGCCTCAGCCTCTGTTCTTTCGCTGCTGCGGAAGAAACGGACGTGTACGGCAAGTACGAAGAACCCATCAAGCTCACCATTCTAAGCGAGGACTTCAAGACCGGCAACACCAACTATGATGCGAACGACCCCCGCCGCGCCTCCGCTACCCAGAACGTGTGGATCGACGCGTACAAGGATTATCTGAATATTGATGTGGAACGCCAGATCGCTGAAGACGAAACCGCGCTGGCAGCACTCATCAATACCGCCATGGCCTCCGGTGACCTGCCCGATGTCATCATCTGTAACAAAGCCATGTTCTACACGCTGGTAGAAAACGGCGTACTGCAGGATGTGCGCGCCGCCTATGAGGGCTACCAGCAGAAACGCCTGGTAAAGGACGCCCTGGACAGCCTTGATATGTGGGATGCCTGCACTGTGGATGGTCAGCTTCTGGCCGTGCCCTGCGTGAACAACTTCTACAACAATACGCAGATCCTGTGGATCCGTCAGGACTGGCTGGATAAGGTGAACATGGAAGCCCCCCGGACCCTCGACGAGATGATCGCTGTGGCGCAGGCTTTCAAGGACGCCGAGCTGGGCGGCGAGGATACCATCGGCATCGCCATGACCGGCACCACCAGCCACAACTACGACGCGATCCTGGCCGCCTACGGTGCCATCGCCGGCTGCTGGCAGCCCAAGGAAGACGGCACCTATGAATACGCTTATGTCAGTGACACCGCCCGCGAAGGCCTGCTGAAAATGCAGGAGATCTATGAGAAGGGTCTGGTCGTGCCCGATATGGCCGTGTGCGACGACAAGACCGTGGCCGAGCAGATCGCCAACGGCCGAGCCGGTATGTATTACGCCACCGGCTGGCACGTCGTGACCGACATGAAGACCAGTATGGTCAACGATCCCGAAGCCGTTTGGACCTGTGTGGCCGCTCCCAGCGTGGACGGCGAACGCTTCAAGCAGTGGACCAATGCGAACTGCCACACTTTCACCTGTGTTACTACCGCCTGCAAGAATCCTGAAGCCATCTTCAAGATGATGGAGCTGGAGCAGCATATGTACACCGAGCCCACCGATGAAGAAATTCCGAAGTATTATGCCGATCCTGACGATGCGTTCCTGTACTGGGATCTGCGCGTGTTCCGCAACTTCGGCCGCGGCGACTTCGACTTCTACCGTTCCAAGCTGATCAACGAAGCGCTGGAAAAGAACCTGACCGTGGACGAAGTTGCTCCCGTGATCAAGGACTTCTATGCTCAGTGCCTCAAGGCCAAGGAGGGCGACCGCTCCATGCTGGGCCGCCTGATCTGCCAGACCGAGGCTTACCCGCTGCAGAACAGCCTGCTGGAAGGCGGCTGGCTGGTGCCCGCCTATAACGGCCCGCTGACCGAGACCATGAGCGTGTATGAAAGTACGCTGCTGGACGACCTGCGCAGCGCCATCGCCAAGGTCATCACCGGCGAGGATATCTCCGTGTGGGAAAAGGCCGTGCAGGATTGGTACGCTAACGGCGGCCAGACCATCACCGACGAAGTGAACGAATACTACGCCAGCCAGAAGTAACCGGCGGATCAACGATCCCCCGTCTCAGGGCTCCGGCTCCGGGACGGGGGATTTTTGAAACGATTTATCCTGAAAGCCCGCCTGCTCTTATCGCATATTTTCACTTTGGGAGGAATTTTCATGAGCCAACAGCAAATTGCCGCGCAGCGCAGCCTCAAGCGCAGGAATCAATTCCGGCGGAATCTGCCCCTGTATTTGATGCTGCTTCTGCCCGTCCTGCTTCTGTTTATCTATAACTACATTCCGATGGCTGGCATCGTGATCGCCTTCCAGAAGTTTCTGCCTGCAAAGGGCGTGCTTGGCTCCAAGTGGGTGGGACTGCAGAACTTCAAGACCCTGTTCGGCATGCCCGGCTTTGGCCGCGCCCTGCGCAACACCCTGACCCTGTCCGTGTGGAAGATCGTGCTGGGCGTGGTGGTGCCCGTGGCCTTTACGCTGCTGCTGAACGAGTTGGGTTCCAGCGGTTTCAAACGCACGGTGCAGACCATGATCTACCTGCCCCACTTCATTTCCTGGGTGCTGCTGGCGGGCATTTTTGTGAAGCTGCTGGGCGGCAGCGGTCTGGTCAATAAGCTGATCGTGGCGCTGGGCGGCAAAAGCATTATCTTTTTGGGCGACAACAAATGGTTCCCCTTCACCCTGATCTTTACCCACATCTGGAAGGAATTCGGCTATGGCACCATCGTCTATCTGGCGGCGGTCACCGGCGTAAACGTGGATCTGTACGAGGCCGCGTCCATCGACGGCGCGGGCCACTGGAAGCAGATGCTCCACGTTACCCTTCCCGCGATTGTACCGACCATTATCCTGATGACCGCGCTGGCCATCGGCAATATCATGAGCGCTGGTTTCGACCAGGTGTTCAATATGTATAACGAGGTTGTTTACGAGTCCGGCGATATTCTGGATACGCTGGTATACCGCATGGGCTTCGGCGCGGGCGGTCAGTTCGGCCTTTCCACCGCCGCCGGTCTGTTCAAGTCCGTCATTTCCTGCACGCTGGTCATCGTGTCCTACCGGGTGGCCTACAAAACCAGCGGATACCGCGTTTTCTAAAGGAGGTCGTTCGTCATGGCTCAAGCCGCTGCAACTTTCAGCGCCCCGAAAAAGAAGATCAAGGTTTCCGCAGGGCGGCGCGTGTTCGTGGTTTTCAACTATATCTTCTGCTTTCTGGTGGGCATGATCTGTCTGGTGCCGGTGCTACACATTCTGGCGGTGTCCTTCAGCGGCATCGACGCGGTGGTCTCCAACAAGGTCACGCTCTGGCCCATTGATTTCAATCTGGAAAACTATGAGATCGTAGTGGGCGACGCGCAGTTTTTCCGCTCCTATCTGGTCACGTTCCTCCGCGCCATCGTGGGCTGGGCCGTTTCCATGCTGATGACGGTGCTGGCCTCTTATCCCATGTCCCTGCGGCAGAGTGCGTTTCCCAAGCGCAAATATTTCGTGTGGTACTTCATGGGCACTATGCTTTTCAACGGCGGCATGATCCCCACCTATCTGGTGGTCCGATACACGGGCCTTCTGAATACCTTCTGGGCCATGATCCTTCCCTGCGCCGTGGGCACCTACTACATCATCCTGATGATGAACTTCATGAAGGGACTGCCGGAGGCCATTTCCGAATCCGCCTTTATCGACGGCGCGGGCCACTGGACCACACTGACCCGGATCATTCTGCCCCTGTGCAAACCCTCCATCGCCACGGTGTCGCTGTTCATCATCCTGCAGCACTGGAACTCCTGGTTCGACGGCATGCTCTACATCAAGGACATGAGCCTGAAACCCCTGCAGACCTACCTGCGCTCCATCGTCATCGTGGACAGCGCGGTGGGCGAGACCGGCATGACGCTGGAGGACGCGGTAGCCAACGCCACGGCGGACGGCGCTAACGGCGCGAAGATCTTTTTGGCCATTTTCCCCATCATGTGCGTGTACCCCTTCCTGCAAAAGTATTTCGCCAAGGGCCTTGTCCGCGGCAGTGTGAAGGAGTAAGATAGAACCATCCAAATGAGACTGCACGGCCCGCCGGAACAGGCAGGCCGTGCGGCAGCATCAGGGGGCGGCGGGTTTTGTTCAGACGGACGGAGTTTACCCGGCTTTTTGTTATTTTTCTGGTCTGCCTTCTGGTGCTGGAGGGCGCTTTGTTTGCGCTGATCGCGTGGAGCCGCAGCAGCGTTCAGCATGAGCTGAACCAGTCCACGGCCAACAGTCTGCGCTATCTGAGCCAGCAGTTCGACGATGATATTGCCAACCTGCAGTATGAAATGCAGTGCGCCACCCAAAGCCGGTTTATCACGCACCTGTTTGCTTACTACCAGACGATGAAGCCGTCGGAACGCTACACCGAGCTGAATGACGCGCTGACCTATCTGGAAAACCTGAGCACCTACAACCGCAACATCGACCGGCTGGAGCTGTACAGCTACCAGCATGATTTTCGGCTGGGCGTTGGCAAAGCGCCTGCCGTAACCTATCTGAGCAGGGACGAAATGCGCTCTCTGCTGGCGGAAGTCAGAGAGGGCGGCTTCCGGCTTCTGTCCTCGCTGGAGGGCGAACTGACGGTCAACTATATGGTGCCCATTTCCAGCTATGTGACCGACCGGGAGCCCACGTTCTATCTTCGCGTTTCCTTTCGCCGGACACGGGTTCTGGAAAGTCTCCAGTCCCTCGCCACGGATGGGAACGCAGCCATGGCCTATCTGATTTATCTGCCGGAAAAGGTGGTTTACGCCACTCCCGCCGCACCGGATCACGCGGCGGCGCTGATGAGCATGGCCTTTACCGGGGAAGTTGGCTTCCTTGCCACGAAAGTGGACGGCCGAAAATACGTGGCAGTTGGAAAACTGCTGGATGAAAACCCGGACTGCCTGCTGGTGCAGCTGATCGATGCACAGAAACTGTACGCTTTTCCAAACCGGCTTCAGAATCTGATGGTGCTGTTCACGGCGTGCGGCTTTGTGGCGCTGGCATTTTATATGCTCAGCGTCCGGCGCACGGTGGCGCGGCCGATCAACGATCTTCTATGGGCCTTCGACCGTATCAGCGAGGGACGGCTGCAGACCCGGCTGGAGCCCTCCTATACCGATGAGTTCGATCGGCTGTCCCGTCATTTCAACCGAATGACCGCCCAACTGGCCGGGCTGATCGAAAAGGACTATAAGCAGACCATCCTTTTGCAGGACGCGAAGATGAAGCACCTGCAGGCCCAAATCAACCCGCATTTTCTTTACAACAGCTTCTACCTGCTTAGCCATCTGGTGAAAATGGAGGATCAGGAAGCGGCGGAGAAGCTCAGCCGCTATCTGGGGGATTATTTCCGCTATATTACCGATCAGAGCCGGAACGTACTGCCTCTTCAGGAAGAGTACGACCACGCGATGATCTATCTGAATATTCAACTGATGCGCTTTGGCCACCGGGTTTGCGCCGAGCTCGAGCCTGTACCGGAGCCGTTTGCCTTGTTGGCGGTACCCCGGCTGATTTTGCAGCCGCTTCTGGAAAATGTGCTGGAACATGGCGTTGAGAGCGACGATCAGGTGCTGGTCAAGCTCAGCTTCCATTGGGAGGCACCCTATCTCCGCATCTGGGTGGAGGACAGCGGCAGCAGCCTGACCGATGAAACCATCGACCACCTCAACGCGCAGTGCGAATCGGAAGAAACACCCGCAGGTCACGCGCTGAGCAATATTCACCGCCGGCTGGCGATCCATTATGGCGACCCGGTCTGCGGGCTTTCTTTCAGCCGCTCGCCGCTGGGCGGGCTGCGGGTATGCCTGACCGTGAAACAAAGAGAAGGAGCGTAGGCCATGGATCGAATTTTCCGTTTGCTGCTGGTGGATGACGAACCACACGTGACGGGCGCGTTGTCGCTGCAGCTGGAAGCCCGGGAGGATCTGGATGTTTATATAGCCAACAGTGCTGCGGAAACGTTGAACGTGCTGCGCAAAACTCGCATCGACCTGATGGTGTCCGATATCCGTATGCCCGGTATGACAGGACTGGAGCTGCTGAGCCGGGTACAGAAAGAGCAGCCGGACTGCAAGGTGATCCTGCTGACGGGGTATGCGGATTTTAACTATGTGTACGAGGCCATGCGGCAGGGCGCGGCGGGCTACGTGCTGAAAAACGAGAGCGACGAAACGCTGCTGGAGCAGATCGACAAGGTGCTTTCAGAAATCCGCAAGGAAGAGCAGACGCGCCGTCTGCTCCATACCGTGCTGACAGAGGAAAAGCAGGAACCCAAGAGCGTGATCTCCGTCCAGAGGGCCGTTTCCCTGCCGGAACCTCAGGAGGGACAGTGCGGCACGCTGCTCTATCTGGCTGACGGCCGGGAAATGCCGCCAGGCCTGCTGAACCTGATCCCCCGGTATTTTCAGGAGGAACTGGAAGGCTGGGCATTGTTGCGTTCGGAAAGCGGAGCGTTATTTCATCGGCTCGTCTGGGAACGGGGTCGTCCTCTTTCCTGGTACAGCAGCGTACTGGAACGCCTGCAGGGGGCATTGGCCGAAAGCTGCGGTCTGAAGCTGTCCATTCTTTTGAGCCCGCTGCCGGACGACGCACGGACACTGCCGGAAGCCCTGCGCCGGATGGAAGAAGCCTGCGCCACCCTCAAGGCGGACGGCTCGGAAGAACCCTTTGTCTATACCCTGAGCCAGCCCGTGGAACAGGACGTCAACCCTTGCAGGCAGCTGCAAACCTATATCCGAAGCCATTTGAAGGACGATCTGAGTCTGACCCAGCTGGGCAATATCACCGGCTACAACGGCGACTACCTCAACCGTATGTTCCGCCGGGAAACGGGCGAACCCATCGGACGCTATATCGCGGCCTGCAAGCTGGAAAGGCTGCGGAGTCTTCTGCAAAACCCGGATATGACCATCGAACGGGCCGCGTGGGAGGTGGGCTTTACCTCCCGCTCCTATTTCAATAGATTTGTCCGCCGGGAAACCGGAATGTCGCCCAATTCTTTCCGGGAAACGCTACTGGGCGAAGCCAGATCGGAAAATCGGTCTGAAGCTCAGACAACGGGGGAAGTCCATGCTTTTGATACGGAGAAATGAGGAACCTCAGCTACGCCGGAAAACCGCCTTCCAGGCTTTACAAACAAGGGGGAACGGCGCTATCATCAGCGTACGGGAATGAAGTTCTCCCGAGGGCAACCTGAACCGCTTTTTCAAAGCTGATGACTTCTGTGACGAATGGTTCGCAGAAGGGCGTCGGCTTTTTTGGTTTTTAGAATAGAAGCTGCAGACGGAAACACGGGAAAATATCTATATAATGACCATGGTAATTCTATGTAGGCGCTCTCAAAAAAACATTGCACACCAAAACAATGTTTTGCGTTACTGGACCCCGGCGACCGATCATGCAGGAAGATAAACGATCATGAAAAGAGTAGTTGTGTTCACATTGGTAACGTTACTGATTCTTTCCTTAGAGGCGCGATCAGCGCCGGGCGGTCCGCGCCGGGGTAGCGGAAGGTCACATGCTCAAAGGACACGGAGGCGTCTTTGGGCTTTTGGGGAGAGACGGCCTTCGGCAGCGGCTGCTGCTTCAATATCTCGTCCAGCTTCAGCATGGCCTCGTTGGCCTCCATCACGGATTCGGAGGCGTACATGATGCGGTTTATCATGCCGCCGCAGGCGGGGGCGAACAGGGCGTAGAAAATAAAGTCGGTCAGTACGGCCCAGCCGTCCCCGCTGGAGGCCAGCAGAAGCGCCGCCGGGATCAGCAGGGCAAAGCCGCCGTTGACGCAGGTGAGAAAGCCGGTCTGTCCGCTGCGGCAGCTCATGGCATACTGGCTGGCAAGGCCGCTGTAGGACTGGATGGCGGCGTAAAAGGCCTTGAAGGAATACACGGTCTGCTGAAATACTTTCACCACGGGGATGCCCCGGACATATTCCACCGCCTCGCCGCTCATTTTTTCGATCTCCCGCTGATAGCGGTGGAAGAACCCGGCGTTTTTGCCGCCCATCATGCTCATCATGCACGCCATGGCCAGAACCATGGTCAAAAGGCACAGCAGACCCATCCTCCAGTCAAAGACGAACAGCAGGACGATGGCGGCCGCCGGTGTGACCACCGCCGCCGTCAGGTCCGGCAGCTTGTGGGCCAGCAGGTCCTCTGTCAGAGCGGCGTTGTCGTCGATGATCTTGCGGAGCTGGCCGGACTGGTTTCCTGTGAAGAAGCCCAGGGGCAGCTCCATCAGGTGGGCGACGCCGGCGCGGCGCATGTTGCGGGC
>OIXH01004214.1_pt1 | contig 11894 bp, 10 predicted proteins | sample 1587741 | NCBI WGS metagenome assembly OIXH01 (sample SAMEA3888916, study PRJEB22519) | human gut metagenome | biome: human gut; feature: human-associated habitat; material: faeces | place: Denmark | collected 2011 | reverse complement strand
GAAATCGGCGTAATAATCCGCCGCCAGCTGGCAGAGGACCTCCCCCGGCCGCACCGCCTCCATCTTCAGCGGATAGCCGTCCGCCCCCAGCCGGGATAGGTCGTAGAACCCCGTGAGCAGCGTTTGCAGCGCCTTGGCCCGGCTCTCGGCGACCTCCAGATACTCCTGCCGCTCCTCCGGGGAGCAGTCCTCCTGAGCCAGCTGGAGGTACCCCAGAATCGAGGTCAGCGGCGTCCGCAGGTCGTGGGAGATGTTGGCGATCTCGTCCCGCCGCTCCTGCTCCGCCCGGCGGTGGGCGGTCTCCGCCTGCTGCTTTTCTTCCAGGAGACGGTTGACCTGCCGGGTCAGCTCCTCCATGTTCCGGTCCGGCGTGGGGAGACGCAGGCGGCGGCTGGCGTCTGCGTCCTCGATCTCCCGCAGCGCCTTGGCCGTTTCTTTGAGACTCCGGCGCAGCCAAAAATACAGCGCCCCAAAGACCACCGCCGCCAGAACCGCCAGCCAGACCATCCTTCTTCCCCCTTACTTGATCTCCATCCGCCGGAAAACCGCCCAGCCCGCCAGGCAGAACACCAGGCTATACGCCGCCCCGCTGACCCACGCCCTGGCCATCTGGGGCCCGAAATCGATAATGGTACAGGCGTTGCTCAGCTGCACGGAAATCAGCCACACTTTCATCTGGCCAAAAATCGAATAGCCGATCTCGTCCAGGATCGACAGCGCCACCTGGGTCAGCGTCACCAGCCCCAGATAGAGGAATGACGCGCCGGTGCTGCTGCGGACCACGCTGAACAGCATCATTGCCAGACTCAACGCGGCGACCCACAGGGGAAAGCTCCCCAGAAGGCACCATAAAAGCCCCCGGAAGGACCGCGCAAACACCTCCCCGTCCCCGACTCCCAGGAACAGGAACCCAAGCCCCAGAATGGCAGCCATCACCGCCGCCAGCACCAGGACCGAGTACCACAGCCCCGTCAGCAGCTTGCCGAAGAACACACTCCCCCGGGGAACGCCGTAGGAAACGGTGTTTTTCAGCGTCTGCTGCCGGTGCTCGTCCGCGAACGCCACATGAGCGGTAAACAGAATGGCGTACATCCCCATGGTGGGGAGCAAGGCGCTGATCAAGGGAAACGTATCCTCCAGATGCAGCCGCAGCGCCGGCTCCGCCACATCGCGGTTGGCGAAAAAGCTCACCAGCATCATGGCCAGCAAGGCCAGCCAGCACCCGCCCACAAAGCCGTAGAGCACCTTCCGATGGGCCGTGCGGTAGCACTCGCTTTTGATATAACGCAGAAATTCCATCTCACTTCACCTCCGCTCGGCGGAACCCGAAATACCCCGCCGCAACAAACACCGCGGTAAAAAGCAGCCCCATGACCCAGCACCGGGCCATGAACCTGCCGTCCTCCAGCAGCATCCCGTTGGACAGATCGTCCAAGAGCCCCATGGGAAAGTGCGTGCGGATTTTCTCCCACACCGGCTCCAGCCGCGCCATGAGCCGGAGCATCAGATTTCCCAGATTGAAAGCCGCGATATAGCTCATCACCACAAAAACGCTTTTCCGCAGAACGCAGGACAGCGCGTTGGCCGCCGCCGCGCCGCAGAGCCACAGGGGAAACGCCGCCAGCACCGTCCGTCCGAACAGCTCCATCTGGATGCCGAAAATCTCCCAGTCGCGGACCCCCAGGATCAGCACCCCCATCCCCAGAACGGGGACCGCCAGCAGAATCATGCCCAGCACGCAGAAAACCAGACAGCTGATGAGCTTGCCGAAATACAGGGTCTCCCGGGAAAATCCGAAGGAGATGTCGTTTTTGAAGGTCCCCAGCCGCCGCTCATCGGAGAAAGCCCCGTCGTTGATCAGCAGAATGGCGTAAAACCCCACGTAAGGCGTCAGGGAGACGATCTCCTCCACACCGCTTTCCAACCCGATGGGCCGGTCCCCGATGGCGGCCCTGACCAGATACAGGTACAGCGCTCCCAGGGCCAGAGCGGCGGCCAGCGCGATATACAGGTACTTCCGCCGGACCGTGCGGTACCACTGACTGTGCAGATAGTTAAGCATGGTGCGTTCCCCCCACCAGATTGAGGAAATAGTCCTCCAGACTGCCGCTGCGGGGATTCATCCGCTCCAGGCCCGCGCCGCCTTCCACCAGGATGCGGGCCACCTCTGCGGACCGGTCCAGATGGCTGTACAGCCGCAGCTCCCCTTCGGGAAGGACCTCCAGGTCCCGGATGCCCGCCTGCTCCAGCGCCGCGGCGGCCTTGGCCGGGTCCTGGACCCGGATCTCCAGGCAGTCCCGGCAGCGGCTGCGGATCTCCTCAGCGGAGACCTGCTCCAGCAGCCGTCCCTTTTCCAGAAAGCCGTAGTGGGTGGCCAGGTTGGAGAGCTCGCTCAGAATGTGGCTGGAAATGAGGATGGTGGTCCCCTTTTCTCGGTTCAGCTTCAGAAGAATGTCCCGGAACTCCACGATGCCCATGGGGTCCAGCCCGTTGATGGGCTCGTCCAGGAGCAGCAGCTCCGGCTGGCCCATAATGGCCAGAGCCAGCCCCAGCCGCTGCTTCATCCCCAGGGAGAAGTTCCTGAACTTCTTCTTGCCGGTGTCGTCCAGCCCCACCTGAGCCAGAGCCTTGTCCACCGCCTCCCTGCCGGGGATGCCCCGCTGGATGCGGTAGTATTCCAGGTTCTCCTGGGCGGTGAGATAGGGGAAAAAGCTGGGGGTCTCCACCATGCACCCCAGCCGGGAGCGCATCCCCATAAGCTCCCTGGCCGCGGTGGCCCCGAACAGGGACATCTCCCCGGAGGTGGGCAGCGTCTGGCCGGTAAGCATCCGGATCAGGGTGGTCTTGCCCGCGCCGTTCTTTCCCACCAGGCCGAAAATCTGGCCCTCTTTCACTTCCAGGGAAGCATGGTTCACCGCCGGTTCCTTATAGGTCTTGCAGAGGTCCCGGGTGGTCAGAATATTGGTTTCCATTGACGAATCCTTCCTTCCGTATTTCCTTTGTTCTTATGATACGCGGAGAGGTGTAAAACGCCGTAAAGAAAACCTTAAATGTTTCTTAAACTCCCCGCTGCTTCGCCGCCTTGAACCCCACGCCCCAGACCGTGGAAATGTATTCCCCCTCCGGGTCCAGCTTCTGCAGCTTGGACCGGAGGTTGCTGATGTGGACGTTCATGGTGTTGTCGTCCCCCAGGTAATTCTCCCCCCAGACCGTCTCGAAAAGATTCTGCCGGGTGAAGACCTTGTTGGGATAGCGCAGCAGCAGCGCCAGGATGTCGAACTCCCGGGCCGTCAGCGCCAGCGGCTGGCCGTTGACCTCCGCCTCCCGGCTCTCCGGGTCCAGAGTAAGACCGCCTAACGTCAGCCGCTCCGGGACGCCTGCCGGAGCGGAGAACTCCCGGGTCCGCCGGAGCAGCGTCTGCACCCGGACCTGGACCTCCTCCACGTCAAAGGGCTTGGAAATGAAGTCGTCAGCCCCGGATTTCAGGACGTTGAGTTTGTCCTCCTGTCCCTTGGCGGAAATGACGATGATGGGAACGGTGCTGTCCCGGCGGATTTCTTCGATAAGCTCCTCCCCGGTGGCCCCGGGGAGCATCAGGTCCAGGAGCACCAGGTCAAAGCTCCTGGGCTTCAGCAGCCGTGCCTCACTTCCGGAAAAAGCAGAGGTGGTGTCGTACCCCGCCTTGGCCAGAATCCGGGCCAGCAGACGGTTGATGTCGGGGTCGTCCTCGACGATAAGAATCCGAAATGGCATAAAGCCCTCCTTGATAAGGAAAAAGCCTCCTGCGCAAAACAGGAGGCTTTTGGTGAAGCGTGAGCAAGGCGCTTACTCGACGGTAACGCCCTCGATGCCCTCCAGGTCGGCGGCATACTGGGAAGCGGCAGAGGGTTCTTCCTCCTCCTCGTCTTCCTCAGCAGGCTCCTCGTCCAGGGTGGCGCGGATGGACAGGCTGACTTTCTTCTTATCGAAGTCGATGTCGATGATCTTGGCGTTGACCACGTCGCCCACGGCCAGCTTATCGGAGACCTTGGCGATGCGCTCGTTGGCGATCTGGGAAATGTGGATCAGGCCGTCCACACCGGGGATGATCTGGGCAAAAGCGCCGAAGGAGGTGATAGAAACGATCTTCACCTCGACCACAGAGCCGATCTGGTAGTCGCGTTTGAAGATTTCCCAAGGATTGTCCTCGGATTTCTTGTAGCCCAGGGAGATTTTCTTCTTCTCGGTGTCGATGTCCTTGATGTAGACCTCCACCATGTCGCCCACATGGACCACTTCTTCGGGGGATTTGATCCGGGTCCAGGACAGCTCGGTGATGTGGATCATGCCGTCCACGCCGCCCAGGTCCACAAAGGCGCCGTAAGAGGTGATGGACTTGACCTCGCCGTGGTAGACCTTGCCCACCTCGACGTTGGCCCAGAATTCTTCCTGTTTGGCTTTCTTCTCGTCAGCCAGAACCGCACGGATGGAGCCCACAGCGCGGCGGCGGCGGTCGTTGATCTCGATGATCTTGAAGCGGACGTTCTTCTTCAGCAGAGTATTCAGGTCCTCCACCTTGCGGTCAGAGGTCATGGAAGCGGGAACGAACACCTTGAGGCCGTTGGTCAGCACCAGGACGCCGCCCTTGACGACTTCCACCACAACGCCTTCCAGAACGGACTGATCCTCGTACGCTTTGCAGATCGCGTCATAACCTGCTTCAGCGTCGCAGCGCTTCTTGGAAAGGGTGACAATGCCTTCCTGGTCGTTGACCTTCATGACGATGAGCTCAATCTCGTCGCCCTTCTGGAAGGACTCGGTGGTCACAGAGGGATCGTCGCTGAGCTCAGAGGCGGGAACGATGCCGGCCTGCTTGGCTCCGACGTCCACATGCAGTTCATTGGGAGCAATATTGGTGATGATGCCTTTTACCCTCTTGTTTGTATATAATTTCTCATTATTCGCATTGAGAGATTGCTCCAAAAGTTCGGCGAAGTTCATCTCTTCGTCCTGGTTTTCCAAAATTTCAGTCATGGTATTTAGAACCTCCTTGATTATATCAGCCGGCGTTGATGCACCGGCAGTAACGCCTATTCTATTATGCCGTAAAATCCGACTTTTGTCAAGGTCTGATTTGGATTCTGCCAAAATCGTTTCGCAAAAACGGGAGCAGATTTCAAAAAGCTTCAGCGTATTGGAGCTGGACCTCCCGCCGATGACCACCATAAAGTCCGATTTTCTGGCAAGCTCTACGGCCTCTTTCTGGCGCGCAGTGGTCGCACTACATATTGTATCAAAGATTTGTGCGTTTGTATATAGTTTTTCGATAATTTGTTGGAATTTTTTCCACAAAATCTCGTGAAAGGTGGTCTGGGCCACCACTGCCACAGGTTTTTCGCCCTCATCCTTTAGTTTTTTTAGGATTTCCATCAATTCTTCCTCGGTCTGGAAGGGAATCGCCGTGGTCTGACAGTAGCCGATAATGCCCTGGACCTCCGGGTGCCCCCGGTCCCCGGCGATGAGAATGGTCTTCCCCGCGGCGGATTGCTCCGCGGCGATCCTGTGGATTTTCTCCACGAAGGGACAGGTGCAGTCCACGATCTTCCGCCCCGCCAGAGCGTCGTAGACGCTTTTCCCCACGCCGTGGGACCGGATGAGGACCGTCCTCCCCTCCGGTACCTCCTCCGGGGAGTCCACCGGGCAGAGCCCCAGCCTGGCCAGCCGCTCCACCACCTGGGGATTGTGGATCACCGGCCCCAGGGTCACGGCCCCGGTCTCCTCTGCGGCCAGCTGGAAGGCCCGGTCCACGGCCCGCCGGACCCCGAAGCAGAACCCGGCGGTTTTAGCCAGCGTCAGCTTATACATGGATTTCCTCCAGCAGCCGGGAAAGCTCCGCCGTCAGCAGCCGGTTGGCGGCCTTGATCTCCCCGGGGGTCTGCTCCACGATGCCCAGGTCGGCGTAGGGGATGAGCTTACCGTACCGCACCGTCACCGTCCGCCGGAGGAACCGCCGCTTTCCCTTTTTGATGGCGCAGGGCAGGATGTCCGACTGGGTCCGGGCGGCGATGACCACCGCGCCGGATTTCAGCTTCTGCAGCGCCCCGGTCCGGGAGCGGTGGCCCTCCGGGAAGATGGTCACCACCCGGCCGCTGCGGATCAGCTCCACGGCGTGGTCCACGGCGCTGGTGTCCCCCTTGCCCCGGGCCACGGGGAAGGCCCCCAACGCCCGGATCAGCGCCCCGAAGGGCTTGAAGCGGAACAGCTCCTCCTTGGCCATGAAGGTGCACTCCGGCTGGATCCAGCCCCCCACCAGAATGGGGTCAAAGGCGGAAATGTGGTTGGGGCAGAGGAGAAAGCCGTGGTCCGTGGGGACGTTTTCCAGTCCCTCCAGACGCAGACGGTAGAGCATCCGGGCCACCACCCGGACCACCCCTTGGGCAAAGCGGTAAAAGCTCATTGTTCCTCCCCCTTCCCGGCCAGACGCTTCTCCACCAGAGAGCGGATCAAAGCCACAGACTGTTCCAGTTCAAAGCCGGTGGTGTTGGCCAGCACCGCGTCCGGAGCCTGGCGCAGCGGGGCGATGTCCCGGTGGGTGTCGTTGTAGTCCCGCTGGATCACGTCCTTGAGGACCTCCTCGTAGGTGACGTCCTCCCCCTTGGCGGCCAGCTCCTCGTACCGGCGGCGGGCCCGGTCCTCGGGGTCGGCGGTGAGGAAGATTTTCAGCGCCGCGTCGGGGAGCACCACGGTGCCGATGTCCCGGCCGTCCATGATGACGTTGTTCTCCCGGGCCATGGACCGCTGGAGCTCCAGGAGAAACGCCCGGACCGCCGGCACCGCCGACACCTGGGATGCCGCCATGGAAACCGCCGGGGTCCGGATGGCGTCGGAGACGTCCGCTCCGTTGAGGTAGACCCGCTGGACCCCCTCTGCGTGGCGGAGCTCCAGGCGGATGTCCGGGAGGCTTTTCTCCACGTCCTCCGGGTTCCGGGGGTCCCGGCCCTGTTCCAGAACGTAGTAGCCGATGGAGCGGTAAAGGGCCCCGGTATCAATGTAAAGGAAGCCCAGCTCCCCGGCGACCTTCCGGGCGATGGTGCTTTTTCCGGCTCCGGAGGGGCCGTCGATGGCAACGGAAATCATAGCGTTTTCTCCTTTTGACAACGCCCGCCGTCCGGAAATCTGGCCAGCGGGGCGTTTTGATATTTTACCAGATGTACTTTTTCGCGAAATTATTCACGCTGTATTCGTCACGAGGGTCAAAGCCTTCCTCAACGGTGCGGAGCTCCCAATGCTCCACGTGGTCCACGCTTTCGCCGGGAGCCACGGTAGCCAATTCGCCCAGGCTTTCCATTTCCAGGAAGTTCTTGCAGGTATAGGTCTCAAAGGAGCAGCCGCCGTCAGGGTAATTGCCGCCCTCCACGGTGTGGAACCGCTTGATGAACAGCTCCCGGCCCAGAAGGTAGCTGGACCACTGCTTTTCGTGGTTGAGGCCCAGCTTGAAGTTGGTGTCCATGTCGGCCCGCTGGGTCAGGGTGATGTACTTGCTGCCCCAGAACACCCGGGGATCGGACATGTCGGTGTAGGGCCACAGGGCCAGGAACCGGTTGGAGAGCAGTCCCGTGGGCTTATCCGCCTGGGGAACGATTTCCACGCCGCCGGGAGCCAGCACCGACAGGCCCCAGGGCGCAAAGGTCTTGGGGGCGGTGTCCCGGTTGTAGATGGTGTGGGCGATGGTGGCCTTGGTGTCGTTTTCCTCCAGGGTGATGCGGAAGACCAGCTGGACGTGGTTGCCCTCCTGCTCCTTGGGGGTCAGGGTGACAGTGTTGCCCTCCACGGTATACGGAACGGCGAAGTTGTCGGGATAGTAGGTCTCCGGCATGGATTCCGGAGAGAGCCACAGCCGGTGGCCGCCGTAGATGTGCCATACCGCGCCGGGGTAGAAATAGTTGTCAAAGTCCGGCCCTTTCTGGGTGGTGGCGTCCTCCCGGTCCTCGTGCATCACGTTGGGCTCGCCGTGGAGCTGATAGCAGATGATGTGGGGCCCCTTGTCCAGGGTGACCACCAGACGGCAGAGCTCGTTGCTCATTTCCAGGCAGCGGCCATAGACTCCATACTGAATTTCTTTGCATTGTACGCTCATGAAGATCGATCCTTTCTGATTACCAATATCAAAACCCGCCTGCTCCCAGGCGGAAGGAACCCATTTTAATTTCCGGGGAGATGGTGCCCGACCGCGGCACGCAAAAAAACCGCACCAGGCTTTTTAGAAAACCGGAAGGGAGACTTTCCAGCCTCCTTTTCGGCACAGCCTCCAAAGTGGGAAAAAACATTCCAGCTGCGAATCAGGCCGTACCCTAACCGCCCCTGCCCGCACCGAACCCGCACCCTAGCGTGACACATTTTTCCCCGCCTGAATTGGATTTTCACGCCGGAATTGCGCCGAATCTGCACCCAGACGCGACTCGTTTCCCCCCTCCCGAACGAAGGCCAACCCTACGTTCCGGCCCCCGGAACTCCCGTCCCGGACTCTGGAAAAACCTTCCGAGAAAAGACGCCCGCCAGATTCCCTTTCCAGCGCGAATCGGGCCCCGGCAGAGGAGCGTCCGCCAATGTTCCATCACTGGATCAAGCCCCGCCGAAACGGTCCTCCTCGGTGCAAATTTTCCATCGTCAGAGAAGTGGCAGCCCGGCAGCGTTTTGCCGCAAATCCAAAGCCGCCGAAGCAGGCTCCGCTCGGTGTGAATCTTCCATCAGCAGAGGCGGCAGACCAGCAACGTTTCATCGCGAATCCAAGTTCACCGAAACAGCCCCGCTCGATGCAAACTTTCCATCGGCAGAGAAGCGGCAAACCGAAGCGGTTCACCGCGAATCCAAACCCACCAAAGCGGCACCCTCCCGGCGCAATTTCCAAATCGATGAAGGAGCGATAACCCGGCAGCGTTCCGCCGCAGGTCAGGCCATCCCTCAACCGCACCCTGCCCGCACCGAACCCGCACCCGAAAGCAACCCATTTTTCCCGCCTGAATGGAAATTTCACGCCGGAACTGCACCGAATCTGCACCCAAACGCGACCCTCATTCCCCCTCCTGAACGAAGGCCGGACCCGCGTCCCGGTACTCGGAAAACCCGCCCCGGGCTTTGGGGAGAGCCGCCGCGAAAAGGAAGCTGGCCATAGCCTCCTTCTGAGCGTGGACGGGAAAGTCCCGTTCCAGATCGGCGAAGGAGTGGTAAATCGGCAGCGTTCCGCTTTTCTTGGCCGCCCGGAGAATCTCCCGGCCCCGCTGATTGAAGGCCAGGACCCGGATATAGCCGGGCTTCAGAGCCGCGTCCTCCCGGGTGATGCCCAGGGTGGCGCAAAGGAGAATCCGCTTGATGCGGCTCATGGCGTAGCGCTTGCTTTTCACCTGCATGAGGAGCCCGTCCAGGGAATCGGCCCGGAGAGCCGCCTCCCGGAACCGGTGCTCCAGCCCCTCCCGGACGTCAGGGAGCTCCGCCAGCCGGGCCGCCGACAGGGTCCGGAGGTGATAGAGGATCACCTGCTCCAGTCCGTACATGGAGGCGCCGCCCCGGCCCAGGGCGTAGTCTCGGTGATAAAGCTCATAGGCCGGTTCCGGGACAAAGGGCTGAAGCTGCCGGACGCCGTACTGCTGGGCGCATTGCCGGAGCATGGTGGCGCTGGCAAACTCCCCGGAGGGGGAAAGGCTGTGATAATCCGCTCCCACCCGGCGGATGGTGTTGGGGGTAAAGGGCGCGCCGGTGCGGCGGATGGCCCGGAGGTACTCCACGGCCAGGATGTCGTTGGGGTTCTGGAGGATGGCGGCGGTCTCCGGCCCGCAGAGGTCCGTCAGGGCCCTGGTCCGGGCGCTGGCAAAGGGGAGGCCCTGGTCCAGGTAGCCCCGGAGCTCCGGGGAGCCGTCGATCTGCCGGAGGGTATCGGCGCAGGTTTCCAGGGCGGACAGGTCGCCGCACTCGCTGCCGAAGCAGAGGGTCCCGGGGATGCCCAGTCCCGCCAGGGTCGCCACCGCGCCGCCGGCAAAGCCCTCGGCTGAGGCGCAGGCGTAAATGGCCGGGAGCTCCACCACCAGATCCGCCCCGGAGAGGACGGCGGCCCTGGCCCGGGTGAGCTTCTGGAAGCAGGCCACCTCCGACCGCTGGACCACATTGCCGCTCATGACCACGGCGATGTGGGTGGCCCCTTGACGGCGGATTTCCTCCAGCTGGTACCGGTGGCCGTTGTGGAAGGGGTTATACTCCGCGACGACGGCGGCGAAATTCATGGCTTCACATCCCATCTGTGGACTTTGCGCCGGAAAACCGGCGTTTTTTCTTAGAATGTGCCGGGTTTCCTGGCAAAATTCGCCGGAAGTGCGAAAAAACACTTGAATTTTCGCTCCTATTATACTAATATATAATGTAGAAGTCTTAAAGTCAAGCCCGGCCGGAAAATTCCTGCGAAAATCGCGGCGGTTTCCGGCCCGGCTTTGTTGCCGTCTGCGGACGGCGGCAGGGATTCAAAAAAACAAGGAATGGTGGTTAACGAATGAAAATCCTGGTCATCAATGCAGGAAGTTCTTCCATGAAGTACCAGCTCATCGACATGGAAAACGAGCATGTCATTGCCAAAGGCAACTGCGAGCGCATCGGCATCGAAGGCGGTCTTATCTCCTACAAGACCGATTCCGACGTCAGCGGAAAAGAAGATTGCTACTTCCCCTCCCACACCGAGGCTTTTGCCAAGGTCATCGAGGTCCTGACCTCCGGCGACGGCAAAGTCATCGACTCTGTGGCGGAGATCTCCGCCGTGGGCCACCGGGTCCTCCACGGCAGCGAAGTGTACAAGCAGTCCACCCTGATCACCGATAAGGTCATCGACGACATCGAGTCCTTCTCCGACTTAGGGCCCCTCCACAATCCTCCCCAGGCTGCCACCATGCGGGCCTGCCGGAAGGTGCTGGGCCCCGACGTCCCCATGGTCGCCGTGTTCGACACCGCCTTCCATCAGACCATGCCCGAGAAGGCGTATATGTACGCCGTGCCCCATGAGTACTACGAGAAGTACCACATCCGCAAATACGGCTTCCACGGCACCAGCCACCGGTATGTCAGCAGCCATTACCTCCAGATCACCGGCAAGGACCCCAAGGGCACCAAGATCGTGGTCTGCCACCTGGGCAACGGCTCCTCCATCACCGCGGTGAAGGACGGCAAGTGCGTGGACACCACCATGGGCTTCACCCCTCTGGCCGGCTTGATGATGGGCACCCGCAGCGGCTCCATCGACCCCTCCGTCGTCACCTACCTGATGAAGAAGGAGAACCTGACCCCCGACGAAATGTCCAACATCCTCAACAAGAAGTCCGGCTTCTTAGGGGTTTCCGGTCTGTCCTCTGACTCCCGGGACCTGGTGGACGCTTCCCACGAGGGCAACGAGCGCGCCATCCTGACCTGCGATATGTTCCGCTACCAGATCAAGAAGACCATCGGCGCTTACGCGGCGGCCATGGGCGGCCTGGACGCGGTGCTCCTCACCGGCGGCATCGGCGAGAACTCCGACGAGCTGCGGGTGGATATCTGCGAAGGCATGGAGTTCCTGGGCATCGAGCTGGACCCCGCCAAGAACATCCAGCACGTCCGGGAGGACCTGCGGATTTCCAAGGACGGCTGCAAGACCGAGGTCTGGGTCATCCCCACCAACGAGGAGCTGGCCATTGCCCTGGATACGGTGGAGCTGATCAATAAGTAAGCAGCTGCCCGTCAGCCAAAGAAAGTTTTCGGTCCAGCCTTTTTCAAAAGGCTGGTGGGGTCCTTAGGGGCAAAGCCCCTAAGTCGCCCTCCGCAGAGGGCGAAATCCCCCAATGATCCCAAAGATCAGGAAGGGAGGCAAAACGTCCCGGTGGGACGTTTTGCCGTGGGGAACC
>OIXH01004212.1_pt1 | contig 11897 bp, 9 predicted proteins | sample 1587741 | NCBI WGS metagenome assembly OIXH01 (sample SAMEA3888916, study PRJEB22519) | human gut metagenome | biome: human gut; feature: human-associated habitat; material: faeces | place: Denmark | collected 2011 | reverse complement strand
GGGCAAGGCGAAAAAACTGAAAAACCGGGTGAGCCAGTATTTTCAGGACAGCGCGGCCCACAGTGTCAAGACCCGGCAGATGGTCAGTCAGGTAGATCATTTCGACACGATCTTCGTCACTAGTGAATTTGAGGCGCTGGTGCTGGAAAACTCCCTCATCAAGCGTCATATGCCCCGGTACAACATCCTGCTGAAGGATGACAAGGGCTATCCGCTGGTGCGCCTCAGCCGGGGGCGGTATCCGAAATTCACTCTGGTGAATCGACCCGCCAATGACGGCGCGAAGTACTTCGGTCCCTTTGGCGGGCGGTACGAGACCCGTCAGGCAGTGGATGCGGTATGTCAGGCTTTGCGCCTGCCCACCTGCCGCCGACAGTTTCCGCGGGACATCGGCGCGGAGCGGCCCTGCCTGAATTTCCACATGGGCCGGTGCGACGGGTTCTGCCGCCCGGAGATGCCGGAGGCGGAATATGACCGCCGGATGGAGCAGGCGGCCCAGCTGCTGGAGGGGCGCTCCAAGCAGCTCCTCCGAGACATGACCGCCGAGATGGAAGCGGAGGCGGAGGCGCTGCGGTTTGAGCAGGCGGCCCAGCTGAGAGACCGGATCCAAGCCATCAGCGCCCTGAGCAAAAAGCAGACCGTCATCGCGGGACTGTGCGCCGATACGGACGTGTGGGGCGTGTTCCGGGGGGCGGGCAAGAGCGGCTATGCCGTTCTTCACATGGAAGACGGCGATCTGGTGGGCCGGGAGACGGAACTGCTGACCGCGCCTATGGAGGAATCGGCGGCGGAGCTGCTGGCGGCGGTCACGGCCCAGTATTATCTGCCGCGGGCCATTCTGCCCCATGAGATCTTGCTCTGCGTGGACACGGGGGACTGCGAGGAACTGTCCGAGGCCCTGACCCAGCGGGCGGGGCATAAGGTCTGGGTCCATGTGCCCCAGCGGGGAGAGAAGTCCACACTGGCGGATATGGCGGTCCGCAACGCACAGGAGGAGGTCCGGCGGGCCACCACCGCCGAGGAAAAAACGGCGTATACGCTGGAAGCCCTGCAAAAAATGCTGAACCTGCCCCAGCCGCCCAGACGGATGGAGTCTTTCGATATTTCCAACACCGGCGCCAGCGACATTGTGGCGTCCATGGTGGTCTATCAGGGGGCGAAGCCTTTGAAATCCGCCTATCGCCGGTTTCAGATCAAGGAGCTGACTGGTGACCATCCCGATGACTACGGCTCCATGCGGGAGGTCCTGCGGCGGCGGCTGCAAAGGGCGGCGGACGGGGACGAAAAGTTCCTGCCCTTGCCGGATGTGTTTTTGATCGACGGCGGCGTGACCCATGCCGACGCCGTCCGGGAGGTGGCGGAGCAATTCGGCTGCACGGTGCCCATCTTCGGCATGGTGAAGGATGACCGCCACCGCACCCGGGCGCTGGTCACCCCGGAGGGCCGGGAGATCGGCATTGTGAACGATCAGGCGGTGTTCTCCCTCATCGGCCAGATCCAGGAGGAGACCCACCGCTTTGCCATCACCTATCACCACCAGCACCATACCAAGAGCGCCATGCGCTCCGCACTGGACGGTGTTCCCGGTCTGGGACCCAAGCGGCAGGCGGAGCTGCGGAAGCATTTCGGCACGGTGAAGGCCATCCGGGAGGCGGACGAGACGGCACTGGCGGCGGTGCTGCCGCAAAATGTGGCCCATACCCTTTGGATCAGACTCCATGAAAAGGAATCCACTTAAAAAAACGTCCTGCTGCCCCACGGGGCAGCGGGGCGTTTCCGCCATCGGGCGTATCCACCCCGCCTGTCGCCTGTTTTCGCAAGATTTCAGTAGAAATACCATTGTGTATTTGCCGGTAAACTGATATAATAAAAAAACCTATCGGATGAATTTCATGATTTCTGAGGGACAGGCCAGCCTGCCCCATCGGAGAATGAGGTAAGGAATGAGCAATAAGAAACTCTCCCGCCTGTTGGAGCCGAATTTAAAATTTTATTTCGCCGTTATGTTGCTCTTTGCCGTGGCGGCCATCCCGGTCAACTGGCAGCTGGCCTTGGCTGAGGGAACTCTGACCGTTCTGCTGTACTTCTATTTCCGGCAGAGCAATCAGAAGCGGCGGCAGGGCGTTTTGCAGTACATCGACTCTGTCACAGGCAGTGTGGACACCGCCAGTAAGTCCACCCTCATCAACTCCCCTCTGCCCACGCTGGTGTTCCGGCCGGATACCGGGGAGATCATCTGGAGCAACGAGAGCTTTTTGCAGCTGGCCGGCGTCCGGGAGCATCTCTTTGAGATGCGGCTTTCCGAGGCCGTACCGGATTTCCAGGTCCAGTGGCTGCTGAGCGGAAAGCAGGAAAGCCCGGAGCGGGTGGAACTGAACAATCACCGTTTCCGGGTCTACGGCAGTCTGGTGCGCTCCCGGAACCGCACCGGCGTGCAGAGTCTGGTGGCCACCACCTACTGGGTGGAGACTACGGAGGCTGATCATCTGAGAGAGGTCTACGAGGCCAGCCGCCCGGTGGCGGCGATCCTGATGCTGGATAACTACGAGGACCTGATGAAGGCCTGCGAGGATACCCAGCGCAGCGCGGTTCTGGCGCAGATCGATGAAAAATTGCAGATCTGGGCCAACGCGGGCCAGGGTATCCTGCTGAAAACGGACCGGAACCATTACCTGTTCCTGTTTGAAGAACAGTATTTTCAGCATTTTGTAGACGAAAAGTTCTCCATTCTGGACACTGTCCGGGCGATCCGCGTGGCGGAGAATATCCACCCAACCCTGTCCATCGGCATCGGTAAGGATTCTCCCAGCATCCCGGAGCTGTATAAAAACGCCAAGCTCTCGCTGGAAATGGCACTGAGCCGGGGCGGCGATCAGGCGGTGGTGCGGAATCAGGTGGACTTCGCCTTCTACGGCGGCCGCACCAAGGCCACGGAGAAGCGGACCAAAGTGAAATCCCGCGTGATGGCCAACGCCTTCCGGGAGCTGATCGCAGACGCGGGAGAGGTCTACATCATGGGCCACTCCTTTGCGGATATGGACGCTGTGGGCGCTGCCGCGGGTATTTGCTGCGCCGCCCGGAAGCGGGGAAAGCAGGCCCGGATTGTCATTGACCGGGAGCACACTGCGGCCGAGACCCTGATCGCCCGGCTGGACGCGCTGCCGGAGTACAGCGGCGTGTTCCTTACCCCTGCTGAGGCATTTTTGCAGATGCGGGCCGACACGCTTCTGGTGGTGGTGGATACCAACCGTCCGGACATGGTGGAAAATCCCCAGCTTTTGGAATCCTGCAACCGGGTAGCGGTCATTGATCATCACCGCCGGGCAGCGACTTATATCGAAAATGCTGCCTTCAACTTCCACGAGCCTTACGCCTCGTCCGCCAGCGAACTGGTGACGGAGCTGCTGCAATATCTGGTGGAGCCCACCGATCTTCTGCGGGAGGAAGCGGGGGCGCTGCTGGCGGGTATCGTGCTGGATACCAAGCATTTCACTCAGCGGACCGGCGGCCGCACCTTTGAGGCGGCGGCCTTTCTGCGGCGTTCCGGTGCGGATACGGCTGAGGTCCAGCGGCTGTTCCAAGGCGATTTGAAGGATATGGTCACGAAATATGACATCATCCGCCGCGCGGAGATGTACCGGAGCAACATCGCGGTCTCCGTGGTGGAGGAGCCGGGCGTGGACCGCGTTGCAGCGGCCCAGGCGGCGGACGATCTGCTGACCCTGAAGGGTGTTCAGGCTTCCTTCGTGGTCTACGCCGCCGAGGGAGCGGTGCTGATGTCAGCCCGTTCTTTGGGCGAGATCAATGTGCAGGTGATCCTGGAGGCCTTGGGCGGCGGCGGCAACTCTACCACCGCAGGCGCACGGATCGAGGACACGGACCCGGAGAGCGTCCGTCAGCAGTTGATTGGGGTCTTGGACGCATACTTTGAAAAGTGAGGTGGCCTATGAAGGCGTTTTTGAAGGCGTATGCGGTCTGCCTGATCCTGATGGAGGTATTTATCTTCTTCGGTGGGTGGATGCTGTTTGATCTCAGAGGTACCGGCATCTATCGGGCAGGCGCTGTGATCGCACTGATTCTGGCGATTGCTGTCTGCGCGTGGAGCAGCACGGCACAAAAGGTCGAAGCGCTGGAAGCGGAGCTTCAGGAATTGAAAAAGCAAATTTATTCAGAACATTCGGAGGATATATAACATGAAAGTGATTTTACAGCAGGACGTGAAGGGTCAGGGCAAGAAGGGCGAGATGATCGAGGTTTCCGAGGGCTACGGCCGGAACTTCCTTCTGCCCAGAAAGCTGGCGGTGCCTGCCACGGCGGATGCCATCAACACCATGAACCTGAAAGAGAAGGCCCGCAAGGCCGAGGAAGCCCGGCTGAAGGCTGAGGCGCAGGAGATCGCCGGGAAGCTCCAGAACTGCCCCGTGAAGCTCAGCGCCAAGGCCGGCAACGGCGGCAAGCTGTTCGGCGCCGTGACCAACAAGGAGATCTCCGAGGGCCTGAAGGCCCAGTACGGCGTGGATATTCCCAAGCAGAAGATTGTGCTGGATGAGCCGATCAAGGCCTACGGCAGCTATCAGGTGAAGGCCAAGCTGGGCTCTGAGGTCAGCGGTACCGTGTACGTCACTGTCTGCGAGGAGAAGTAAGACTAATTCAAGGGGGATCAGGATACACCGTCGCGGCAATACGATTTGCAGTCTCTATGATAAGACTGCAAATCGTGCCGCATCCTCGAAACAGCCTTGCTTATTCCGCCACTGGCGGCGCTGCGGCGGTTTCCTCTTGAGCAGCCCTCGCACCAGTGAGATCCACTCACTGGTGAACGCTGCCCAAGGCAGCTGAGTCAATGTGTTTTTGCCAGGTACAGAAGGTGAATTGCCCCGCAGGGGCAAGAGAGGCTCCCCTGGGGGACGCCCTGACAAAAATGATTGCATGTCTGAATGTCTAACTTGCGCTTCCGGAGAAGCGGGAAGGAGAGTTCCATGGCTAACGAAGATCTTCTGCTGCGGCAGATGCCCCATTCGTTGGAAGGCGAGCAGGCCGTTTTAGGTTCCATGCTCATCGACGAGGGCTGCGTCAAGGACGTGATGGATAAGCTGGTGCCCTCGGACTTCTACCTGCGGCAGAACCGGGAGATTTTTGAGACCATCTACACCATGTTCACCTACGCCCGGCCTATTGACGGCATCACCGTCTGCGAGGAGATGCAAAAGGCCGGGACTTATGACGAAAATACCACCCGCTCCTATCTGGCGCAGCTCATGGAGATCACCCCCACCAGCGCCAACGTGATGGAGTATGTGGCCATCGTTCGGGATAAGGCGTTGCTGCGGGGCGTTGCTCAGGCGGCGGGGGAGATCACGGTGCTGGTGCAGGAGGGCATCGGAGAAGCCGCTGCCATTCTGGAAGCTGCCGAGCAAAAGATCTACGCCGTCCGCCGCGGCCAGAGTGCGCAGGATATGGTGCCTCTGCGAATGGTGCTGCCGGATGTGCTGGACCGGCTCAACGAGATGAGCGAGAGCGAAAGCCGACTTCCGGGCCTGTCCACCGGCTTGTCCGCTGTGGACCGGAAGATCAGCGGCCTGAATAAATCGGACCTGATCCTGCTGGCGGCCCGTCCCGGTATGGGAAAAACCTCCTTTGCGCTGAACGTAGCACTGAATGTGGCGAAGTCTGAGAAAAAGACCGTGGCCATGTTTTCGCTGGAAATGTCCCGGGAGCAGCTGGCGACCCGGCTTCTCAGCTCCGAGGCCTGTGTGGAGAACACCCGGCTTGTTACCGGCTCTCTGCGGGAGACGGACTGGGAGAAGATCGCCGCCGCTGCCGGCGTATTGAATAGAGTGGATATCCGTATTGACGATAACCCCATGCTGAGCGTGGCGGATATGAACGCCAAATGCCGCCGGATCGACAGCTTGGGCCTAGTAGTCATCGACTATCTGCAGTTGATGACCTCCGCATCCGGTGGACGCAGCGGCGAGAACCGTCAGCAGGTGGTCAGCGAAATGTCCCGTATGCTGAAGGTCATGGCCAAGGAACTGAATGTGCCGGTGATCTGTCTGAGCCAGTTGTCCCGTGCTAACGAGAAGCGGGACGATAAACGGCCCATGCTGTCGGACCTCCGTGAATCCGGCGCCATCGAGCAGGATGCCGACATCGTAATGTTCCTGTACCGTGACGATTACTATAACGAGGATTCCGAAAAGCGGAATATTGCCGAGTGTATCGTAGCGAAAAACCGTCACGGCGAGACCGGCAAGGTGGAGCTGCGGTGGATGCCGGAGTACACCACCTTTGCCACGCTGGAAAACCGCTATGATGAGGATGACTGATCCTCTGACGGCGGTGGAGCTGCCGGAGGGCGGCGCACTGTGCGCCGTGTCCGGCGGACTGGACTCCATGTGCCTGCTGGAAATGACGGTCCGGCAGGGACAGAAGCAGGGACGGCGGGTAGCCGCTGCCCATTTCAATCACCAGCTCCGGGGGGCGGAGGCGGACCGGGACGAGGCCTTCGTCCGGGACTGGTGCGCCGCCCGTGAAATTCCTTTTTTCGCGGGCCGGGGCGATGTCCGGGCCTTTGCGGAGAAAACCGGGCGCACCGTTGAGGAAGCCGCCCGGCAGCTGCGCTATGAATTTTTGGAGAAGATCCGGCGGCGGGAGGGCTTTGGCTGCATTCTGACCGCCCACCACGCCGATGACAGCGCGGAGACCATGCTGTTAAATCTGCTGCGGGGCACGGGCCTGAAAGGGCTGACTGGCATTCCGGAAAAGCGGGACTGTATCCTGCGTCCGCTGCTGAGTGTGACCCGGGCGGAGCTGGCGGCTTACGCCGCAGAACACCGCATCCCCTTTGTGGAGGATTCCACCAATGGGACGGACGATGCGGCCCGGAACATGCTGCGCCATCAGGTGCTCCCGGTTTTGAAGAAGCTGAATCCCAGAGTTGTGGAGAACATGAGCCGCACGGCATCGCTGCTGGCGGCGGATGAAGCGGCTCTGGACGCTGCGTGTCGAAAACTGCTGGCCCAATGCGCCGTGACCCCAAACGTTTCCGGGACAGTTCCTCTTGCCATGCTGCAAGATGCGTCGGAGGCCCTGCGGGGACGGCTGGTGCTGGCGGTGCTGGCGGCAGTGGCTGGCCATGAAAAGGATTTGACTGCCGCTCATATCCGGGCGGTTTTGACGTTGGACCGGGGCCAGCTTTCTATGCCCTACGGCGTCATGGTCCTCCGGGAGCCGGCGGCGCTGCGCTTTTTCAAGGCGGTGTCTGCGCCGGCGGTGCAGGCCGTTACCGTGGGAGAGATCATCACATTCGGTCAGTGGCAGGTTAGTCTGGCAGAGTCGGCCGGTGAGGGTGTTCTCATTTCCATCTCGGAGACCGCCGACCTGACTGTGACGGCCTGGGACTCCAAGGACCGACTGAACGGCCGCACTGTCAAGCGCCTGTGCGGAGAACGGGGAATTTCCCCACAGGAGCGGGACCGGCTTCCGGTCCTGCGGGTGAACGGCATCGCGGCGGCGGTGCCGGGGCTGCCTATCCAGGAAAATTTCGCACCGGACCGATATGAGCGGGCGGTGCGGGTGATATTTTTAAAAGTGACAGAGGAGAACAACAATGAATAGTGAGATGGAGAAAGACATTCTCAAGGTTCTGGTAACGGAAGAGGAGCTGAAGACCCGAATCGCGGAGTTGGGTGAGGAACTGTACAAGCGGTATGAGGGACACCGCCCCCTGTTTCTGGGGGTGCTGAAGGGCTCCTTCATTTTCATGGCTGATTTGATGCGGGCTTCCCAGCTGATGTGCGACGTGGAGTTCATCGCTGTCAGCTCTTACCAGAACGGCACCGTGTCCAGCGGACGGGTGCAGATCACCCATGATCTCCAGCAGGACATCACGGGCCGGGAGATCGTCATTGTGGAGGATATTCTGGACTCCGGCAATACCCTGGCCTTCCTGAAAAGCTACCTGATGGCAAAGGGTGCCAAGAGCATCTCTATCGTGACGCTGCTGGATAAGCCCTCCCGCCGGGAAAAGGCGGTGGAAGCGGATCTGTCCGGCTTTGTGGTGCCGGACGAATTCGTGGTGGGCTACGGTCTGGATTATGCCCAGCTTTACCGGAATCTGCCTTACATCGGTGTGCTGAAGCCCGCCGTTTACGAAAACACCTGAGCATGACCGGCGCTTCCCGGCAGGTGCGGGAACCGCCGCAGCCGCCTGTATGCGGCGATAATACAGAAAGGGGGGATCCCCCGTATGGTAAAAAGAAGACCCGGCGTCAGCATTCTGCCGCTGATGCTGATCGTGATTTTATGTGTCAGCTGGCTGACCCAGCTCAATCAGCGGGATGAGATGACCTATGATGAGATGGTGCAGCTTTTTGAGCAGCAGAAGGTGGAAGCCTTCCGCTTTACGGATTCCAGCACGCTGATGCTGCAGGTCAAGGGCAGCGACCAGCCGGTCCGCTGCCGGATCCATGACTATACCCTCTTTTACAGCGATCTCAACGATCTGGTAAAGGAGCAGAAAGCAGCAGGGATCATCAAATCTTACAGCTATCCCCCTCCGGAGGGGACTGACTGGCTGGGGATCATGCTCCCCTATCTGATGATGGCGCTGATGTTCGGCGGTATGTGGTACCTCATGAGCGTCCGGGCACAGGGAGGCATGGGGCCGGACCGGATGGCAAAGTTTGGCTCCGCACAGATCCGTGGTCTCAGCGAAAAGGATAAGCAGGTCACCTTTGCCGATGTGGCGGGAGCCGACGAGGAAAAGGAGGAGCTCCGGGAGATCGTGGAGTTCCTAAAAAATCCAAAGAAGTATATCGATCTGGGCGCCCGAATCCCCAAGGGCGTGCTGCTGGTGGGCCCTCCGGGTACCGGCAAGACGCTGCTTGCCAAGGCGGTGGCCGGCGAGGCCGGCGTGGGCTTCCTGTCCATTTCCGGTTCCGACTTTGTGGAACTGTATGTGGGCGTAGGCGCCAGCCGTGTCCGGGACCTGTTTGAGCAGGCGAAAAAGCAGTCCCCCGCCATTGTGTTCATTGACGAGATCGACGCCGTGGGCCGCCAGCGCGGCACCGGTCTGGGCGGCGGTCATGACGAACGTGAGCAGACCTTGAACCAGCTTTTGGTAGAGATGGACGGCTTTGCCGCCAACGAGGGCGTGGTGGTCCTGGCCGCCACCAACCGGGCGGATGTGCTGGACCCCGCATTGCTGCGGCCCGGACGGTTTGACCGGCAGGTGTATGTAGGTCTGCCGGACATCAAGGGCCGGGAGGAGATCCTGAAGGTCCACGCCAAGGGGAAACCCCTTGCGGAGGACGTGAGCCTCCGTAAGCTGGCTCAAGGCACTGCGGGCTTTACCGGCGCGGATCTGGAGAACCTCATCAACGAGGGCGCGCTGCTGGCAGCCCGGAAGGATCAGCACTTCATCACCATGCAGGATCTGAAGGATGCGGAGATCAAGGTCATCGCCGGTCCGGAGAAAAAGAGCCGGGTGATCCCCCAGCACGAGCGGGAACTGACAGCCTATCACGAGGCGGGCCATGCGGTGGTCATGCACATGCTGCCGGGACAGGACCCGGTGAGCCAGATCACTATTGTCCCCAGAGGTATGGCCGGCGGTATGACCATTTCCCTGCCGGAGGAGGACCGCTCTTACCTTTCCAAGCACTACATGGAGGATCAGATCGTGGGTCTGCTGGGCGGCCGTGTGGCTGAGAAGCTGTGTCTCAACGATATTTCCACCGGCGCCAGCAACGACATCCAGCGTGCCACCGCCATTGCCCGGAAGATGGTGACGGTATATGGCATGAGCGAGCGGCTGGGAACCGTGTCCTTTGACAGCGGCAATGACGAGGTGTTCATCGGACGCACCATGGGACACAGCCGGGGCTATTCCGAGGCTGTGGCCGCCCAGATCGATCAGGAGGTCAAGGATCTGGTGGACGGCGCCTACCGCCGCTGCCAGGATATTCTGGAAGCGCAGCGGGATAAGTTGGAGCAGGTGGCCCAGTACCTGCTGGAGCACGAGACTATGGAGCGGGATGCCTTCCTGACGGTGTTCGGAGAGAAAACCCATGAACAGCCGGAGGACGTTCAGACTGCGGACGCCGAGGATCAAGACTAAAGTACACGCCGGGGGAGCTATGCTCCCCTGGCGTTCAGCGTGGCGAAAATATTTTCGCCACACTGCTCTTATTTTCAGAACTTTATTAAAGTCCTGAAAATATTTGATTTCAATGATGCGGGACACCCTTCTTGGGTTTCCCGCACACACCCTTTACCCGCAAGGGGTATGCAGCATCCGTAAAGCGGCAGAGCCGCTAACGGCTGCCCTACCTTACCGTCGCGGAGAATTTACCACTTTATCGATAGTTTCACACGCCGGAGGAGCATAGCTCCCCCGGCGTTGCATTTTAGGCGGACTTCGTGTATACTGGTAACAATTTCTGAAACCGAGACGGGCTTGGAAAAGCCTTTGCAAAAAGGAGCGTTTATGTACTATGTGATTTTCGGCCTGCTGGGGGCGGCGCTGCTGGGCGCCGATCAGTGGGTCAAGGCCTGGGTCATGGGCCATTTGCAGATGGGGGAGACCACTTCTTTGTTTCCGGGATTTCTGGAACTGATGCGGGTCCACAACTACGGCGCGGCGTGGTCCAGCTTTGCCGGGCAGAAGTGGCTGCTGCTGGGTGTCACCGGCGTCATTTTGGCGGTGGTACTGTGGGTGCTGGCTCGGAAGATCGTCCGGCACCCGCTGGGGATCTGCGCCTGCTGCCTGATCCTCTCAGGCGGCATCGGCAATATCATCGACCGGTTCCGGCTGGGCTATGTGGTGGATATGCTCCGCTTCCAGTTCTGGCCCAGCTATCCCACGTTCAACGTGGCGGATGTGTGCATCGTGTCCGGGGCTATTCTGGGCGCGATCTACTATGTGTTACTCTATGAAAAGCATGACAGGAGGAAAACGGATGGAGCCTCTGATCCTGCAAACGGCCAGTGAGGACGCCGGAAAACGGCTGGACGCATGGCTGGCAGAGCAAACGGAGCTGACCCGCTCCGCCGTTCAAAAGCTGATGGAGGAGGGCCGGGTGACGGCGGCGGGAAAACCCCTCGCTAAAAACACCCGGCTGACCGGCGGGGAAACGGTGTCTGTGGAACTGCCGGAGCCGGAGGCGGTGGACATCGTGCCTCAGAATATCCCGCTGGACGTGGTGTACGAGGACGAGGACGTCATCGTGGTGAACAAACCGAAGGGCCTGGTAGTCCACCCCGCACCGGGACACCCGGACGGGACACTGGTGAACGCCCTGCTGTATCACTGCGGGGACAGTCTTTCCGGGATCAACGGAGAACTGCGGCCCGGCATCGTCCACCGCATTGACCGGGACACCTCCGGTCTCATCATCGCCGCAAAAAACGACTTCGCCCATGTGAAACTGGCGGAGCAGCTTCAGGATCACACGCTGGCCCGGACCTACCGCTGCATCGTCACCGGCAATCTTCGGGAGGATACCGGGACGGTGAACGCTCCCATCGGCCGCTGTCCGACAGACCGGAAGAAAATGGCTGTGGTGGCCGGCGGACGGAACGCCGTGACCCATTGGACGGTGCTGGAGCGCTATCCCGGTGTGAATTATGTAGAGTGCCGTCTGGAAACGGGCCGCACCCACCAGATCCGGGTGCACATGGCCTACATCGGCCATCCGATTTTGGGAGATACCGTATACGGCAACAAAAAACCGGTCCCCGGTTTGCAGGGACAGTGCCTTCACGCTGTAGGGCTGAAATTTATCCATCCCCGCACGGGAGAATTGGTGGAGCTGACCTGCGGTCTGCCGGAGGAATTTGAAAAGCAGCTGAAAAAATACCGGAATATGGCATAAGCAAGGGGCCTCGCTGAA
>OIXH01004210.1_pt1 | contig 11901 bp, 8 predicted proteins | sample 1587741 | NCBI WGS metagenome assembly OIXH01 (sample SAMEA3888916, study PRJEB22519) | human gut metagenome | biome: human gut; feature: human-associated habitat; material: faeces | place: Denmark | collected 2011 | reverse complement strand
GTTTGAAAAAGAGATGACTGCGGAGGGCTTAAATACATATTACGACGAGCTTGGAAAGACTCTCGGTGAGACACTTCTCGCTCCGACAAGAATTTACGTGAAAGCCTTAAAGAATGTGAAAAAGGCAGGCGTTACCGTAAAGGCATGCAGCCATATCACAGGCGGTGGCTTCTATGAGAACGTTCCGCGTATGTTAAAGGACGGTGTCCGCGCTGTGATCCACAAAGACAGCTACCAGATCCCGCCGATCTTCCCGATGATGCAGAAAAAAGGTGATATCGACGAGAAGATCATGTACAATACCTTCAACATGGGAATCGGTATGGTCGTTGCAGTCGCAGAGGAAGATGTCCGCACAACCATGGCAGCCATGAAGGCAGCAGGAGATACCCCGTATATTATCGGCTCCATCGAGGCAGGAGAAAAGGGAGTGACCTTATGTTAAGAGTCGGCGTTCTTGTTTCCGGCGGTGGAACAAATCTTCAGGCGATCTTAGATGCCATCGACGCGGGATCGATCCGTAACGCGAAGGTGGAGGTCGTGATCAGCAATAACGCAGGCGCGTTTGCCTTAGAGCGGGCAAAAAAACATGGGATCCCGGCGGAGTGCCTGTCACCGAAGGACTTTGCGTCCAGAAATGAGTTTAATGAGGCACTGGTCGCAAAGATCGATTCCTACGATCTGGATCTCATTGTGCTGGCCGGATATCTTGTGAAGATCCCGGAGATCATGATCGAAAAATACAGAAATAAGATCATCAATATCCATCCGTCCTTAATTCCGTCCTTCTGCGGCGTTGGATTCTATGGGCTGAAGGTTCATGAGGCAGCGCTTCAGAGAGGCGTAAAGATCACCGGAGCGACGGTACACTTTGTGGACGAGGGAATGGATTCCGGCCCGATCATTTTACAGAAAGCAGTTGAAGTGAAAAAAGGTGACACGCCGGAAATCCTTCAGCGCCGTGTTATGGAAGAGGCGGAATGGAAGATCCTGCCGAAAGCCATCGACATGATCGCAAACGGAGAGATTTGACAGGAGGAAGAACGGATGAAGGTTTTAATCGTTGGCAGCGGCGGAAGAGAGCATGCGATCGCATGGAAAGTAGCCCAGAGTAAAAAAGTTGATAAGATCTACTGTGCGCCGGGCAATGCCGGAATTTCAGAGGTAGCAGAATGTGTGCCGATCGGTGCCATGGAATTTGATAAATTAGTTGCTTTCGCGAAGGAAAAAGAGATCGATCTTACCGTGATCGGTATGGATGATCCGCTTGTGGGCGGAATCGTTGATGTCTTTGAGAAAGAGGGACTCCGTGTATTCGGACCGAGAAAGAATGCGGCTATCCTTGAAGGCTCAAAAGCATTTTCAAAAGATTTAATGAAGAAATATAATATTCCAACAGCAGCATATGAGACATTCGATTCAGCAGAGAAAGCAATGCAATATTTAGAAACATCTAAGTATCCAATTGTTTTAAAGGCTGACGGACTTGCCCTTGGTAAAGGTGTATTAATCTGTAATACTAAAGAGGAAGCGATGGACGGTGTTAAGACACTTATGCTTGATAAACAGTTTGGACAGGCAGGAAATACAATCGTTGTTGAAGAATTTATGACAGGACGAGAAGTATCAGTATTATCATTTGTTGATGGTAACACAATTAAGATAATGACTTCTGCACAGGATCATAAGAGAGCCAAAGATGGTGATAAAGGTCTTAATACAGGCGGAATGGGAACATTTTCACCAAGTCCGTTCTATACTAAAGAAGTAGATGAATTCTGTAAGAAATACATATATCAGCCTTCAGTAGATGCGATGAAAGCAGAGGGCAGAGAATTTAAAGGAATAATATTCTTTGGATTAATGCTTACTGAGGATGGACCTAAAGTCCTTGAATACAACGCAAGATTTGGTGATCCTGAGACACAGGTTGTATTACCAAGAATGAAGAACGATATAATAGATGTATTCGAAGCATGTATAGATGGAACACTTGACAAGATTGATTTACAGTTTGAAGACAATGCTGCTGTATGTGTAGTTCTTGCATCAGACGGATATCCGGTATCTTATGAGAAAGGTTTTGAAATCAAGGGACTTGATAATTTCAAAGATAAAGATTCATATTTTGTATTCCATGCAGGAACAAAGTTATCAGATGGAAAGATTGTTACAAACGGCGGACGAGTTCTCGGTGTAACAGCAACAGGAAGAGATTTAAAAGAGGCAAGAGCCAATGCTTATGAAGCAACAAAATGGATAGATTTCGATAATAAATATATGAGAAACGACATTGGAAAAGCTATAGACGAGGCATAAAAGGTTTAGCTTGAATATACGAAAGGGTGTTTTAGGTGGCAATATCTAAGAAAAGAAAAATGCTTATTGCTTCCCTAGCATTGATGATGTCAATGTTAGGTGTTCTGATATTTCAGTATTCTAAGACATTAGCATATAATGAGAAATCAGGAACGGTTAATGCTGACGTATTAAATGTAAGAACCGGAGCTGGAACTAATAATGGAAAACTCTCATATAATGGGCGAAATGTCCAGCTTGTAAATGCTGAGAAGGTTACCATTATTGACGAAGCTAAGGCAAGTGATGGCGCGGTATGGTATAAGATAAAATTTAATTATTCCAAAGGCAATGGAGTAGAACTTACCGGATATGTACATAGTGCATATATAGATGTTGATAATGTTATATATACTCCTGATGCTGATTTTGAATCATATCTTACTAAACAAGGCTTTCCGGAAAGTTATAAAGTTAAATTAAGACAACTTCATGCCAAGTATCCGAATTGGATATTTGTAGCAGATAATTTATCATATGACTGGAACGATGTTGTTAAGAATGAAAGTGTACTTGGAAGAAGTCTTGTTCACACAAGTTCAATCAGTTCATGGAAATCATTAGCAAGAGGAGCATATAACTGGGAAACAGGTAAGTGGGCTACATTTGACGGAAGTTCATGGGTGGCAGCATCTGAAGAATTAGTGGCATATTGTATGGACCCACGTAATTTCTTAGATGAGACTTATATATTCCAGTTTGAAATGCTGTCGTATAATTCTAGTATACATAAAAAATCCAATGTAGATACATTACTCAGTAGTACATTTATGAGTGGGACTGAGATACAGAGTGGTAAATTATATTCAACAATATTTATGGAAGCCGGCCAGAAGTCTGGAGTTAGTCCATACCATCTTGCTGCAAGAGTTAAACAGGAGGTAGGTACGGCAGGAACAACAGGTGGTGTGACAGGATATTATGCACCATCAACCGGTAATGTATATAGAAATGTTTATAATTTCTACAATATTGGAGCATATACTGCAAATGGCAGGGGCGCAGTAGAAAATGGTCTGATATGGGCATCTAAAACAGACAGAACAACGTTAAGACCATGGAATACTAAGTATAATGCAATTGTCGGTGGTGCAATTTATATCGGCAAAGGTTATATAAATATTAGTCAGGATACAGTATATTATGAGAAATTCGACTTCGCAGGGACTCCATATACACATCAGTATATGACTAATATATTAGCACCTAAATCTGAAGCAGTCAGTATGTCGAAGGCTTACAATTCTTCTATGAAAAACAGTGTATCGTTGGTGTTTAAGATACCGGTATTTAAGAATATGCCGGCTAATACATGCAGTTGTCCGACAGGTGATGGAAGTCCTAATAACATACTTGATAAATTAATTATTGATGGATATACATTAACTCCTACATTTGATAAGTTCACACAGAATTATGATCTTATAGTGGCTAATAATGTAGACAGTATTAAGATAAGTGCTTCCGCAATTGATAGTCAGGCAAGTATTAGCGGAACAGGTAAGATAGCACTTAAAGTCGGAAATAATACGATTAAAGTTGTGGTTACTGCTAAGAATGGTAATAATAGAACCTATACATTAAACGTTGTCCGTAAGGCGGCGGATAATAATAACAATCCTACAACTAAACCGACTACGAAGCCGACACAACCTACAACACAGCCGACTACAAAGCCACAGGAAACAACACAGCCGACCACGATACCACAGACAGCAAATTATACGACATCATATAAGATACTTAATAATGATTATCTTACGGGTATAGAAGTGGGAACTACGGCTGCAGGACTTTCACAGAGATTTATACTTAGCAATTGCAAACTGACTGTATATAAGTCTGACGGAAAGACGAAGAATGACGGAATTATCGGAACAGGTAACAGAGTCATTATTGCGGATAATAGTGGCAAGAAGTTAAGGGAATTCATATGTGTTATATATGGAGATGCCAATGGAGATGGTAAGATATCTATTTTAGATATGACTCGTCAGAAGAGAGATATTCTCGGAATCAGTAAACTGTCAGGTGCAGCGCTGATAGCGGGAGATGTTAATAAAAATAATAGAATAGATATAAGAGATATGACACAGATTAAGAGAGATATATTAGGAATAAAGAAAATTAGTCAATAACAGAGTAAGGTACGATAAGTGCAAACGGAATGGAGATTAAAATGAAATCAAAATTAAGCAAAATTATGGCGGGGATTATTGTATGCTTTGCAATCATGATGATGAGTAATATCAAGGCAAATGCTGCAAACGCAAATGTTAATGTATCTTCTGCAAGTGGCTCTGTTGGTGATACAGTTACAGTTGATGTAACAGTTACACCAGAAGTTGCTGCTGTAGCACAAATAGCGGTAGCATATGATACTAACTATCTTGAATGTGTAGGTGGTGGAAATGGTGGAACTGCCGGAATAGTTATGGATATACTTGATATAGCTGAAGGTTCATCAGGCAAGATGTCTATTTCATTTAGATTAAAGAAAGCAGGAACATCAGCAGTTACGATTTCAAATGCAAGCACAAGTATTGCTGCGACAGCAGATGATTCGGAACTTAATATTAACAAAACAGATGGCTCAGTAACTATAAATGCAGCAACTACAGCTTCAAGTGATAGTCGCCTGTCAGGACTTGTAGTTCAGGCTGTAAGTCAGAACGGAGATAGCCAGACTGTAAGTTATTCACCATCATTTTCACCTGAAGTATTTGATTATAAAGCTGATTTGCCGGCAAATACAGTTAAATTAGTCATTTCAACGACACTTTCAGATAAGAATTCGACAACAAAAGTTTCAGGAACACGAATTGACCCGGGTGACAATAAGACAACGATAACCGTTGTTGCGGAAGATGGTTCTCAGAGTAAATACACTCTGTATACAAAAAGACCAAGTGAAAATGAGACTACAGCTAATCCTGAATCACCACAGGAGAGTTCAAGTGAATTACAGACTACAGATTTTGATCGTTCGCCAAAGTTAATAGGTGATATTAATAAATATATAATTCAGGATTTTTCATTGGTATCTGTACCTGAGGGATTTGAAGAATGTACCACAACATATAATGGAGAAACAGTGGCGGCAGTAAAGGGAATTGCAAAAGAACTTACACTTTTATGCCTGGCAGATGATGCACAAGGTTCTAATGCATCGTTCTATATTTATAATGAAATTTCAGGTACTATAAATAAGATGATTAACATTACTACATCACAGAAAATCTATACAATTATACCAACAGGTGATGATTATGTTGGTCCGGAAGGATATACAAAGACAGAATTAGATATAAATGGTGAGAAGGTAAGTGCATGGGTTAAAACACCAGATTCAGGATTTTATGTTGTATATGCAATGAATTGGGATGGCGAGAAAGCACTCTACATATATGATTCAAAAGAACAGACTATGCAGAGATTTATTGAAGGCGCTAAATCAGAATCAGTAGATGATGAGCCGGGTGAGGAGAATAAGGAATATCTTGCTATGAAGAGAAAATATGATGATATGTATGATGAATATGTTAATGATCATTCAAAGAAAAACAGAATTATTATTATACTTGGAATTATTGTAATCGGTGCCGCAATTGGTATTGCAGCATTAATATACAGACTTCGTACAAAGAAATCAGATTTTATCGACGAAAATGATGAAGATGAAGAAGATGAAGATGAATTAGAAGAAATTGGAAGTGAACAGGCTCAGAAAGAATTAAAGCTTGATATGGTAGCTCAGGTAAATGAAATGAAAGCTGAAAAACTCGCAGCCAAGGTAAATGAAATGATGAATGAGTCCGAGTCAGAAGATAATGAAGAGGTTCTGGAAGAAGATACTGACGCAATGGATAACAAGGCGGAAAATGAAGAAAATGCTTCAGTAGAAGAAAATGCTGATGCAACGGATAGCAAGGCAGTAAATGAAGAAAATGCTTCTTCAAAAGATGATAAAGTAACAGCTAACAAAGCAAAATTAGAAAATCCATCAAAAAAATCAGATGAAAATGAACCATATCTTATAAATATGGAAGAGGATGATCCATTTGAAATAGAATTTGTAGACTTAAATGATGGAGATGATACTAAATAGTCAGCTTGACAAATAGTCACATTTGTTATATTCTAAGTATAACAAATGTGACTGTGAAAGGTTAGTGATTATATGGTATTAGAAATTGATTTTAATAGTGATGAAGCTATTTATATGCAGTTGCGAAATCAGATAATTCTTGCCATAGCGACAGATGAGATAAAGGAAGGTGATTCCTTACCTTCGGTAAGAAGAATGGCAGATAATGTTGGAGTGAATATGCATACTGTTAATAAAGCATATTCAGTTCTAAGACAGGAAGGATTTCTTAAACTGGACAGAAGACATGGTGCTATAATTGCATTGGATATTGACAAATTAAGAGCCTTGGATGAGATGAAATTCGAGATGAAGGTCATTTTAGCCAAGGCTATTTGCAAAAATATTACTGAAGAAGAAGCTCATGAAATTGTTAATGAGATATATAATGAGTTTCGTTGATTGTACTTAGGGAAAATGATTAGTAAGAAAGTGGAGGTAGTACATGAAGGAAAAATACACTAAAGTAGCTAAGAAGGCTTTAAATTATGCAAAAAATAAATCTGAAAATTGTGGCCATGGATATATAGGAACAGAACATTTATTGTTGGGATTATTAGAAGATGTATCATCTGTAACAGGAATAATTTTAAGAGATAATAATGTTAAACGTGATAAAATTGAAAGATACATTGAGTCCATTACAACTCCGACAAGCACAACATTGGTAATAGATGAACCGTCATACACGCCAAAAGCTCAAAGAGTATTAGAAAATGCAGAAAAATATGCTGCAAGGACTAACGATGAATTGATTGGTTCAGAACATATATTGCTTGCATTAATAAGAGAGCGTGACTGTATTGCAGTAAGGCTTCTTAATACAATGAATATAAATCTTAAAAATGTATACGCACAGATATTAGAGACCATGGGAATACCAGCGAGTATGTTTAAAGATGAAATAGCTATAGCATTCGGTGGGCAACAGGTGTCAAATGACAGAAAACAACGAGGTGGTCAGGGGACATCTGCATTAGAACAATTTGGAGTAGATTTAACTGCAAATGCATTAGATGGCAAATTAGATCCTGTAGTGGGACGAGTTGATGAGATATCTAGAGTAATTCAGATTTTAAGCAGAAGAACAAAGAATAATCCATGTCTTATCGGGGAGCCTGGTGTTGGTAAGACTGCAATTGTTGAGGGCATAGCCAGAAGAATTGTAGATGGAAATGTTCCGGATACAGTTAAAGATAAGCGACTTATTACACTTGATTTAGCAGCAATGGTAGCCGGTTCAAAATATCGTGGCGAATTCGAAGAGAGAATTAAAAGGATTATTAACGAAGTTAAAGAAGACGGAAATGTCTTATTATTTTTAGATGAGATCCATACGATTATCGGTGCCGGTGGTGCAGAGGGTTCGATTGATGCAGCTAATATTTTAAAGCCTGCACTTGCCAGAGGTGAGATACAGATCATCGGTGCTACAACTGTTAATGAATACAGAAAATATTTTGAAAAAGATGCAGCACTTGAAAGAAGATTTCAGCCTGTAAATGTTGATGAACCTACGACAGAAGAGACAATTGCCATATTAAATGGATTGAAAGAGAAATATGAAGAACATCATAATGTTATTATAAGTGATGAGGCCATATTAGCCGCAGTAAATATGTCGGAGAGATACATTAATGACAGATATCTGCCTGATAAAGCTATAGATTTAATGGATGAAGCGGCGGCTAAAGTTAAGCTGGCTAAAGTAACAGTTAAAGAATCAACAATTGATATAAAAAAGGAACTTGATAATTTAGAACAGGACAAAATTGCAGCTATAAGAAGTAGAAAATTCAAAGATGTCAAACAGATTATGGCAAAAGAAGAGCAACTTAAAACTAAATATGAAGAGATAAATAACAGACGTAACAGAGACAATAAAAATGTACCTGTTGTCCATGAGAATGATATAGCAGAAGTTGTATCTATATGGACAAAGATTCCAGTTTCTAAACTTACAGAGAAAGAATCAGCTAAATTAAAGAAATTAGAGGCAACACTTACAAATAGAGTAGTCGGACAAGAGGAAGCTGTCAAGGTAGTTGCAAATGCAATAAGACGAGGCAGAGTTGGACTTAAAGATCCACGCAGACCAATTGGATCATTCCTCTTCTTAGGACCTACAGGTGTTGGTAAGACAGAATTATCAAAAGCATTGGCAGAAGCTGTATTTGGTAACGAGAACTCTATGATAAGAGTAGATATGTCGGAATATATGGAGAAACACAGCGTTTCTAAGTTGATTGGTTCACCACCTGGCTATGTTGGATATGATGATGGTGGACAATTAAGTGAACGAGTAAGAAGAAATCCTTATTCAGTAATATTATTTGATGAAATAGAGAAAGCACATCCCGATGTATTCAATGTATTATTACAGATTCTCGACGAAGGACATATTACAGACAGTACAGGACGGAAAGTTGATTTTAAGAATACAGTCATCATAATGACTTCAAATGTTGGTGCTCAGAAGATAATAGAGCCAAAGCATTTAGGATTTGTAACAGATGTAAGTGAAGAGAAGAATTATGAATTAATGAAGAAAGGTGTTATGGAAGAAATAAAAGAATTATTTAAGCCTGAACTCCTTAACAGAATTGATGAAATAATTGTATTCCATTCATTGCAGAAAGAGAATATGAAGCAGATATTAAATATTATGCTTAATGAGATTTATGACCGTGCAGAAAAACAGCTTAATATAAAAATTAAGGTGTCCGGAGCGGCAAAAAATGTTATAATAGATGAAAGCTTTGACAAGAAGTATGGTGCCAGACCACTTAGACGTAAACTCCAGACTATGATAGAAGATAAATTAGCAGAAGAAATATTAGATGGTAATGTTAAAAGTGGTGACGAAGTAAATATAGGTGTAAGTGGCAAAAAACTGAAATTTGAAGTATCTGGTAACAAGATAAAATAAAAATATACAAAATGCAGGAGGATATAGTATGTCAGTAGTAAAAGAATTATTGCGTGCAGAGGCAGATGGAACACTTAGTTTTGGTAACTATGAGTTAGGAGAGAAGTCTAAATTATCAGACTTTGAACACAAAGGTGATATGTATAAAGTCAAAACCTTTAAAGAGATAACTAAGTTAGAGAGAAATGGAATGTTCGTATATGAATCAGTTCCAGGAACAGCAGTTAATAATTTCTATGAATCAGATACAGAAGTATGCTTCACGATTGAAGGTGAAGATGATGCACAGATTACAGTAGAAGCTGAAGATGGTGCAACATATAAAGTATATGTAAATGATATAAATGTAGGTAAGGTAACAGCAAATCTTGGCGGGAAATTAGTAATAAGTGTAGAAATTAATAAAGGTGAAACATCAAAAGTAAGATTAGTAAAAGAATAATTTGTATACAAGAGGCCTGCCGCATATGATATGTGGCAGGTTTTAATTTTACATAGGTTTAGTATTTAAAATGAAAGGATTATATATGGCAGGAAAGACAAAAGGAAGTATATTTTTCTGTAAGGAGTGTGGATACGAGTCCTCAAAGTGGTTAGGACAATGCCCAGGTTGCAGAGAATGGAATACATTTGTTGAAGAACCGGTTATTAAGAAATGTAACAGTGTTGTAAGGACAATTGCTGATATTCCGACTCCGACACAGTTATCAGATATTTCATTAGATAATGAGGACAGAACGAAAACAGGTATGGAGGAACTAGACAGAGTGCTTGGTGGAGGTATCGTGAAAGGTTCTCTGATACTTGTAGGCGGCGACCCTGGAATTGGTAAATCTACACTATTATTACAGGTATGTAGGAATCTTAGTGAATACGGTAAAAACATATTATATGTTTCAGGAGAAGAATCATTAAAACAGATTAAGATACGAGCAACCAGAATTGGAGAATTTAAAGATGGCTTGACACTTCTATGTGAAACAGATTTAGATATAATAGAAGAGATAATTAAAAAGTTTAGTCCTGATGTAGTAGTGATTGATTCAATACAGACTATGTTTAAAAATGACATTTCATCAGCACCGGGCAGCGTAAGTCAGGTAAGAGAGTCTACCAATGTATTTATGCAGCTGGCTAAAAAGCTGTCTATAACAATATTCATTGTAGGACACGTTACAAAAGAGGGTGTAGTGGCAGGACCAAGAGTTCTTGAGCATATGGTTGATACTGTTCTCTATTTCGAGGGTGACAGACACGCAGCATATAGAATATTAAGAGGTGTAAAGAACAGGTTTGGTTCTACAAATGAAATAGGTGTATTTGAAATGCATGAAAATGGATTAAACGAAGTAAAAAATCCATCGGAATTTATGCTGAATGGAAAACCAGAGGGCGCATCAGGCTCTGTAATTGCGTGCTCAATAGAAGGAACCAGACCAATACTTATTGAGATACAGGCATTAGTATGTAGAACAAATTTCGGAATACCAAGAAGAACAGCGGCAGGTACAGATTTCAACAGGGTAAATCTGCTTATGGCAGTATTAGAGAAGCGCATCGGAATTCAGATAAATGATTGCGATGCCTATGTAAATATTGCAGGAGGAATAAAATTAAACGAACCTGCATTAGATTTGGGAATTATTATGGCAATCGTGTCAAGTTATAAAAATAGTGTAATTGATAGCAAGACAATTGTATTTGGTGAAGTAGGATTATCGGGTGAGGTAAGAGCTGTAAGTATGGCAGAACAAAGAATTGCAGAGGCAGCCAAGTTAGGCTTCGGGATATGTATATTGCCACAGGCATCGCTAGATGGCATACAGAATAAACATAATATAAAACTTATCGGAGTTAAAAACATCGCAGAGGCTATTAGTTTGATATAAACAAAACAATATAACGTTATGGATAAGAAAATGTTATATAGAAAGATTAAAAAAATAAGTGTCCGGATAATGAGACACTTATTTTTTTAACATTACAACGATGAGGAAAATGTAATGTATACCACAACGAAAATGTATTGGTATAAACAATGTATAAGGAGAAAATGAAAAAATTATATAAAAAAGGAAATATAAAAAAGAAATATAATTTTTTCAAAACCTATTATTTCATTCTGTAGCACGTATATAAAAAATATTAATGAAATATAGGAAAAATATGAAAAAGAAAAATGCTCAAAAGTAAATTACTTTTGATACTATATATACTAAAAGATAAATATGATGAAAAAATGTACATTGTATGAAAAAAATGTGAAAAAATATTTATATAATCAAAAAGTTGATAAGATAATAAGACTTAATTGAAAGACTTAGCATGTTAAGAGGGTAAATTACTCTAATAATACAAAGTATTAATAATAAAAAATATGTTGGAATAAAAAGAATTCTATAAAATGAAAAAAAGTCAAAAAAAGTCAAAAAAAGTTGTTGACAAAACCAAACCATAGTGATAATAT